>Ga0126336_10001067_pt1 | contig 13397 bp, 6 predicted proteins | sample SidCmetagenome_FD_92530 | JGI IMG/M metagenome (GOLD analysis project Ga0126336, IMG submission 92530) | Coral microbial communities from El Islote,Puerto Morelos, Mexico - Siderastrea C C metagenome | ecosystem: Host-associated > Invertebrates > Cnidaria > Coral | place: El Islote,Puerto...
ACCGGTTCATACCTCGTGCGGTCTATCAGTGTTTGTCATTTGCAATTTCGATAAAGTTTTTTCTCCAGTGTCCTATATTGCTGGTACAGAAGCGTAAAAAGACAACTGTTCGACCAAGACTCCTAATACAGACAAGGTCAACTAGAAAAAAAAGTAAAAGGTCCGATGAAATATTTTCATTTGGTCGCAGGGACTTGTCCCTCGAACAGTACACACGAAGGGATCAAGCAGTCGATCAAGCATAGTTTGTGGGACTAGTCCCCGGGACTGGTCCCACGAATTCAAACTTGTTTGAATTTGTGGGACTGGTCGCAGGGACCAAATAGATGAATGGTCTGTAATCCATACAAGCGATGCTTGATATAATAGGAGGAAGACAAAAATAATCAGTGAAATGAGTCCAAACTACCATGTGCCAAGCTTATGGATTGGGGAATGGTTTGCCCTACCCTCCTCCCCAGGGTTAGCGCTGTGGATTCTGATTGGTTGCTGACAGCAACACGTGGGTACGACCCGCCAATTATAAATCACAAAACACGATGCCATAATCGACGCCATAAAACCCAGTCGGCTTTCGTTGAATTAAAGCCGAGGGGAATTTTAAGCTGCGGGTTTCCCTGAGATTTTCCTGTCTTAAAAATGCCTAAGGTAAGCCAAAAAATTAGAAAGAAGTCCGTTTTTTACGAAAAAGAAAAGGTTAGTTGGCAAACACGCTCGATCATGAAGCAATTTTGTTTCATCTCTTGGGTGTTCCACTACACAGCTCGATCGTCTGTTGCGAATTTTGAACCATTTTAGCTTATTATTTTGTTTTCTTTCAAACAGCGTAAATCGCCCAGCAACACAAGAGAGCTACGACCTGCTCTTAGAGATATAAGCAACGTAAGTTAAGTCTCTTAAGTGTTTATTTATTAGTTGTATAAAGCTTCCTAGCTCAGACGACAACATAAGCTTAATTCAAGGTTACTTAAGCTTAAATATTGTGGTCTTTATAATTTAACTAATTACACTTGTATTTTCCCTTGGGTTTTAGGGGACTTTACCACAGGAAGGATCCAAAACAGCAAGGCCAAATCTAAAAGGCAAGGCAAACGTCGAGAATAGAAGGTACGTTTGTACAATGTATATTTCCGGCATATGTAGCGTACAGGTAGCTAGCTTCCTTGATTCCGTTGGTTCGCAGCATGATCATGAGATCAGACGCTACCGGCACGTACTTAAGCCTGGAACGCCGGAACGCCGGAATGCTTAAACCTGGAACGCTGGAATACTTAAACCCGAAATGCCGGAATACTTAAACCCGGAATGCGGAAATACTTAAACCCGGAATGGGCTAAATATTCCATTTAATATCCGCACCCCCCCGGTTGAGGACTGACCTTTCCCTCTTACCCCTAGCTAAAGAACTCCATTAAAAAGTGTTACCCCCTGAAGACTTCCTTGAGAAATGGGTTTACCCCTGAAGAATTCTATGAAATCTCTGTTTACCCCTGAAGAATTCCACTTATAATATAGGTTTTACCCCTAAAGAATTCCCCAGCTTCTAGCCTTTATCCCTGAAGAATTCCACCACTTTTATCCCTTACCCCTGAAGAATTCCACTGTTCCTCAACCAGGGGGGTGCAGATATTAAATGGAATAGCCCAATGCCAGAATACTTAAGCCCGGAATGCCGGAATACTTCATCTCTAAATGACCGATTTAATAATATACACAAGATTGCTGAAAAGACAAACAATTAAGGTTAAGCCACGCTACATTATTCACGTTACCTTCTGACCCTCCCGCCAAAACCATTGTCCTCACTATCCCCACCCCAACCCCTTGCCGTATGTTTTCCCACCTACTTATTATAATTTATTCATTCCTGGGCTTTTTCGCGCTGGCATCGACACGGAGGACTCTCCAGCAAGGTATGTATGTAGCTAAAATTTTCTCTCTTTAACTTTACGCATGTAAGGTATCATTTATAAAGTGATAAACTGTTATTCCCTTCCCTTTAGTTCAAGCCAAAGTTCAGAGAAAAAGGGGTAAGATATTGAATCTTAACCAGTTTTATAACTTAGTTGACACTTAATGGTCAGGCACATAGTGTGGCTTTGCGTAATGATGACAAAACTGAAAATATCCAAGCAGCATAAAATAATGTTCTTACTGGTGAGTAAACTGTCTCAAAAACACATACACCAAGAACCTTGGCTGTTAGTTTAATGTTTTTTTGTGAGCATGTGAAGACATGTGGATCGTTAAATCTCTCACTTGGGGGAAATGCTGGTAAATCAAAATAGTGGAGAACAGATTAAAGAAACATGGCATCGACATACCACAAGTTCGAATCAAATAGCTGCTGATTTACCAGTGTTTCCCCCTAAGTGAAAGATTTAACGATCTATCTGTCTTCACAAGCTCCCCCTCTTCCTCCCCCCAAAAAAACAACAGCAATAACAACAATAACAACAAACTAACAGCCAAGGTTCTTGGTGTATGTGTTTTTGAGACAGTTTACTCGTCACTAAGAGCATTTATAATGCTTGGATGTTTTCAGTTTTGCTGTTATTACTTAAAGTGACACCATGGCCTGACATTTGTCAATTGAGTTATAAAACTGGTTAAGACTCAATATCTCAGCTCTTTTTCTCTGGGCTTTGGCTGAGACTAAAGGGAAGGGAATAACAGTTTGTCACTTTCTAAAATAATGATACTCTAAATGCGAAAAGTTAAAGAGAGAAAATTTCAGCTACATACGCTTACCTTGCTGGAGAATCCTCCATATCGGTGCCAGTGCAAAAAAGCCCAGGAATGAATAAATTATAATAAGTATGGTTGGGGTGAAAATGTAAGGCAGGGGGTTGGGGTGGGGATAGTGAGGAGAATGGTTTTGGCGGGGGCCAGAAGGTAACGTTAAAAATGTAGCATGGCTTAACCTTAACTGTTTGGCTTTTCAGCGCTCTTGTGTGTATAGTCACAGACACGTGACTATTACATCACTACCAAACTTTCTTGGCTTGATAGGTTACCAAATTTCCTTAGCATTGGAGCTCCGCTGACGCGCTAACGCGCTGGCTCTGCTACAACCACTACTCGAAAAAATTGCCTAAAAAGAAATGTCTTAAGTTGACTTCTTAATTCAATAGTGCGCAATTGTAATGGAAGCTCGTTCCACAAATGCGGTGCTGCTACCTGAAATGCGCGCCCACCCAGGGTTGCCTGCATCTTACCCCTGGGTGGCTCTAATAAAATACCTTCAGGAGTTGGACCTATTGTATGAGGACTTCCATTAAATGGCTAAAAGATTGCTGATATATGCAGGTGCAAGGCCATGAATGGCTTTGAAAGCTAATAATAGGACCTTAAAATGTATGCACACTTGCACTGGTAACCAGACTGAGTGTAACTCCTAAACTACTGGAGTGAGGTGAGAATACTTCCCGATGTCCATTATTAAGCTGGCTGCTGCATTTTGCATGTGTTGCAGCTAAGCTATTAAATTTTGTTCTTTGGGAAGGCCATATAGTAAAGCATTGCAAAATTAATAATCTAACCTGCTCGTGATGAATGCGTGTACAAGAGTAAGTAAGCTGTCTCTCGATAAATACTTCTTAATGCATCTGTTATGCAAGTAGAAAAAAGCTGCCTTGCATATGTTTGTGATATGGTCACGCATATACAGGTTTGGGTCGAGCCAGCAACCTAGATTGCAACCTGAGTTGCTGAGCATTAGGCTTCACTTTTCTGTCAAACTAATCGTGTCTGAGATTACTGGTGGAAAATTTCAAGCTGATAAAGTACAAAAAGTACTTTAAATGGTTCACTGAATGCTTTTGTGCATACTTAAAAACCACTCTGATTCTTATCACAATTATTATCTTGAATGACGGTGTTAGAGACTAAAATCATGTGAAATTTTGGGTCATTTGACAGTGTTCTGGACAAAGAAAGGTTCACAAAAAACAGCCTTAAACTGGCCTAAATTATTACCTAATTTACAGTCCAAAGGTTGAAGGGTTGTAAAAAAGTAAAGTTTGTGAGAGAGTTTTTCCCATTTTTTCATAAATTACACATGATGACCAGAATAGCTGTTGCAAAGAAGACATTTTATTTTATTTACTGTCTTTGCTGTTTTTAAAAAACTGAAATTAATCAAGGATTAGAAATAAGAGTCAAAAAGCACTTAGGGAAATAATTCTACAGATGAGATTTCTGCTTAACTTAAGACCCACAATCCCTTGCAAGAGAAGAACCTTTTCACAGATGTCTTCTCTGCAACATTTTTATACCTAAAAGTTTTGTTTATTTTAAACCAAGAAATAGTAGAAATAATATGGGAGCTTCTGATTAATGGTGAGTTGTGAGGAGACAACTTTGTTGCAGAGAAGACACATTTCCCTATGGATGAGTATTGTGGTTTATCTGTTCATGAAAAACAACACTGTTCTTGCCTCAATAAGTTGATACAACACTAGTATTTATCTCTTTGCTGCTTAGTGCGTGTAATGTCCTATTAAACCTTTTTAAAGAAGTGACTGCCATAAATTTGTGCTGCAGTCCCCTTTTGTTTCACTTATGCTGGTTACCAGTTAGACAGTGGATCAAGTTTTTATGCCTGACCTTTTCAGCTCTTCATGGTTATGCACCTGATTATTTGAATGAACTTTTCACAGTAATGTCCCATTTACAGTATAATCTTTGACGTTTGGATCAAGACATCCTGCTGTGCCATCCTTGCATTAAATCAAAGAAAACACTCGGTGCAAATAAGTGCAATTCACTGTTGCTGTACTGAAGCTGTGGAACACTCCTCCCAAACCAGTAGGGATGCAACTTCCCTCAATACTTTTAAATCTATGCTTAAAACATCACCTTTAACTAAGTACAGATTTATATTTGACATAATTGAAACAGAGTTGAGCATCAGGCATATTACATGTAAATCTTGTCTTTACTATATTATGACAAATTGCTAGTGTTAACAATAATGTTCTACTCATAGGCTACTAAAGTTTCACACTGTCCTCTCTGCAACATGCAAAATATGGTGGAATGACCCTTTTCCTGACTCCAAGATCCTTTTTTTTTTTAATCTGAGGTTTTGAGACAGTCAAGTGCTATAATTCTTAGAATACATCATACTTGAACTAATTTTTTTTCTTGTTCTTGTAAATTACAGCAATTCAGATGAATTGTCTCTGTATGCCTCTGGCTCAAGGTAAACTTATACCTCCACAAATGCACCTAGAATCTTCAGTGTGGTATTTGCATGGATACTGGAAGCTTCATGATCAGTACAACTAAATAGTGTGTACAGTGTACATTGCAGCTGATTAATATTATTGTTGTAATTCAGGGAAATCAATATTCTTAAAAAGTACAGTCATGGTAGCTACATTTTACAGACAAGAAAATGGGTTTTCCTGCCGTAGCATTTTTACTGTTTATCTCTTATTCTGTGCAACTCTCCCTGATAAGAGACTGGAAATGGGAGAAAAAGCAACACTAATGGCATGGAATTTTCTGGCATTCTGTTGCAAACAGGAAAAGAAGTTCGTTTGGATGTACCACAAAAATTCTGGATGAAAATTCCAGCTAAAAAGAAAAAAAACTATTTAACTTTCAACAAAAATTTCTGGGCTTTTCAGCAAAATACTTGAGCACCCATACAAGCCTCAAAAAGACACAACCTAAGTCTGTATAAACAGAAAAAATGGAAATTCCTCCACGAACAAGCACTGAGAAAAAGAAGTTCAGAAAGTCCTCTACTGACGGGTCATGAATTTCTCTATGAACAACCACACAAACCAATTGACACCTGAAACATCCTAGTAAACTGCCCATGCTGATGGTACTTATGTTCCTCTTGTGACGTTATCACTTTTTACATCAAGACATGACCTTGATGAATAACTTATGCAGTATAAAGAAATCTTCCAAAGTGTGCCTAAATGAGAGTGATTCCATGAAATGGGCCAGAGATGCAAAAAAGCCAAGTACGTTTGACGGGGGAATTTGAAAGAAAATTTGGCCTCCCTGCCCATTGTCACTTCCTGTCAAAATTTTCATGTTCTTCAGTGTTTAGTGGATATGTTTGCAACAAGAAGAAAGTGTTGTAGTGAAAGCCAACCAAAAAGAAAAAAAATAGGCAAGAGTAGCAAAATGAACATGCAGAAAAAAAGGAAACGTGAAAGTCGAGTTTGGTGTCTCTCAAATTTTGCTTTGAGCACATGCCGAAGCCAAAAAATTGTACTTTTGTCCACAAATGAGAGGTACCGTGTGGCACTAAATCTTTGCGGGTTCTGATTTTTTCGAGTTTTGTGGTTTTTGTCATGATCTGCAAAAAAAAGTTCCTGCGAAAAAAAGCTCCCGCAAAAATTTTCTCCGCAGAAATTTATTCCATTGTTGAAATTATACAAACATCACCTTTTACACTTTATGCACCGGTCAGTTCGAAAGTTCAACATCCCCCTTCCCCACCCCGCGCAACCCCTGGGCATTTGAACTTTTAAAGATTGGCTTGTTCAAATTCCCTCCCCTCGGGGCCAAAAAGCTGTTCAAATGCCCCACCAATTAGTACTGAACTACCTCTCCTCAAAGACAAATTTTCGTCTCCAATCAAACACTTTACACGTTTTTCAGAGAGAGGTATGCCGCAATGACACCTTCAAACTTCTTTTAAAGACCCTTTTCATTCACAAACAAAATGAAGTTAGAGACAAAACATTCAGAAATCGAGAATGTCATAATTCCAAATAGAAGGCAACTTCCTGAAAATCGCAAAATTTAATTCCCAGCAAGAAAAACCAGTTTTTACCACAATCGCAAAAATTAGTTCCCGCAAAACACAAAAAATTGCCCATTCACAAAATTAAACTGCCACAAAAATTTAGTGCTACGTGGTACATTAAGTTTTAAAGTGGTAAACAAACTGTTGGCAGTTTTGCTGTGTTTCCTCTAGATTGTGGTTAAAAACAGCTGTATAGTAGCTTAAAACAGAACTTTTTTACCAAAAATTCCAGGAGCCAATGGCTTAACAAACAATTTGAATAATTAATTTTTCTAGGGGGTTTTGCCTTCACTCATATACAACTGTATCAAACACGAAAACTTTTTCTTTCCTTTGCACTGAATATTGTAGCTAAAGTCACTATGAAAACTTTCAAAGAAATAGGTTTTTAACTGTTATTTTATTAAATTGACCAAAAAAGGCACGGTTAACGAGTTAAAGTTTTCATGTATGTAAGAACAACCATTGAGAACAGATAATCTGAGAACAAACATGTAAGGTCTTTTTTTATGAGAGGGTAAGGCACTGTTGAGATTAGTTTCAGATTATTCAGTTGACTCTTTTTTCCATTTCCTACTGTCAATTAATTGTAAGCACTTTAGCGGAAAAGTCTATGAAGCATCTGCCAGGTTTACTTGGCAGCAGTTCTTTATACAGGGCAATGTGATTATCATTTGTAATCCTTACCCCGAGTCTGCAATATCTGCCTCTTATAATATCTATAATTTATCAATGAAATTATAACGATGGGCTTTACAATGTTCAACCAAATTTGCAAGCATGATTGATCGATTTGTCAGTACCTTTTGCGACTAGCAATTTTTAGCCTTCTTAAGTCTCAATTTAACAAATTCAACTATCAGATCTTCAAAACACAGCGAATAATATTACTTTATATTTAATCAAATTTCTCAAATTACATTACATTGCACAAGACAATGCAATGAATCTGATGTCAAGTTAAAACAGAATACGAGATTCCTTGGAATAAGCCACCTAATTTATCACAGATAGTCTCTAATAACTTATTAATTTCAGTGCAGTATTACCCTGAAATTTTTTTATAGCTCGGGTCTACATGTGTAGTCATTATTGTGATGATGATGACTGGTGTAGAGATTTCATCCGTACAAATTATATTGCTGAATATTGATTAGTAGGTGCTTCGAGCAGAATTGCAAAGAGCAATGTAGCCTATATATGAGCAACACTGGCTGAATCAACATTTCAGTTCGCTGTACTCGTGCATGCGTTGAGTGTACAGCGCGTTTGTTCCTACAAAGTACAAGAACCTTAGAAGGAAACTGTCGTGTGACGTACGGGTAAAAGTAACCGGAAGTAACGCAAGCCACGACTGATGTCGCCTGGCGATAGTGTTCACTGCCAATTTCGTCGATGTTCGGGCAAATCTTGGTTTGGTCGAGCAAAAACCTGATGTTCAGTGTTGCAATCACTGCAAATTATAACAAGCTTAAGTCAGCTGAGCTTCCCGATTCCCAACTTATCGATCGCGTGAAACGTGAGTAAAATATATTTGCATAAAGCTTACCTTTCTTCGATCTTGAAAAGTGTTCATCCAGGCCAAGGAGGAGTGATCTTATGCTCTTCGAGCTAACAGAAAATTGTTATCCTGGCTGAAGTGTGCATTTTTGAGATATAGACGTTAAAACTGAATCAATCGTGCCGAATAATGCTCACTGAAGAGACACCAACAACGTTGTTCTCGACTCTTCCCGCTCAATATTTTCCCGCCTCGCGCCTCAGTCTGGTGTCTCTGTCTAGATTAGATGCTCCCGAGAATCGCGGGCGCATCGGGACACGCATGCCCAGCGCGTTTGTTTCGTTGCTGACCTCGCTGTATTCTGATCGACCGATGATCAACATACAAACGCATTATCGCGAGATCCTCCAAGATCACCTGGCCCACGTTCAAAATTGAAAATACATATCATCTATGTAAGCTTATTTTGACAAATATTACAGTCCTGATTACAGTAAAAGGAAATCAGCACTGAAGGAAAGCGCTACTCAACAGCTTTCACTTCAATGAATGCTTAAGGGTTTCGTCTCCAGAATCACATTTGAGAACCACCATGAATCGCGTAATAAATATCACCAGAGCTCAGGACGTACTGCTCAATTGCTTTTATTTGACCAGTCAATTACTGTATTTTAAAATCACGTCCAATTTCAATAGGTTCATAATCACCCAAAAGAGATATCTCAATGATTTTATGTGGGTTTTAAGTTCATTCGTTCGTTCATTCATTCATCCATTTTTTTATTCTTTATTTCTCGTAGCTTGGACTCAAGCACGACTTCCTTGGGTCAAAACAAACGTGAGGTAAAAACAAGAAACCTTGTATGATCGATGTCTAAATTCCATCTCTCTAAGCCTGTTCCAGGCTCCAAGGTAGTCGGAAAAGCGGATCGAGAAAACAAACTGGCGCGAAAAACGCGTAGGGGCTGACCGGGACCCTGGTACATGCTACATCTCTCTGTACAGTGTCAATGTAATAGGTCGGTAAATTATGATCATCGGATCCAGGTGAGTGTAGTCCTGAGAAGGACTGTTTGTGATGACATTGACTGACGTTTTGACAATATGAGCGGAAATCATCATCAGAGTCAATGTACTTCGCCAATGTCATCACCATTTACAGTGTCAATGTACTTTGCCGGACGCGTGACGATTCATAGTCTGACCTCGTACCTCAACCTCGTTCTCAGGATGTTAAGGCATGGAACGAAGCTACTCCGGAGGTGAAATGATAAGCGAGAGCCCCAAGTTGGCGTTTTGGTAATCGCTGCGGGGAGGTGGAAGATAGCCAATGCTTTATTCTTCCAGCTATTCACGAAAAGAAAGGATACACGTGAACTGCATGGGAAGCTCATTATACCTACATAGTTCGCGGTACTCACTTGTTGCTGCCCAAAGCAACTGGGCTCGTGGAGTGGGTGTTTATTTGCGCGGGCCCCTGAGGGGAATATGTTCAAATCTCCAGTAGAACCTCAAGCGTATCAGTACTATAAGGCAATACAGTCGTAGTAACGTGATTTTGAAGGCAGTACTAGTCGCTGAAAATGTTCTCGAGTAGGTGCAGCGCACTAGGGAGAAACAGTCCCTTAACATTTTACGCAGGGCATAATTTTTTTGACTTCACTGATAGTTCACATACTGTGTGATATTCCGAATTTATAGTTCATTCATCATAGAAGACAGATTCTGACAGACAGACAGACAGACAGACAGACAGACAGACAGACAGGCAGAGACACGAAGTCTGTCAGACAGAGGGACTGATATTCTTGTAAAAATTTCTTCAGCAATTACAATCCGGATTTTGAACTGACTGACTGATTGACTGGCTGACTGACTGACTGACTGACTGACTGACTGACTGACTGACTGGCTGACTGGCTGGGTGGCTGGGTGGCTGGCTGACTGACTGACTGACTGACTGACTGACTAAATAGCTATCTGGCTAACTAACTAACAACTAACTAACTAGTAGCTAGCTAGCTACCTAAGTAACTAAATGTAAAGCAAAACACACAAAATTCATATCACAATAAAATCATAAATGAAAGATGACGTGTACAAAACGTATTCAAAACTGTACTGATGCAACTGGATTATGAAATCGTTCAAGGATCATGGTAATCAAAGAGATCGGAGGGTAGGATGTTCCACCGCGCGGCTCTTCTATATATAAGAGAATCGAAACTCTTATTTATCCTTAACTAAGTTGTATTGAAGAAAGATCACCTGTCTCCTTTTTGTTTCATTTTGTTCTTTAAAGCCGTCAGACAATTGCGCTGTCAGTTTCACTTTGAGTGATAGGACAAGCAACACCATGACTGGTGGCAAGTCAGACAAAGGAACTGTGGCGCAACATTTGTCCAGCAGCGCCACGACGGACTCGTCGTCTAAATGGGATCGTAATGCCTTCAAAGGACCACAAAACATAGCTTCTGAGTACGAGGATGAGGTTCATAAGCAGGCTGAGGGTAAGCATGAGATTAAGGAAGGGGATGATAATGATGGTGGTGACAATAACGATGATGACAACGAATAGCAAATAGGGTTTAACATCGCCTGGCACTTCCGGGAACATGAAACATTGCTTGGCCCAATTTTGCTGTTATCATAGCTGGATAAATGAATGTTGATCCGTGTGTTACTTGAGAGAGATTATTGTCGTAGATCGACCCCCAGAACTGGTCACCGAAATCAGTACCGATAGTGATAGATTAATAAAGAGACGATAGTCGGTACTACATGTCTGAAAAAGAGCGGTCTGTTTTGGTAACGACTTTTAATATTTTTTGCATTTAATGGGTGTCCAGTTAAAATTGTGATAAAAGGTAGATTTTAAAGATTCTCTTCAGAATTTATTCAGTTTTTTTTTCTTTGCTAGATCTTGTTACTTTGCATATAAAAGAGAAAGACCTTCTTCTAAAGGAAGTAATAGGAAAAGGAAGTTTTGGGGTGGTATACAAGGCCCTTTGGAAAGGTGGGATGGAAGTGGCCGTCAAGAAAGTGCGGGTCAAGAGTAACGGCTGTGAACCAAACTATGCTGAAGTGAATATCCTCAGGCAAGCAAAATTAGTCCTTCGTTTATATAGACTATATATAGACTAAGCAGGCTAAACGTAGTACATTTCATACAGAAATCTGAGATAACAATGGTATCGCTTTGCTTTCTCATGTATCCATCGAGTGGAAATTTAATGCTATGTTAGAAACAGTCTTAGAATATCTTTGATGTAACACGTAAATTTTGGTCCCTACGTCGTGGAATAATATTTTTGAGATCAAGAAATCAATGGAAAATGATGAAATCAGTGATGAAGAAATCAGTTATCTTTTTTGTTTTAATTCCAGAAAGAGGTAATTTTCCTAACTGTGTCTCACCTTCTTCCTTTGTTTGTTCCGAAAAAAAATTCTTTCCTGTCCCTTTTCTTTTTTAACTTATGTAAAAGATGACAGGATAGAGTTAATTTTGTTTAAATACTGTCCTGTTATTTTCTTTCTCCTCAGGCAAATAAGACATCCCAATGTCGTAAGTCTTTTAGGTTATGATGAAACGGACAAGGAAGTTCTTATGGTGTTCAATTATATTAAGGGACGTACTCTTGCTAATGCGCTTGGTAACTGCGCAAAGGTATAGTGAGACCAATTGTCTAGCAGCTGCTAGCGGCATATAATTCATATCAAGGTTATGAAACACATTGTCTCCTGCACAAGCAACAGGTTTTGACAAAACACCAGACACATAGCATCTGCTGAATGCATTGTTCAGTTGAGTTTTATAAGCAGGCGGGCATTTTGACAACACCAAACAAGAGCTTAGAGAAGTGTTCTTAAAAATGCGCAAGTGCTTAAGTTAATAACTTAACAATGCGCACTTCTTTATAAAATGTTCCAGGATTTGTATGCGCTCAAACTCGATGGCACCTTCACTGTCTATTTTTCTTTCAATATCTTTTCAATCACAGACTGAATCATTTTTTCTTTATACATATATCTGTATCTATGACTATATCTATTTTTTGTTACTATTTAGTTTCGTACTTAACGTTTGACCTGTTTTGACTGCTAATTAATATAAGTGTTTTCACTTTTTCTACTAATTAGTCATTGCCATTTTGGTTTTGATTTTTACTGTTGTAGACGCTGGACGAAAAGTACTTTGCAGACGTATTGTACACAGCAGCTCAGGGTCTTGCGTACCTGCATGAAAAGGAGATAGTACATCAAGATGTTAAACCAGAAAACATAATGGTGAATACATGAAATTAATATTTTACTTAGTTAACATACAGTCTAAGGCTCTATTCAAGGAGTACTGTTAGTGTTTACGGTTTAGAATTTCCTTGCTAAAAAGAGACGAAAAATTAAAATAGTTACCAGCAGACTATGTTTTTCCGTGGAGGAAACATGGTCATTATTTTCCGTGAATTTCAGCCCGACATATTATCCAAAATTCAGTCACCGAGAAACGTCATTTTATGAACTAAACATTTCTGTCAAAAACTAGTTGTAGACAGCGGCAAAAACTTGATCCCTGAAAATTATTCCATAAAGGTCGGCTTTGCATGAAGAAACTACTTGTTCAGGTGACTTCCAGGAAATGTCCCTGGTAGTGTTAACATGAGGGGGCTGGTTACGGGGGCGTACTAATTGCACGGATAGTCCAATTTGTTCTGATTACTTCACCAGGAGACAATCGATATTTGTTTGCACAAGACCTCAACCAATTTGACTGGAGTAGACAGGTCACAGGGTCTCCGCTCCTACAATTGCCAAATTTCGATGTATTAAAATTCAACTTAAAACAATAGACATCACTATGAGACTTAGGGGAGTAATATAAGGATTTATATGGGTTTACTCCCCTAAGCCTCGAAATGATGCCTATTGTTTAAGACTGAATTTTAATATATCGAAATTGGGCTATTATTTTTGATTCCCACAGACTACTTCGAATTTAGGGTTCCTTCTGTGAGTACCGGAGAACGAATGACGTAAAACAAAAGAAACAAAAGACAGAAAACAATTCAACTCCAAAATAGAAGCAAATTACAATGTCTTACAAACAAAAGAAGGACAATG
>Ga0126336_10001068_pt1 | contig 13396 bp, 8 predicted proteins | sample SidCmetagenome_FD_92530 | JGI IMG/M metagenome (GOLD analysis project Ga0126336, IMG submission 92530) | Coral microbial communities from El Islote,Puerto Morelos, Mexico - Siderastrea C C metagenome | ecosystem: Host-associated > Invertebrates > Cnidaria > Coral | place: El Islote,Puerto...
GGGGAATTCATAATACCCGGTTCACTTCAAAGACTGCTCCTAAAGTCGTCGAAATTTGCATAACTACAACTCAGCTGTTCAACAGAAACTCGTTAAGCGTGTGCAATGAAAGAAGACGGCCTGGTATTTCCCGTTCTTTAAGCGCGCCAAGCGAGAAAGGTGAAAATCTGACAGTTTCAACAATCAGACAATTGGAGTCTTGTTACAAGAAGACGTAAAAACGCGAACTACAGTATTAGATTCGCGCAATCGGAAAAATTGGACGAATCGTACGATTGCAGACTTGTTACCATAAGGTCGTTTTAAAACCTTCATTGAAAACCTCTTCTCCCCGCGTAAGTGCTATCGCCCCGGAGGATCTCCACGTTTACATGTACTAATGCTAAAAGATTTTTTACTATGCAACAGCCATTAACGAGCTCCTGATCACAAGCGCATTACAAAGCGACGGAAAAACATTTATAACTTTAAGTTTGCTTTTTCCCGCGTGAAAAGTGCTGCAAGGACGCTGTCATAATGCGTAACTGTGGGTTTCTACACAATAGGCCATTCAAGCGAAAAATTTCTCGCACCTCGTCGGATCAAACTTATCCGAGTCTTTCAGCGTCTACTAGTGGCAAACTATAAAACAGGCTTGAATGGTCTATTGTGTAGAATTCAGCATTGATTCAATTTCCCAGCGTCCTTTTAGCGCTTATCATGCAAAAAAGTTAAGACGCTTTAACCAATAAAGTTAATTTTATAAGTGTTTTCTCTGTTTTTTCGAGCGCTTCTCTTTCGTTGATCGTATACATGTATGGCTGTTGAACAGTCAAAAAACCCGTTAGCCCCATTGGACATAGAGATCCGCCGGGGCGGTAGCGCTTACGCATGCTAGAGGTTTTTTTCAATGAAAGTTTTAAGTCCTCAGGTCCTCAGCTTTTACGTTCGCGCTTTTAGAGATCAACTTAACTAGAGATGCAAAATTTTGGATTTATCAACTGAGTTGATAAGGTAAATTGGCCACCGTAAAGAGATTGAAACATGACGGTTCGAGCTTAAGCCCTTCGTCAGAGCGAAGCGGATTCGCTCTGACGAAGGGCTAACGCTCGAAACGTTAGCTTTCAATCTCTTTACAATGGCCAATTAACCTTATCAACTCAGTTGATAAATCCAAAATTTTGTGTTTCACGTCCCCACCGATGCAGCACCACACTTTCTTTAGAAACTAACCCCCTTGTTAGTCTAGAGATGTTTGGAAGGAATAAAGTTCGCTCTTGCTCTATTTTTCTCGCGCGAGATGACTTCCGATGAGGCCGGCGGCATTTTGCTAGACGCGTCGTGTCCACCCGTGTGCGATCGAGTCGGTTCGCTGACATTTCTACCCTCCCTCATGCCGCTCTACTTGTATTTTTTAAAGTCTCTCGCGGACTGACTTCCCCTTTGTCGGGTCGCGGTTTGCTAGACGGGTCGTGACGGCCCGTGTCCGATCGACTCGGTCCGCCGACATTTCTACCCTCTCTGAAACCGACCTGCCATATTTTTCAAAGTCTCTCGCGAACTGACCTCCGGTTTGTCGGGTCGCGTTTTGTTAGACGGGTCGTGACAGCCCGTGTCCGATCGACTCGGTCCGCCGACATTTCTACCCTCTCTGAAGCCCACCTACTATCTTTTTGTAAGTCTCTCGCGAACTGACTTCCCCTTTGTCGGGTCGCGTTTTGTTAGAGGGGTCGTGACGGCCCGTGTCCGATCGACTCGGTCCGCCGAAGTTTCTACCCTCTCTGAAGCCCACCTACCATACTTTTCTAAGTCTCTCGCGAACTGACTTCCCCTTAAGACGGACCGTGCACTGCCTTAGTCGGTCCGACTCAGTTTGGGTGTATTGCCAAAAGACCCACATGCCATATTTCTAAGTCTCTCACGACCTGACTTCCGGTAAGACGGACCGTACACTGCCTTAGTCGGTCCGACTCAGTTTGGGTGTATTGGACAACCCTCTCAGTGATCAAACAAATTTAAGCACAAAGGCACAGCAATCTCTATCGACACAGCACTACGGTGGCATGTATCAGTTTAGATCGGATTGATCTTTGGTCATTTGCCATACGTGATGTGTGACGTGACCGATGACCGATCTGCTCTCTAGCTCGATTGGAATGTCCGGCGAACATATATGGAATAGCTGAAGTGTCACTGAGTCTCATTATCTTTCAGCTTCGGAGCGCTGACGAGCCCCAATAAGGGCGAAACAGCTGTCCGCGTCTGCTTTCTAGTTTTGAGAACTGATCATGTCAGGTTGGCCACCGTAGTGCTGTGCTGATAGAGATTGCTATGCCTTTGTAATAAAATGAATTCGAAAAGTTACCACGGCGTCCAAACAAGCACTGGCAGGAGAACACAAAAGCACCAGACATCCTCTTTTAAGGTAACTGCAATCTCTACTGTTTTATTCTACATTTTATCACTCACCTCTCTTGTCTGCATTACTGTCGCTCTTTTCCTCTCTCTTCTCACGTGCCAGGTGGAGTGGGCCCTGGGCCAAAGAGTACATATCATCGGTCACGTGATCGTTCACTTCTCGTCTTCCTCGGCCACTTGAAGGACATTTCTTGTTACACTTGGAACTTGGGTCGGTGGCGTTGCATACGATCACGTGACAGTGTACGAAAACAAATGAATGATCAGCAATGAACTTGAAGGCTTCCAGGCTAAACCGCTGGACACTGACTGAAGGTGCAGAATGGTACTTCACTGTTACGTGATCTGGGCATCTAAGAGATAAACAATTCGTTGTTATAATTCTTTTTTCACACTAACTCTGAGTGCAATTTTTGGGAGATAAGATAAGTTTAACTAAATAAATGTAAAGAAGATCCTCGCAGTTATTAACGCAACTTATGCAGTTGCGAAAGGTGTCCAAAACAATCGCTTGAAAAAAGACACATATGGCCAAACTTCAATGGAGACATGAAAGCAACGAAGATATAAGATAATGCTTATTAAGATAGTGCATTTTCAGAAGAGCGTGAAATTGCCCCAACGTGAAATGTGGGCAATCAAAAATTATAACTCCAAGGATAGGATTCTACCGTATTCCGCCAACACTTTAATGGCAACCAATTACTAACACAAACACATTAGAGAAACAGTGATTTTTACGTGGAGTAAAGTAAACAAAGCTTCAGTTTGAACATTGTGACTACTTAATCACTATCTTTGTGGACTGGAGATGCATTGTTACAGAGAGGCTGGACTAGTTTTCCTAACCGTATTTCATCCTTGTAGGAAAGTAAGAAATTGTCATTTGATCTTGAAAATCTACGTAAGGCGCTTTATACTGGAAGCTCTCTTGTAAAAAATGTCAGTTAATTGAAAATCTCCTCACTTACCCTTTTGTAATGAACTCGTACTTTAGTGAATTCTTTTGGTCCTGAGTGGGTGTTGCAAGACATCGATCAGCGATGACTGACAGGTGCCTGTCACTTGATGTTACTGATACCTCAAAGAACAGAAGCTTGCGCAGCACCACAGCAACAGGGAAATCATCCTTCATGTAAGGACTCACGAATCTTTTGTCAGGAAACATGTTCAGAGAGAGCGTAAAGTTTCCTTGGCCTTCATTACTGAACAGAAGTTTTCTGTTGCTTGGCTTCCAACCAACTGACGACACCACGCCATATTTGGAGTAGAAACAGCTGAATTGAATTTCTATTTCACGCACGCGCGTCACGACGTCTTCAGCAGCCACGGGGATTTCCAAAACTGTGTTAGAATATACGATAGTTGTAGGTGTGTGCCTGCTTGTGGTATTGCAGCCGGTCAGCGGTGTAGTGAGCGAGAAGTGTGTGTTTGTTTCTGTAGCTTTGCATGTGGTATCCAGGAGGCGAAGGTGCTCACGGTCCATACCACGGAGGAGGGACTTGGGAATGACAATGGTCATGTTCTTGGTGTTGCATTGAACGTCAACACCAGGAGCTAAAAAATGAAAACAGAAAACTATTTCTAATGGCGATGCTTGTGAATAAGGCTAATTAATGCAACATCGCTAAGTGCACTGTTTGCAAACAAGTCTGATGATGAAACGGAACGTATAAATGTCATTTAGAATTACGCGTGAGATGCAAGGGAAAGTTTCCTTCTAAAGAAAAACAAATAAAGCAAAAAAAGGTATAAAAAGTCATCGGATATGACATAAAGGAAAAAATGAAATTTCAAAAATTGAGAAAAAATGGAACAGGTATTTTTATGTTGTGGTCACATGTAAGGTTAGTACTTAACTTGCAAAGATACAGACCAGTAAGCTCCAACATTTCAAGGCAATCTTGGTTAAAGAGGTTTCAAGTTGATTTTTGACTGTAATTCATTTTGGATGTTTTACATGTAGTTTTACTTCGCGCCACTTTCTAAACCAATGACAGCTTAAGACTCACACGCATTTTTTCACGCTTGGCCTCCCTTACATGAAATTGTTTCTAGTTTTGATTGGGCCACTGTGATGTTTGCGTTTGTTTGCATTGATCAGAGGTGGTCGCACTGTACGTTGGTTTTCATGTTAAGATACAATTGAAAAACACTCGTTTAGGTAGTCTTACAAGTATCAAAGCCTAACTTGATATTTACCGTGACATGTCTTGTTATCAGATGATAAATTCAGTTCCGGGTCTGGACATTCACATTTGTAGCCCCCTGCAGTATTAATACACTTGTGACTGCAGCCGCCATTCCTTCTCACAGAACACTCATCAATGTCTGCAAGAATCAGTTTATAATGTGCATAATTATCTATGCTTAAAGGCCTGCTATCAAAAAAATGGAAGATAATATAACATTTGCTAATGACAATCAATAGAAAACCCACCATGCATGAAACTGTCTTGGCACTGTCCGTCCACTGACCATCTGCCCCGCACTGCTTGTGAGAGGGACCTTGTAGCTGGTATCCCTTTGGACATGTAAACAAGCACATGGTCTTGAATTTCATCTGAGACGTCGCACAACTGTTTGGAGAAGTTTTGACGAGGTGGCTGAATTTAAGAGCTCTACACTTTACAGCTGAAATGTGAACACAAATCGACATGAGTAAATTTTTAAAATGAATAAAAACAAACAAACTCAATTCGATGTAAGATAATTCATGCGCTATGCAGGTTTGTATCATTTGGCATATAATATAATAATTACTGGATCGTTGATTCATTACCCTGGAGAATGTATTTCCAGGTTTGCACGCCACTGAGAAAATTGCAAATTCTGCCAAAAATTGGAAAATTCGTCAAGTCAGTGAAAACCAGTAGAAGAGGAGGTTAGGAAAGCCCCCACAAGAGCTGCCATTTTAGCGAAAACTGCAAACTTGCAAATATTTTAAAAACTGCGACAATTTGGAAAATTCGTCAAGTCAGTGAAAACCTGCAGATAAGGAGGTTAAGAGGGCCCCGAAGAGAGCTGCGATTTTTGCGAAAACTGCGAAAATTGCAATATTGTAAAACCTGGAACATTTGGAAAAATTGGTCAAGTTAGTGAAAATCTGTAGAAGACAAGGTTAAGAGAGTCCCGACAAAAGCTGCAATTTTTGCCAAAATTGCGAAGATTAAAGACACTAAACTGCGAAAAATCGCAAGTGAACATTTTGTCGACCTTGCGATTTTAGCGATTTTTTGCAAGCACACGAAAAAACGTAATTGTACATACAATATAAGGTTTAGGTTAATACTTTTTAGGCCATCGCATCACTTTCACTTTGCTCAAACCTTAAACCTTGTTTCCCAAATGGACTTATGCCAGTGACATTACATGCGAGGTTTAAGGGAGGGCATGTTTCCGTTTCTACCCACTCGATGATGACTAAGGAGTCAGATTTCAATAGAAAAAATTCAGTGACTCTAATGTAACGCCTGTTTGTTAAACAGCAGCGATGTCTTTTCCCATTGACTCTTCCGCCTCCTACGCACAACGGTTTGCTAAACAACAACATTTCTCAAAAACGTTTGCTTCGGGGAATAGATATAAGAAAAATTATAGATAAAGAGCGGTGAAGAACAGTGTGGAGATATAATTATCAATACACAGAAACGTTTTCGAAAACGTGAGCACTTTAACAGGAATTAGGGTGTGTATGAGAGCATCTCTCCTTTATTTGCTTTTCGATTCTCTCTCCCTCTCACTTTTTATTTTGCCTTAAGAATAAGGAGAAATGATCACAAACCATTACAGCTGACTGTGTTCACTTGTCGGCTCCAGATTCCTCCTTTTCCACACTGAGTAGACGAAGGACCGCTGAGTCGGTACCCACGAGCGCAAGCAAAGGTGCAAGTTGATCCATAATTTTGATTGGACGAGAGGCAATGGGATGGAGAAACACTCACACCTTTGCCCAGAGAAAGCTTTTGGCACTTGGCTAGCGATAACGAAATTAAGCACAAAGATAGTCCATTAGTTAGAAGTGCTTTGACTTTGAAACATGGGGATGATTTCCTACATCTAAGGATCGTTTTGATATTTCTTCAGTGGGCTATTTGCAAAGGGGTGACACTTGGCCCTGTTAAAAAACTGAACATACTTGACCTTCATTTTTGTTTCTGTGCTACGCAGTCTCGGGTTGTTTGCAATTTTGTGTTGATATGCTGTGTACTTGACCAACGACGAGAATGTGTTGAATTTCGTGTTTTTTCTCGATGATTTGGGATAATGTGAAATAGAAGCAGAAAGTTTCCCAACAAGAACATTACACTCTAAACTGGAAAATATCAATTTGGAAATATCAATGGGTATGTCCCAATTTCATGTGGAGAAATTGCTCCAGTCAATTGCCGCATTTTGACCAATTGCATGCAAGCAAAATTATATATTTGATGGGTTATAAAATGTGATGTTCTTGACTCACCAGTGGCTTCGCAAACGTAATGGAAAGACGCGGAGCAAGATGCATCGTTCCGTTTCCAAGCGTGAGACGGAGGCCACCTTTCTGCGCAACCCTCAAAAGTACCTCGGTGATTGTTAGGCTCGCCTTTACCCCAGTTAGTATAACTAGGTCGTGTTCCGTCAAGCCACAACCAGCGTGAAGTGTCTTTGGAATCCCGGTACAATCCCATCCATGTGCTCTGTGATATTTTGGGGGCAAGTGCTTTTTGTTCAGTTTGTGAATTCACCATGACAAGCGTAGATCCCATTACTACACAGGCGGATTTTGCGGCATTCCAGCTCAAGGTTTTGGATGAGATCTTGTAACACGAACCTTGCAGATAGATCCAATTGTTTGGACAAACCCCTATGAAATATTAAATGTTAGATAAGCGTGAAATTTCCATTCACTGTTAAAGTCAATAAACTATCGAATCATCCGTTCTGTAATCAAGTCAAATGGTATCTCTTTTTCGTATTAGAGAATAATGAAGTTCTCTCTCTGAAAAAAAAAATTAAATAAGATTAATTCTTTGTCTATTTCAAGACTCTTGGAGTCCTGGAGCAACTCTTGGAGCTTAAAACCCTTGTTAATAGCTAAACAAACAGATTCATTGTAAAATAAAACCAATGTGCATGGAAATTGTTTTTTCTCAAAAAGCTATAGGAAGGTAAATTCGTCACAGACGCCTTAAGAGTCGATAGTTTGTCCAAATTCTAAGTTAAGTTTAATCAATGTTACAACTGGGAATCCATGAAACACCACGTCTAAGCAAGCCAAAATTAACATACCTCACACTATAAAGAGGAACAAACAAACTGTAACTAGCTGATGACGTTGAAATTTTCTCAAAGTTGGTTCATACTATGGCTTTCTTAAGGTGGCGCGCCTGGGTTTTGTCAGATCGCGCCACCTAACATTTAAATAGCTGATACTTCACTGTCACAGCACGGTAGGAATAGCGACTTTACACATCTACTACACACTGAACAAACTTATCAAAAAAGTTAGTGTGATTGACATCGACGTTACCATAGCAGCACAGTCATGACGTCATGAATTTTACATATACATTTTCTCGAAATCTAGACCTAAACTTTGAAAAAGACCTAATGTCCCTGGCAGACCACATGTAGGTCTTTCCCACTGAATAGTTTTAAGAAATTCTATGAGAGCGTTTTCGAGAAAATTTAGGTTGAATATTTTCTTTGAGGAAATTTAAGATTCACCTTTCCTGTTGCTGATTCGTCAAAACCAGTGCTCTCCAGTCGAAAGGAAATAGCAGTTTCGTGGTATATTATACCTGAAGTATAGGACTTCTTTCCAGGAGAGTTTCTCGCAGTTTCCTGCATTCGATTTTCTTTGATATCGCAATGAGTGATGCGCTAAGTAAGTCCATTTTACTGCAAGTAGAAAACTTTTTGTTACGGGAGTTGTAACTGAAAAACTAGTCGATGGATTTCTAGTTTTTCTTAACCATGTAATCTGAAGTTCAACATGTACAGCTCCCTCTCCGTTAGTCTTACGAGCATTGAATCATTATAAGGATATGAAATAAAGCGAAGAATTAAGGGAACTTTTACATTTGTCCACGAGACTGTCAATGCCGTATTACTGTTGAGAGCTGATATCTTTCGGAATTTTCTCTTTTGTCTTTATTCCACATATTTGCATACGACTACCAAAATTTTCATGAGCATTTTTCTTTTTGCTTGATATCAGAGTTTTTATAAAACAAAAACTTTTAGAACACAGCTGGTTGTAGCACTGTTATAATAGAATTAATCCATAAACTGTAACCATGTTGTTTGCTTTAAAAAAAAATTGGACCTTCCCGAGTTTTAATATTCAAGCAAGGGCTATTTGCAAAAATCTGAGAAGCGCTACCAGTAGCGTGTCTACAGATTTATGCTAATTGCCATTGTACAAAAGTAAAAGTGAACGTGCATTCCGGCAGTGGCCCATAAATATGCTGGATATAGACAAAAGAGAAATTTCAGTAAAAAACAATCAGCTGTCAACAAATAATATGGACTTATGGTTTCATGGATGAATGTCAACGTTCCCTATATTTTTTGCTTTATTTCCATGCCTTATAATGATTTAATGCACTTGCAATTTACGGACAAAGTGTAGGACACCTTGAAGTTTAGATTGAAAGTCTAAGAAAAAAATTCATTAACTAGTTCTGGAATTAGGGCTCCCGTAACAAAGATGTTACTACTTGCAATAAATGAGCATATCTTTAACAATACTTATAGCAACGTCAAAGAAACTGATTAAATGAAGGAAATTGCGTGAAATTCTTCTGGTAGGTATTCTTATGCTGATCCACAAGGAAAACATTGGTCTTGGCGAAATAACAAAAGAAAAGACGATCTTTAATTTTTTAAAGGAAACAGTTCAACCCAGTTTTTTTTTTGGCGAAAACGCCTCTCATAGCATTTCTGTAAACTTTGTCAGGAAGGCATACATGTGGCCTATAAGGGACATAAAGTCGTTTTCAAAGTTTAGGTCTAGATGTCAAGAAAATTGGAGATATGTAAAATATACGACGTCATCGCCGTGTTGCTATGGTAAAACTGATGTCAATCAAACTAACTTTATTTAAATGTCTGTTCAATGTGCAGTAAGTGTGTGAAGTCTCTAGTCCTATCGAGCTCTGACAGTGAATCATCAGCCGTTGAAATGTTGGGTGGCATGGACTTAACAAAATCAAGGCGAGCCACCTTAAACCCCGACAAAACTTATCGAATGTAAATAACAGAAAAAAAAACACTTGCAAAAATCACCGGAAATCACCCGAAGACCACCAAAAACAACAAGTAATACACTTCGATTTTAAAAGGGAATTGCTTGTGTGGTTATTTGGCTCTTCTACTGCGAATTTATGTGACGTACAAATTGATCCGCAGACGTAATATATGAATAAAATTTAGTGTTATCGATCCACTAAAGGCTTCTATTTTAAGTTACGCTGAATCAAGGGAGCCGCCCGTTTGGTTTGCCGACTGTTGAAAACGAACGGGAGATAGAGCAATTTCAATTAAAACAGTTTACCTTGAGAAGCACCGCGTAACACGAACAGATAAAATCCGGCCACGAATTTTAGAATCCAGTTATAATACGCCATGGACACCAAGGACACTGAAGTTAGCGTAAAAAGAAAATTTCAACAATTAGTTTGCTGAACGAATTTAGAAAGAGAACCTTTAGAGTAGAAGTTTTCTTTCTTCTGAGCAAAAATTTTCCTATCAAAACTGCATTGAGAAACCTTAACGAGTTTTATCTCGTCTTCTGTAAACAAAAATATTTAACTGAACTTCCTGTTTAGCTGCTTCACGAGGCATCGCGACAACGCATTCTACCAAACTCGGTTTAGAGTAAAAAGAATATGAAATACTCAATAATTATTTTACCTTTGGTTTAACGCAATTACTCAGTTATAGACAATGTTTAGAATACGAATGAATATTGTTTTATGTTTTTAATGAGAGATAATTTTAAATTTAGACCTTCTACCGGACAACTTAAACCCAAGGACTTACCGGCAAGAAAGAGACCCACACTCTCATTATCTTGAACCAAAAAGCTTTCCCTTTGGAAACTGGTGTATGGCACAACACGAACTCCGCGAAAGCAGACACTCCACAAAAGTAAAAACAAAAATCCCAAAAGAACTGAACTTTCTCCAAAAAAATTACTATTGTACAAAAAGAGACAATTGAGAACAAATGAACAGATACCGTATACTAAAGTACTCTTGTTAGAGCATTCGATAGATTTGAACTGTATCCAACCTAAAAGCAACCATCCATTCTACTAAGCCACGAAAGCCAAAGATTGATTCCTTTGAAAAACTCTGACTAATTGCCTCACGCATGTTTAAGTATTTGTCAAAATTTTTTACAATGTGAATCGGGACGCGTTTTTCCCCCCGTAAGTGGCAAATTCCGACAATAAAAAAAGCAAAATTTGCGATGGAAACTGCTTAAGACAGCTGAATCAGCAAGTAAAGAGTGTCGCGTTACTTTGTGAACTTCACGGTAGTTTTGTAATGGCCATCTCGAGCCCATGTTGACTCCATCTATCTTCTTGAACAATGGCTAAGTCAGTTCCTGCTGACTATTAGCTAAAGAAAGCGTAATTTTACTGTGGTGTTGTTCTAACGTTTAAGTATGTGGATAAAATCCTAACTACAGCCGGCGACAACAGCGATTTCATAGGCTCGTCGCGGCCAAACTGATCGCTTGCAAGCGATCACTGACGATATTCAGCAGGGCGATTGTCGGCGAATGCCAGTGAATTTTATCGCCAATATCTGACATGCCATCAAAATGGCCGGTGAAAATTGCCGTCGCGGAAGCGGCCCAATTAACGATTTTCACCAGTCTCCGAGACGAGCGTTTAAATTTGCTTAAACAGTGAGTCGCTGGCTTAGGTCAGTTTTAATAAACGAAACTTGCTCAAAAAGCATTTTAAAAACATAAAAGTTTGACTTTCAAATGAAAGTCTACGAAAAAAGTATGATTATATTCTCATAAAGATAAAACACTGAGAACTGAATTGCAGGTGAAATACCAGAGTGAAGTGTACGTACTGAAGGGAAGTGTACTGAAATAAAAGCCATTTTGTGTTACTTTCCTGGATTTTATTAAACCTCTAACTTTTGAATCTGTTGATGAAATCCTTTCAAATGCAAGCTATCGCGTAATACTCCCATGTGTTACTGTTTATTATGCTGTACGAGATGCCTCGAACTTCTGCATCTGTGGATGGAAACCTCAAGTAAAACAACGGATATGAACAAAGGAAAGTTATTCAGTAAGCGTACTCAGTTATACGTGGTTCGACGGCACAGCTCCGTCTTAAATCATCACTCTAGACATGAGCAGAACTATTGTTTTCCTGAACGGCCGATACCCTCTCAGTAGTCCGGTCGGTATTTCTCGTTCAACCTAATAAACCTTTTACTGTTTTGTAGAGTATTTCAAGACAAAACTGCAGCTGCTCAATACCAACCTACAGTGTGGTAAAAGAGAAGGAACAGCCGTCGCATCCAGTTTAGTCAAGTGTGATATATCAAAATGTTCTGCTGAGTAAGTTAACGCCATCAGCTCACCTTACCATACAGTAAACGCCAAGTATAAACCGGCAAAGAGAACCTCGAAACATAACATAACTCCATTTTATCAGCGAGCTGCTATCATAATAAGCTATGATCATCTGGAAAATCTAATGAAACAGAATGTCATTCAAATACCAGACGGAAATTTTTAAAAACGCCAACAGAACTCCTTACTTCGCAGTTCTGAACACAGATGGATATCCAACAGATTTTACAGTGGAAATAACAGCGTCTTGTTTTTACTCAGTTGTGGCCTCGTTCAGTGAAAACTGAAAGCAATTATTTACATTATACGTTCTAAACATTTACCAACCTTCACTTGAAAAATGAATGTTAATGTAATTGATTCAAACATGAGGTGTACAGGAAGCAAGAATTCAGTAGCAGGACAAAACAATAAAGCTTGCATCACGCTTGGATTCGAGGAATTTCGCCTTACAGCTTTTTTAAAGACAGATTGGAGAAATGTGCGTTCATCAGTTTTAAAATTCAAACTAAAGCTGTTTTGTTTTCAGTAAAAATTCGTCGTAGGAATATTCACCGAACTTGGCTCGAAGAATGTAAACATGGTGTAAATTTAGTTATCAAACGAATTGTCAAGCATAAATTAAACTAGAGCAGTATTTAGTTTTACTTTCTGGACTATGGGGAGCTATGTTGAGGAAAGAGAGTTATTGTGACCTCAAAGCCGAGTTTACTGAAACTTCCTTACCTTGTGCAGTTTGACATGGCGCCAAAATCAATAAACACACGTACCAATGCAACCAGTTGCCGCGGAATAAATCATTTCTCGCCGATTTTGAATAGAAACTCTGTCAAATGCGTATACACGATGTCACTCGGGGTGTTTCGGTAAAGGACGTTTCTTTGGCGGATCTGTTAAACCCATCGTCAAAGCCGGAACCATGATTTTATTATTCGACAACGGGATATTTCTCGCGTTAACCTTAATCCACGCTTTAGGCATTGTTGTTATTTTTTATGGAATATTAGTTTATTGTGCATGATTCTCTAGGTTATTATAAGTTCAAATAGTTTTTCAAATATTCTTTGTAAATGAAAGATGTGACTCACATCGAAACATGTATTACATATTAAAAAAAACATCGTGATCTTTTTAAAAATCGCAATCCAGTATTTCTCTTTGACTTAGTAACTAGAATCGCTCCTGCTAGAATACAAAGGTACTGACAAGAAGACAATTTGAACGTCGCGACAACTTGAATCATAGGAAGCCCAAGCATAATATTTGAATATCATTAAAAATGGCGTTTCAAAATATAAGACTTTGTATGGGATTTCGAAGCAAACATTTCGAGCAATACATAACAACGAACTAACTGAATAAAGTTCATGAAACATTACATGGTGTTGTTTGCTATCCTTACAAA
>Ga0126336_10001069_pt1 | contig 13391 bp, 9 predicted proteins | sample SidCmetagenome_FD_92530 | JGI IMG/M metagenome (GOLD analysis project Ga0126336, IMG submission 92530) | Coral microbial communities from El Islote,Puerto Morelos, Mexico - Siderastrea C C metagenome | ecosystem: Host-associated > Invertebrates > Cnidaria > Coral | place: El Islote,Puerto...
TCGAAAATTTTGCAAGCAAGAGAGGGTTTTAAACGGCTTAAGTCAACGTGCCGTCTTAAAGCAAAAAGAGCATGAAGAGCCTTTTCTCTCAAGTGATCCAACGACAGTGTGAAATTTCCAGATAAAGTTCGGCACATATCGAGAAATGTCTCCCGGCTACTTTTCCCAGGCATATTAAGTCTCCTGTAGTGTCGGTTTACACTAGGAAACTGGTTGCTGCAACCATGTGGGAAGGGTACCATGAAGGGACCTAAAGTCCTGTTTAGTCTCAAAGATCAAATATACGTTGTCGGGATAAGCCCCCTAATGTGTGTGTCAGACTTAGAATTGGGGCAGGCAAGTCAGGACTACAGGTCCCTTTATGATCTGAAGCACGTCTTAGACATTTAACTAGCTGAGCTAAGACTATTAAGCAGAATTTGCTCAGTGGCATGCTTACGTGACTGAGCTCTGACCACAGCAACGAGAATTAGAAGAAAATTAGCCTCAGGAACCGCTACGATTTGGTAAACAAGGAAGCCCTTGGTCCCTTGGCTGACTCAAGATAGTCTACGTCAATTTCGCGAAAGCATCGATTGTAAAGATACGTATAGTTTTCCATACGATTGCTGCGATTGCTGGTTTGGTACAATAAGAAATCGAATGATCATAACCAAAGCTTTAGGTTTGTCGGAGCAAATTCTAAAGGGCTTTTATTTTCACTCGCAAGGCAATCTTCGCTTGATATTAGCTAAAATTTCAACAGAAACATACACGTGTATCGCCCCGCTGAACCTCAATTTTATACGTTTTCTGAACAACAATATCAGTGATGGCATGCAGGCTTTATGGCTATCTCGTGATCTTCCGATTTCCTGCATGCATCCATCCATTAAGCGATAGACGAAAGCTAGACATGGGCCAATTCTTAATCGCTCATCTTACTAATCAGAGTAAACATGAGGGTTTTTTAACCTATAAGAAGCAGAATAACACCCAATCAGGAGTTGACTTAGAACTCGAAGCAAACACAATCAATGGGTGTCAAGCACGGGAAAATTTGACTAACTGTGTCATTGCCTTATCTGCTTTTGCGGTGTTTGGCCAGACGGAAGCGTTTGACTTTGGTTTACAAAAGTTAAAAACACCATTATAACACGACATTACATTTCAGAGTGCGAATACAAGAGCATTTAACACGCACACTCGCCCTGTCAGCGCAAATATTCCGTAGAAACCTGTGTAGTTATCTAAAACAGTTTGTCTAAAATAGTTTTTCGATTCCTTGCAGAGACCCTTTTTCCTAAAATGACAGCCATAAGTCATGGCAGCCCAACTGGCATTACAGTCACCTGGGACAAGCCACGTGACAAAGTCATTGATCAGTTGTCACATTATCAAGTTACTTATCAAACAATTTGTGAGGCTGGTAAGCCTGTGGTGAACTCTTCCATCTTGTCTGTGAATGTGAGCGCAGATTTAAGACGTGTGTCTTTGGATGAACTCACAACGTACTCTACTTACAAGATAAAAGTTGAGCCTGTCACCTTAGATGGCAAGGTGCAAAGCAACAAAATCTTCATTGCAGGTATGTGATCAGTTGTCATTCCAATTTAAGCGATGGCGTTTACTGCTAGAGAGCGAGATCATTACGCAGTATATGCATGGATCTATAGATTATGCCCAAGAAACAATGAGAACGAGCTTAAGAGATGAGGTTGAGGAAATTTTGTTTTCGTCTTATCTGCCTTCTTGGATCCTTTCGTGTGGAATAGAGGTTTACCAGGGTTTATTAGTTTCTTTGTGACTTTCTTCGCCTTCCATGCTGTTCATTGCTGGGATTTTACGACATGAACTTGTGGTTTCAATCCCTTACACAGAAACACTTCACTATCGCTAACAACTTTCATCTTGCTGATAAAAAGAAAGATGGTGAATTTTTAGCTCCATCGTATAGAAACTAAAATGTTAACCAGTTTTGTTACGTGAGTAGAATTTTTGACCAGTGACCTTCAAGGACGACAGTGACGAGCTTGGTCATTTCACTTTATCTTTCAGAAACTTGCCGTTGTCCATATCTTCTATTCGCCAGCTGGACTCCAATTCCCCCTTACGTCATCAAGGACAACTCAAGCTCAGAACCACGTGGTATAATCCCACAGATCCTTGCACACATGCTTCAAAATTCTTGCGGTAGATGTTTCAGCTACCACAAATGGAACATCAGTTACACAATTAACGCAACCAAACACATCACAGACCCCGACAGCCGAGCCAAGGTTGATTTCCGTTTTCCAGTCAGGGCAGCGGTTGGTAGAACAACATACAGAGGTTTTTATTCGTACGTTCCTCTTATTACTGTCCCTGGTGTTGCTTTGATGACAAGAGAAAAGACACCCTCTGGATATGCGCGGGATCTGGGCACCTCTGTACTAGGGTGCTGGCCTATTTTCGCGATTAGCTTTGCAATTGCCATATTAGCCGGGGTAGTCATTTGGTTTGCGGTGAGTAATTCAATCTTACAGCCAGAAGTATTAAGCATTTGTCCTAGCACACTTTAGCACAGTCCGCATTTTCAAAAGTTTTTATACGTTTTCCTCTTTCATTTGGTCGAAAACGTATCAAGGCATTCTCTTCAACACCAGTGTCTCGTACAGCTCTCATTTATCCACACTGATGTGATTTTTTTAAAAACGCTTACATTTTATACGATTTAGCCTAACATCCACACTAGAACATCTGGAAATACATTCTTTTTGACCAGATGGCCCACACGTTTTTAATCTTTTCAAGTAGATTGTCGCGACGAACGACTTCCATTAAAACTATCATCATAAATTTGAATAATATTGGAAATGTATTGCTGCCTTTTTAGGAATTTGAGTCCAATTCTAAGCAGTTCTTCAGTCATTTTCACAAGGGAATCGTGGAGGGAATATGGTGGTCCCTCATTACCATGACAACAGTGGGGTAAGAAGGACTGTTAGCTGAAACCGGAAGTAAACCTAAACTGTCAGTGATTATTTCAGAAAAAAGTTGGTTGCTTTTATGTTACACTGTTTCAGGAGGGGTAGGTGAGAGGGGTAGGATTCTATCCACCCTCTGAAACTCCAAGTGTAATCTATGACAATGAAACTTGAAGGGTGTTAAGTACGTTAAAAGTTGTTCACCTCGAGTACAAATTTGACAATGATGACTTCACATGACGCAGAGACTATATCATGAGTGGGGAATTTTTACCAGAAAACCTGCAAACTTGATTCAAAAGCCGTCCAAAATTTGCATTCTATTTAAAATTATTCTAATTTCCTTTGTTTTTGTCTAAATACTCTTTGCTTGTAGTCAGAAACACTCGCGTCATCTTCCCGGCCAGTTAAAACCAAGACCAATAGAGATTTCCCGTACTTAGCGCCAATCATGTATTTTTGCTTCGAGTTCTCATTGGTTCATTTCGTTGTTCGTGCCTGTTATAATTGGCCAGACTGATTACTTTGGTTTTGGTTTAAGGGCACTCAACTGGAGCACGCCCCAGAGAGATAAAGACGAAACTGCAAAAAAGTTTTGGGTGCGAAATGGCCTTCGAAAGCGACCAGAAATCCAATTTTGAGTTTGTTCTTGTTTTGTGTCGTCAGGTATGGCGACAGATATCCGAAGACCATTGTCGGACGAGCCATCGCCATCTTGTGGTTTCTGACCGGAATTGTTTTGTCTTCTCTTCTCGTAAGCTCTATCACATCCTCCATGTCTGTGCGGATTCTTGACCAGCATTTAAATGTAGCTCGTGGTAAAAAGGTAACTGACTACAATAGCTAACGTCTTTGCGAGTAACAACCATCGTTAATTTCTTTTTCTTAGCGCAAATAACATTTGAGCAAAAATGCCCGTGCATTTGAAAACAATAAATTGTAGGAAAATAATGCAAATTTGACCCAAATTTATAAAAGTTTCATACAGATTTAAAGTGTTGTTTTTCCTGAATGTGAGGTTTCCTCAAAAGGGGCGCTAGCCTTAAAATCTCACTGTTTTCTAAAACAAAGAATTATGGGTACAATGAAAATCTCGGTTGTGATGAGCAAGCGAGAACCCTGCGTAAACAAGCCCTATTGTATCATCGACGAGGCCGGCTCAAAAGCCTAAGAAGACGACGGGGGTGTGGATAAGGAACTGGGCCGACAATGGACTGACACCGGCGGCCATGGACAGTTGTCATCGTAAGGACTCATCATCGTGCATAGAGGTCAGCTCCAATGCGACCCGCAAATTGCCAAAGCGGTTTGATATCAGCCATTTAACAGCCAGCTCTACACAATCCATGTGGTAGCTGTTGGCTTAGAACCGTAAAACAGTCGTCGGCGTTTATGGAGAGATGGATCCACGGTATAAACAGTACCTTACGCATGTGCACAGCAATATCACCCCAGACAGTGGCATTCATGAGCAGCCGTTCTGTATTTGTTAACACTCATCATCATCGAGTAACCGTGTATACCTCGGGCTTCTTGGTTAGCTAGCTGTCGGGAGAGACTCTGGCATATTTTTTAAAAACGACATTTTTGATTGGCTGTTCACTGTCGCAAAACTAAGAACCGGTAACTACAGGATTTCTGCAGTAATAATTCCAGTACTCCAGAGTCCCTCCTGGCGACCGCCCGCTGACTAAGAAGCCTGAGGACTCTGGGTACGAGACTGACGACTTTCGTGTTTAACAGGAGCCTGACCGCTATGCTTTTTTTCTATCGACTTGGCTACCAACCTGATCATGAGTTAGAATCGCTGACCAGTAAGCTAAGAGGGGAGCTGTAATAGTGAGATTTTAAGGAGTTTGAAAAATTGCATTTAAAAATAAAGTGGCCTTTATTGTCCATTTTAGGTAGGCTCGCTGGCTCAGTTTCCGGAATATGACATTCTCATCCGATACATATCCACAGCAGGGGGCAGTAAGTTCATGACAACATATTGTTCTTATCGTTACCCGTCTTCTTGTTTTACCCTTTGAGCCCTGGTATCATGAAATAAATTCTCCATACTGGTCTCCATACATTTTGTGGAGTACGAGTTGGGTGATCAATTCCCTAATTCTCATGATCTGTATGTGTTATAATGCACTGTTATGATGAGGAAAAATTTGATGCTGATCGCCATTGGGGCTTAAAGCGATTCATTACTTATTAGCCTTTTTACTGTAGCTTGGTTGCACGAAACTCTGAGGTTCAAACAAGACTCAACATTAAACCAACGGTTAGCTTTTCCAGTGCCGTTAATCTCTTGCCAGTTATTAGACAGCATCACGGCAACCAGAGTACCTCCCACACCTCACCACCCCACAAATTTTGTTAGATCGTTTGTTAGATCATTTACGGTATGGCAAACTCTTCACTCTTCACTGTCCCACGCGCGCCACTTTTTCCATCACCGAACTCAACATTAATCGTGTTTCTTTCTAGTTAATTTTTCTCCTAAGGTAATACCTTTCCCCTCCTATAGAGGTTAGACTACGCGCAGTCTCTCTTTCTGCTCAGGGATAGTCCAGGGAAACGTTTCAACACGGCAGGCGATTTCGCGCTCGCTCGCTTGTTCGTTTTCCTTGACTATCCCTGAGCGGAAAGAGAGACTGCTCGTAGTCTATATAGAGGTCTTACCTTATCATCTTTCTCTTTTTTATTCTCTAAAGGAAGCACCTTCCCCTCCCTAGAGAGGCTCGTTGATGCGCTGCAGTATGGCGAGGTCGATGGCATCTTAGTTGATCTATACACAGCACATTACAGGAGCGATCTGTTTAACGTCACTTGGATAAAAGTCAGTCAGATCCTGGCTTTTGAATTCACCTCTGGTGTGGTAATAAGCGGCAGTGCAGCTAAACTTGAGCAACATTTTCGGGAGTATATTGGGAATAAGAGTACGGTGGTCACTGAAATACTGCAGAAGACAAACCAAGAAAATGACAAGGTAAAACCTGCTGATGTATGTCACAAGTACCACACATTCGTGCTCAGGTTACTTATCTCCACTAATGGGCACTATATCCTCGTTGGTAGGAAGCATTACCCTTAATCTGCCCTTTAATTTCACAGTGCCCATCAGCGGCTACAAGTTACCTGAACACGCATGCACGGTACTTATGACTTTGTTATTTTGGCCACAACCCACAAGTGTTACACTTCATTTGTGTATGGTTTGTCAGGACCGATTTACACGGTAAAACTTTGCCACATGCGAAATGCTTAAGAAAAGCCTACGACACTAAGTGTTTCTAGTGAATCAAACCTACACACCTACATACCTACATACCTACCATAACTGCAACACGTGATCTAAATCAGACTTACAACAGCGTTACGCAGGATTTTGAAATGTGTTTATAGACTGTGGTGATCGTAGCCACAGCCGGTGTTACTTGGCTGGAGCTGTGAACAATTTTTGCATGACGCGGACAGAGCGAGCTACAAAAACTACAGTCGTTCGCACTGAAAGGTCGTGCCGTCTAATTCGGCCCTTAAGCATCAAGCAATATGCACCGGTTGAGTTTAGCGAGTCTTATTAACCAATCAAAGCATAGACTGCACAGCGAGTCCCTCCTGTGTAACCATCCACAGTATGAGAAAAGATGGGCAGTAGCCTGCGTGTATTCATACTTCATATGCGTGTAATGGTATACGTATCGGGTGTATCTTACAGTAACACTTATGTTTATATTTATTTAGGTATCTAGAATTAACGCGACTTAAATCAATTAAGGCGATTAAAGGGAACATCTTATTTTCCTGTAGTTTCTCCGACCGGGTAAATCTGACGTTATCGGAGAATTTCCAACCATAACTGTTAGCTGAAAACAGTCAAGCCAAAATTTACCTCCAATTTCCCGAGTAACATTAGGAAGACGCTCTGTATGACACTAAACAAAAATGGTACTTCCAAAAAAAAATGGACCTCTTTCCCTCCCTTAAATTTGACGTTTTTAAGGCTCGTTTTGGGCCTTATTTCGAAAGGTTTTCTTGATCACTTAAAAAAACCGTCATCATAAGACGAGCGATTTATTGATCGTAACCATGTTTTACACATAACCACAGCAAAATTAACAGCAGTTCTTTCACGTGCAGTAAACAATCACCCAACTAAATAACTGTGTAGCCAATTAGGCGGAAAAGATTCCATTCTAAAAGAAGTGGACATGGGTCGTTATTTTGGAGCACAAAAAAGGCAGCGTGAACATGCATATATAAGTTTTATTGTTTTATTGATGCGATGTTCAATTTGTACTTGATCCTACTGAAAAGAAGTCAGAGTTAGAATAAGAACGGAAAGTTGTGACTCGAGTTTCACGCAGTAAGCGATCATTAAACCAAACGTTTTGCAAGAGCAGGTGTCAGTTTTAAGTTTTAAATTTTCAAATTGAAGTAGTTGGAGCGGCGCTTGAACATTATGAGGCCTTACGAGCTCAGTTGGTCAGAGCATCACATGCACTAGCAGCGTGAAGGTCATGAGATCAATTCCGTTCAAAGCCTCGAAATTTTTTTCAGGCTTAATCACAATTTCATTAATTGCATACATCACTGCGAGGATCATTTTCTTTATATACCTGAAATTGTTTAAGTGATTTATTTTTAAATAATTCATGATTCAAGACACCCGAGTGATTACGTATTTACTCTGCCTTTGAATTTCGATTAGTGCAAATTTCTTTCAGGAGGAGTTCAGATGAATGCTGTGTTTTCTTTACGTTTCAGCCTTTTTAGATTATCTCCTCGCGCTATCAAGAAATTCAAAATGCCTCCTTGGGTTTGTAGTTAGTGTAAGGCCCCATAATCTTTTCTCGTTGTTTTTTGTACATATTGAAATTGTTCGTAGGGAAGGAAAAGGGAGGAAAAGCGATTGTGGTTAACAATTGATAGATTGACACCGAAATTGACTCCGGATTAGGATAAAGAAGGGTATAATGATACTATCCTAAAAGCGTGTTTAGCTCTCTTCTGAATTTGAACATGTCAAACATGTTTGTCAGTTTTAGGTTCTGTTCCAAACATCTGTAGAAATAATCAGGACATTCCCCGCGAACTTGTTGCAGATCAATCAATGTCTGACCATTCATCTCCGAAATGTCTTCCTGACAAACTCTTTCCAGTCCAATTTCTTTGAGCCACTGTTTTACCTCCTCGTTTGTCCAGCCAGACACGGCAGGGGATGTCGGTGGGGAGCCAACAGGAACTGCTTCGACCGGTTGAGCCACTGGTTCCGCTGTTCCATCTGCCATGTCAACATCTCTTCCTCTTTCTCCCAACTCTTTGATCAGCTTTTCTACATTCTCTTCAACAACTTGCTTACTGTGAAATTCAAACCACAGCTTTGTCCCCAGAAGCATTCCTAACCAACCATCTGCTTTATACCTGTGTTGCAACATCAGTGGTATAATGTCCTTTCTCAGCTGATACGCGTACTCGGCCTCTGATCGACAGTTTGGACTTTCTTTGTATCGCTGTGACACGCAGACCAGAACAACAGAAGCGTTCTCGACAGCTTTAGCCATTGCCTCTAATGTAGAGCCTTCCATCTGTTCCAGATCCATCCACACTCTGTATCCACTCGCCTGAAGCCGGTTTTTTACTTCGATTAACACTTCCTGAACATCCCATTGGTAGCTGATCATCACGTGATTCTGAGTTCCTCCTCTCTTCTCCAAATTTCTTGCTGTCTTCCCTTCGAGTTCCCACAATACCCCTGCCGCTGCCTTTTGTAAATCCGGGTCTTTACTTTTCTTCATCTGTCGTAAGAACCTCAAGGCTCCTGTTTCTTGTCTAATGGCTTCTTTGTTGTTGTCGTCAAAAGCTAACATCCACAATGCTCTAGCTGCGCTTGCCTTCTCTTTAGGTTCTCTAGACGTTTTGAGCATAGACATAAGAACATGCACCGCTCCTTTATGTCCCAGAACCTTCTTGTTCGTGTCGTTAATGGCGAGATGACTGAGGCCTTCTGCAAGTTCCTTCGCAGAATATCCACTTGATCGGCGATCTTTCGAGTGCGATGCCTCGTCTAAAACTTTGATGATAAAACTGAGCACATTCTCTTCCGCCAAAATGAGATGATTGGTTTCCTCATTAACTAGGTAGGCCAGGCATAGCAAGGACGAAGCAGCAACGCGTGTTACCTTTACTTTAGCAAAGTAAAGCAAAATTTCCTCGCTATCAACAAACAATTCACGATTTCGTAGTCGTTGGGACATATTGTGCAATATTGCAACACAGGTTCTTATTAAACAAATCGGCTCCGATTCTTCATCTCCCTCCTCCCAGTTGTCGCTTTCAGCATCAATTCGCTGGATGTTTTCAAGACACATCGGAATTACACCGGCCTTTGTGCAAGCTAAGCAAAAGCCGTGGTGTAAGTCTGAAAAGTTTTGCATCGTTCCTAGAGTCTTCTCCAAACGCTCAAAGGAAGGGTTTCGCGTTGTTCCTAAAGCATTTCCTAGCCAATCAAAACACGTCAAGTCCATCATTCGTTTCTCGATGAACTCGTAGTATTCAATAAAACAATTTTCCGCGAATCTTTGTAAAATCTCTGCACCCTCGATGTCGACGATGAAATCCGCCAGTGTGGTGAATTGGTCAGCCTCAGAGCCAGTAGACCGATATGTCTGAGAGCTTGTGTCCTATAAACAATCGATTGCTTCATCCACATTACAGAACGCATCAGTTTGAAAGCTGTCAAAGTTTCTCAGCGCTTGAATACAGTCAAACATCGTTTGAAGGCTCTCGGCTTGCTCTGGATTGTTGATCTTGTATCTACGAGTACTATCTTGTAAGCCCTGGCTTTCCATGTTGGCTTGCAATGACTTCATCTCTTCATTTCTCTCCCTTCCGTGAATGAAGCCTCGAACTCTTGACGATAATTCGAACGTTCGTGTCGCTACAACCGGACTATTCTCACTTTTGTTTTGTTTTGATGAGTGAGAACCCATAGCGATGCAAAGCTCGAGATTTAATATTAAGAAACCGGACTTATAACATTGGACACTAATCAGCGCGAAGATGAGTTGTTTTCGACGACATTTCCTCGTTCATCGTACGATATTTAGTGGAAGTAATCGAAGCACAACAAGAACCATTCCTGGGTACACGCGAATAGAAGGAAAGTTGTTGAGATCTTAGTATTCAACTGTCCTCTCGCTGCCACTGATACGTTTTCCAACGTTTGCACTCAGGTGTGACCACGTCAGTTCGCAGTTTCCCGTTCAGTTAATTAAGTGTGGATGAAATCCTATGGTAATAGTGCTTTAATAAAATCATTAAATGTGACCATTCAAATAAAGATCTTCTGCAGCACCTTCCTATGGTGCTGTTTCTCTATCAGTATTTTACGAAATTTCTTGAATTTTGAGTTTCGTGTTGAAGACTATCTTGCTGCTGCATGATGACGTCAAAAAATATTAAATATGTTATTCATCCGTGACCGATGCATTCTGTTGCTCAACGGGCGACTAGCTATATGGCAATTCCATTTATACTTATAGCACCTTTCCCCTCCCTGGAATTTGCTATGTAAAAGTTAGTCCCCCTCTCCCAATATGCCATATCCACTGCTACGCGTGAGTGTCCTTTAACATTTACATGCGCATATTTAAGGACGCGCTGCAGTGTTGTGTAAATATTGAGTGGTCTGATTCAAATGCAAATTTTGAAAACGCACTGGTTCTCTAACTATTCACTATAAACAAACCCAGTGTACTTGTCAAACGCTCTTTAAAGGCAAAAGTTTGCAGTCGAAGGTGTTTTATATTTTACTAACAGATGCAGTCAGTTCATCTTTAATAATGTCATGTTGTAAGAACTTAAAGCAAATTCCTTGTTTAATGTTAGTTTTTTTCGTAACGCCAAAATCTTTAACGCTCTTTGAAGCGTTTCGCTACCCAAATCACTGATTATGTGCCGCCTCGTTTATAAATCAGAAGCGTGGCCCTGGTTACAAGGTCTCCTCAACACTCAACTCCATTTTCCCGTTCCCGTTTGCTTTTAATCAGAACTTGTGGTTCAAAAAACAAACAAAACAAAAACTCCAAAAAAAGTTGGTAATGTATTTTTCAGAGATCATTTTTCATACGTATGTGTTGAAATGCGTGAAACTGATTACTGATTAAAGCACCTATGGGAGTCCGCTGTAGTCTCACCACACCCATCCAATCCAATCTGTGAATAATTGTGAACAGGCCAGACCGCAACACCAGCGCACTTCGTACCTTGATCTTTTAGCCCGTTGCTTACTCGTAGACCCTCCCCGGGTCAGTTCGCTTCTCTGCAATCGATGGCCCGATTATCAGGCAGGAACTGAGAAGCAGTGAGGTCGGCACACACGAAAGGACTAAACGCATGTCTAAACCAAGCAGTAACCACAAGTCCCCGGCGCATTGGGCGACACTATATTTTCATTTGGTCTTGTCCCACTAATAGTAGACACGAGGAGGCAAGCACAATTTGAGGGGACCAGTCCGGCCCGTCAAACAGGTTTGAATTCATGTGACAAGTTGCAGGGACCACATTTGGCCTCGTGACCAGCTTTGGACAAAATGGGGAGTTCACACCGACGGGCTTGTCCTCTCGTGTGTGCCGATCAGAAAGACGTTTTTCAAATCCCTTTCTTATCGGGACCATGGGGCCTCTTTGCAGTCGTTCCTAGTGATTCACGTTTGAGACACATAGAAAAGTGTTAAACTTCATTTGGGCTTCTGTTTGCTGCTAATTTGACGGCAATGATTAAAAGTGTGGGAAACACGTCAGTTTACGTCGCTTATTGAACAAAATTTTGCATTAAGTTTGATGACGCGACCCTGACTTTTTTAATGTAATTTAGGCCCGGAAACGTCGAGCTCTTGATGTGCCGAATGTAACGCAAATTAGCCAGAATAAAGCCTTCTTCTCGTTTGCATTAAGGATTCGACGCATAAGAAGTTCGACGTTTGAAACGGGCCTTTCAATTTAAACCTAGCTTTCAGAGACTTTATATTGTATCAGTTTTGTCCATTTAATTTTGTTGAGGTCTCACTAGCAGTTCCACATCAGCTTGTAGGGGCTTCTCGCTGCCCATTTTCTCAGTTAACTTGTTATACCAAATAAAAAAATAATTGACTTGATTTTTCCCCTATCCTTCCACAAACTCGACTACTGAAAAAAAAAATTGATATTTCCTTTTCTTTTTTGTCTTGAAAGATGACCACACAAAGAAGCATTACAACAAAACAGATGCCCCTTTTGGATCCAAGCACACCAGTTTATCACAAGACTATGTTTATTATGTTCTCTCTTCTGTGTCTGGCTGTAATTGTTGGCCTGGTGTATCACTCATGGTATAAAAGACTACAAAAACGTCGATACGAGATACAAGGTAGTATAGTGATCAACAAGGCCCGTCAAAATACAGCACAACTTGTAAAAATATACGGCGATACTTCACACCGAAACATCTAATAAGAGATTTATTATCTCCAGTAAATTCAAAGAAAACTACACGTGTAACAGGATGAGCGCGCGCACGGTACTATGGGCCGATTTAGACGGTACGATTTTTCCTTACGACTGCAGTATGCGACTTGCTCACGTCAAGTCTACAACACGAATCGTGTCAATCTCGTCCCCAGAGCCCGCGCGCATTTACGGTCAGCGGGATCGAAATGCCACGGACTCTGGGATAATCAAAAACCGGATGCTACTTTTGCGGCTTCCGGTTTTTTAAAGGGCATGTGCGGCAGATTTTGAACTGAGCATGCGTTATGGGTCGTGCAAAGACAAAAAGGGCGCGAAATATTGGGACCTCCCCTGGTTTTTGGTGCCTTTGACATTCACGCGAGACTCGCGTGAAAATGAAAATAATTCTCGCTCGCAGACTCGCGAAGATGGCCGCACCGGTTTCTATAAATTTGTTTAATTAAATTTGTTCACTTCACGTTAGAAAATTCAATTCAGAAAAGAGACTGGACCTCTCAAGAAAAGAACGCCAATATGAGGCGCTGAAGACTGTTGTTGTTGAGGGTAAAGATACCATTTGTGCACTGCCAGCTGAATATGGAAAATCTCTCACTCTCAGTGACTGGCTACCCCCATGCGTTTGTGACTGAATGTGTGTGTGTTTTTTAGCAAAAGTGGTGAAGAGAAAATTAACTCTTTTATTGTAGTCGTATCCTCATTAAACTTTTTGATAGACGAACAGATGTCAAACATGAAAGTTTTCAAGGGTACTGAAAACGTAGCCATTGTCGAAGAGTTTGAAATGCCGCTCCAAATTTTATTTCACATCTTACGACCCTTAGGTGACTTAGGTACAATTTATTAACGAGTATCACAGGTCTGTAAATAATTCAACTCAGTGAATCAAGGCAAACTGAACAGCCACTTTTTAGTACAGCTAGAAACATTGAAAATCTATCACAATCA
>Ga0126336_10001070_pt1 | contig 13388 bp, 10 predicted proteins | sample SidCmetagenome_FD_92530 | JGI IMG/M metagenome (GOLD analysis project Ga0126336, IMG submission 92530) | Coral microbial communities from El Islote,Puerto Morelos, Mexico - Siderastrea C C metagenome | ecosystem: Host-associated > Invertebrates > Cnidaria > Coral | place: El Islote,Puerto...
ACAAGACCTCTAACACTTTGCCGTATTCCTAAGACTCTTACATGCAAAACGTGTCTGTTTTTCCTATTTTTTCTTGAACTGAACTTCAGCTTTTTCCGCCATTTTGTTTATCTTCCCCTTAGCATCTCGTACCCAGTTCTTCTCACCCTTTTCGCCGTAGCCGCCATTTTGAATGCATCTCCATCCTCGTTGGAGACACGTGATCTGCTTTGTGCCAGGGTCTTCTCCCGAGCCGCCGCCATTTTGAAAAGCGAGAAGACCCTGGGGACGAGGTTGAGAGCTTCCCCGGCCTCTGTCGGCTAGGGGTTAATGATGATAAGTGATACTGACTGAGGCGTCTTAAAATTTGCAGATTGACATGAAACTTCTTCAGATTTTCCTGGACGCATTTGCAGACAAACTCATCCTCAAACAATTGAACCGTAAGGAGCAAGAATTTTGCATGATTATCCTTTCTCGTCTTTGTTTGAACTAACGGTTCCCCTTACTTATTATCTTTAGTGGGTAACTAGCATAAGGTGACTCTCTTGTCTATGTAGACTTCTTGATATCACGGACGATACCTTTAGCACTCCACATTCCATTTACGTTACTCTTCTGTGGATAATCTTCGATTACCACTCTCAACATTAGCGTGTTTGTATATTAAAATGCCTTCTCTGATCTCTGCTTTAGTACGGGGCTGGATAGTAAAAATTATCCCATTCGTGTTTCCTTTTTTTCTTGTTAAAACAGTCCTTTCTATGTATCTCTTGAATAAAAATTGCCAATGGACAGAAGACGCAAAAGGTGAATTGAATGTTCCAAGACAGAATTCCATTGTCGGTCACATCAGCAAAATCAAACATTGCACCATACAAGATTATTATCTAATCAAAACCGGAAATCGACTGTTCTCATCGACTGTGTGTACTTCACAATCAACGCAAGTAAAATCACGATATGCTCCTCACAAAAATATCCTAAGAACACACCGCCGTTCGCTGTGATCTAACACTATTTCTCTTAAATTTTACCTCGACATATTGAACACTACTGAGCGTGAAATAATAAACGACACGAGTAATTACTCTAACAGCAGGAACTCCATACGGCATCCCAGTTATGTCATCATATATCACCGCCTAAAAATAATGAAAATATCTCCGGCAAGGCCCGAAAACACAGCGAAGTTACTCTCTTGGAAATACCGAACATCACACCAACAACACCGAATCTTCACGAGAGCTCACGAAAATAACCACAGGAATGCACCAACTGATCACAAGATCTCTTAGATAAAAAGGAAGTATTTAAATGTCTTTACTAGCATAACCCTGTTGAATAGTTATTTGTATTGGTTTGTTTTGTATTGTTGTGTTTGACCGTTCAATACAAGTGAGAACAATGAAAAGAACTGATTATGACGTTGTAATAGGCGATCAACTAATGGCGGTGACGTCTTCGTTGAATAAGGGGAGCACTTCTCGGTCCACTTAATAGAGGGCAAAGGGTTGCATAGTACAGGTTTGCCTGTACACTCCTTGAGGGCGTAATTCTATTTAGTATATACCAAACCAGTGGATAGTGTTTTTCGCGCGCGCTGATTGGCTACTCAAACTCGGGATAGTATCTGCTATTCACCTCCTGGCACTTTTCTGGATTTCGCGCGCGAGTTTTCCCTCGTTTCCCAGAAAAAAAAAGAAATTTTTGGTGCTGGCTATCCACTGGTTTGGTAGAAACGAAAACAGTTATTCACCTCAGTGTCGATGAAGAGCGGTGGATATTTACCTCGCCGCTTCGTGGCTCGGCAAATATCCACCACTGTTCACCTCCACTTCGGTGAATAATTGTTAAAGGGGGCAATATACGCGGATGCCTTTCTTCCCCAACGTTTAAGGCGTTTTTCTTAATTATCTGCATGAGATTTCATTCAATCCAAAAATGCTATCATAGGATCATAGTGCGAGTTCCCATAAATCTGAGAGAATCTTTTTGAGATTTTTAAACTAAAGTAAAGAAGGAAATAAAGGGAAAATTGATGAATTTAAAGAAAACTGAAAATTGTTAAGAATTAAAGGTGACCAAAACCGTCCACAAACAACCCCAAGTGCTCTTGCGTGGGGGTGGCCTGTCTTGGGGTGTGTACAAAAATTTAATCCCTCTTTTATTTCTTCCTTAAATCTTATCCTCAAAATTCACGTATATTGCCTCTTTAAATACCTTACATACTTAACAACCTATGTATCGTGTGGGTATGGTATCGACCGTAAAATTACAACAGTACAATATTTTTGTTTCTCAGAAATTGCCGCACAGGGCTTTCCTTTGCCTGTTGTGGACGGTATCCAGCTGATAAATGCTGAAGTTATGCCTGGTCAGGTAAGAATAGATTTCTACTTAAAAGCCGTCAGGCATACAAATAATCGTTCTAAAAGTGTATACGTTAACAGAATAAAAGCGAGTTGTTTAATATATAGATTACATAATTAGTTGTTGTCGATGCAAAACTATGTCTTAATTTTCTTTTGGAAATCACTAACAGATGGTAATTGTTTCAAGTCATCTGCTAGTGCATTCCAAATTGATGTCCCAGTAAATGCAAAGCTGTTTTTAAACAGAGAGGTACGAGGAGCCGGGATTTCCAAATTTAATTTAGAGTTTCGGAGGTCATAAACTTTTGGACCCAACCGCTCTCTAAACATGTCTGTCATGTACGGTGGGGCAAGACCATGAACGATTTTATACTTCATAATAGCCTTATGTTGCATACGCATTTCAGCCAGCGACGACCAACCCAATAATTCAAGAATTTGAGCTGATCGCACTGAGTACGGTAATCCCGTAATAATGCGGGCAGCTCGATTTTGTAAGGTCTGAAGTTTTTTGGAGAAAGTGTCGCCAATGCTATCCGATACAAGAGAACAATAAGTAAAATAAGGTTCAATGATTGTCTGTAAACAGTAAGTCTATTATCTAGAGTTAGGGCGGATGATATTTTTCGAAGAACACTGATGTTACACACAACCTTTTTTGTTAGGTAGTTGACATGTTCAGCCCATGTGAGATTTTCATCTATGTGAACACCAAGACATTTGGTGTTAAAGAAATTCTTAAAGAAATTCCGTTCACAGACAAATCAATAGTACCATCTAGTGACGCAATTTTTTGCCTGGATCCAATGATCATAAATTCGGATTTCAATATGTTCAATGATAGTTTTTTTACAGTTAGCCACGTTAACACATGCCTAAGGTCAGTGTTCATTAACCCTTCAATGTCATGAAATTGAGCACCAGATATCGTTAGGCGTGTGTCATCTGCATAAAATCTTGCGGTGCAGGTCTCCAAGCAGTTAGGCAAATCATTTATGTACATTAGAAACAGGAGCGGGCCTAAAATTGTTCCTTGTGGTACTCCACAAGATATATCCAGTAACTCAGAAGAAGCCCCATTAACATTGCATTGTTGTTTACGATTTGAGAGATATGAATGAAAAAAGGCTATAGCTGTATAATCAAAACCAAAATATTCCAACTTTTCAGTAGAAACTCATGGTTGACCGTATCAAAGGCCTTTTTTAAGTCAAGGAAAATAACTCCATTTACATTTTTCTGTCAATATTTAAATACCAGTCATTGGTAAGATCTAATAAGGCTGTTACGGCTATTATCCAAATAGCTATGTAATTGTTCGTAATTTAGCCTCTCAAAAACGCGTGCAACGGTAGGAATGACGGCCCGGAATAACCGATATTGGCCGATAGTTGTTTTTATCATTGCGTTCACCTGCCTTGAAAACAGGTGAGACTTTCGCAATTCCTAGCTCATTAGGAAAAGTACTGGTTTTAATACACAGATTAAAAAGATTTATTTCAGAAGCAAGCTTTTTACCAATTGCAGTAAAGTGTACGTTAAGGAGATCAGCAATATCTTTTGGATTGTTGCGAGCTCAGTAGGAGTGTGTCTTATCTCCCTTATCTGTGTGCTTTTTGATTTGCAGTTCATAAGATCGTTAAGAACTTTCCAAGTGCCTTTACAATCTCCCTCTTTATTCTGGATTTCCTTCCGATGAAACGCCCGTTTTGCTCGCTTAACTTCATTGTTGACCTTGTTTTCAAGTCTTCTGTAATTATCCCAGTCCTCAGGTGAATTTGACTGCGTCGCCTTTTTCTTCAGTCTATCTCGGGAGTACATTAATTGTTTCAATTCAGAGGTAATCCAAGGTGAAGGTTTGTTACGTTTCCTTATTGCTCTACAAGGTACGTGCTTGTTGAAGGTGCGTGCTTGGATGGATGGATGGATGGATGGATGGATGGATGAATGGATGGAGGGAGGGAGGGAGGGAGGGAGGGAGGGATGAAGCAAGGGAGTTTCTTGTGTTTATAGAGTACGAAAACCCCGAAAATCTTTCTTTCGTGCTTAATTCTCTTAAATTGCTTAAATTGCGATTACAGCTTCGATGGTCACATCTTCACTTCATTTGATTTGTATCTTTTGACAGAATTTCAACTTGATAGCAACTGATGTGAAGTACGCGCCAGCCAAATATTCTGGTGTGAGGAAAAGTGCGGGAGGAAAGAACAAGATAGTCATAGTCTAAGCGACTACATATACTCTCTCTTCAAAATGATTTTCTATGGAAAGTGGCCTTTCATTAGTGTTGCAAGTAACGCTTTTCGTAGCTTTTGTGGCATTGAACCGTATTTTGGAGCAATTTTAAGTTGCCCTTAAGCTTTTTATATTTTAAGAAATACAATGAAACGTAATCTATTAAAAGTTTAGTGTTTACAGACAAAAATTGTCATCTAATAAAAGAAAAACTGTGGTGTCATTTAGATTTCTTTGATGTCATTAAGATTAGATTTAGAAACTGTATTCTCAAGGATACTAGCTTCAATTTAAAACAAGAATATTAGCTTTATATAAGAAGTGACAATTAGGAATTCGAAGTTTGAATTGCAAGTTTCAAGGCAAACTATGTCAGCTTTCCTTGACAACTCTCTTTGTTCATAAAAGTTGCATGCCAGTCAAAGAAATGTTTGCCATGTCTTATCCAGCAAACGAAAAAAATTGATCCCTCAAATAAATTTTGTTAAGGATAAGGTAAAGAAAGATATTGCTACACCTGAAATATAAAACTCTGTGTCAAAGAAAAATTGTAATAGAAATAGTTGTCAAGAAAACTCTTGTCCGTGTGTGATGCTGAAAACATAAATAAAGTGTTCCTAGTAACCAAAGTGCCTGTCTATTGCATGCAAGGTTGAAGAAGAGTTCTATGTTATGTTGTCTATTTTATGCGTTCTAGTAATAATAATTCTATGTAATGTGATCTAATAGTATCCTATTCTTGGGCCCTATTATTTCTAGGTCTGTTGGCATTTGTGGCTATATTTCATATCACAGTAAAGCCTATTACAAACAAGATCTGCATGAATTAATGACCCTAGTTTGAAGCTATACGTAGTTGGTTTTGAAAAAGTACAGCCTGATTAAAAGAAAGAGAAAAAAGAAATGTTTTTTGAGGAATAAACATGTTGATGAATTGGCTTATGTATGTATCTTTCTAAGTGGACCACCCTCGAATGAAAGGTATAAGGTAAAGTCGCAAACGAGCCAAGGAGACCCACACGGCCGGAGGTTAACACGGTTTCTGTAGCATGAAGCAATTGAGAGTATTGCTACTTCCCCCTGGAAGGGATGCTGGTCCACTGTAGGGTTACCCCCAGCAATATGTCGCCGGTACCCATTTTATACACGTGGGTGGAGAGAGAAAATGTCGGATAAAGTTTCTTGTCTAAGGAAGCAACACGATGGCAGGGACTGGGCCTCGAACCACTGACCTTCAGATCTGAAGTTCAGCGCGCTAACCACTACACCACCGCACTCCCACCCTCGAATACATGAGGGTAAAAATAACACCCGGTCTGATTAGTTCAAATAAAAGACAATTTGTTGCCCTACAGTCAGCAGTAAGAGATTGTTAAAATGTTTATTAATTAGAAACCAACTTGATGAAGGCAAATGTAGCACGTGACAAAACCACCAGCAAGGCTAAACCGAAGTCAGTATTGACACTATTGACCGGTTTGCCATATTCCACAAGGACTTCAAAACTTCACTTGTAAGCTATATAGAAAGCCAAGATGTAAAAGCCAAGATGAGAAATAAATTCCACCAAGTAAACCTAAGAAATGTGATATGTGTTTGCTCTGGTTAGCAACTATTTATTAAGGAATTTTCACAAGAGAAATTTGAGGTGCACAGAAGCATACGTCCTTCGAGACGTCTGAGATATTAAAACGCCATTTTTCGTGAGAAAAATTGACTTAGAGTTCAATTAAGCTTTCCAGATGACAAAAGTACTGTTTCTTTGTTTCATTGCTGTATCGGGTTTCACCTCTTTCCGCAAAACCGATAAAAGTGGTCTTGTTCCGAGCGTTGACTTGCTACAATGATCAGTCATGAACGACAGATCCTTTGAAGCGTTACGTGAAGTGGCAGGTTGATTTTCTCATCATTAGCGGCTAGAAGAGATAGTCCAAACAAAATAGGCACCAGTCTTACCCTTATACCTTTGTACACGGACCAATCGCATGATTACATTCTCCTTTTGGTGAAAGTATTGAGTCAATATTTATTTTTATCCACCTATCTTGGGTGAATCGTTCATGATACACATGAACTAAACTGAAATAATTATCTCCAATAATTATCTCCAATCGGACATGGCTTGATAAAACGCCAGCTTTGGACCTGTGGAATTCTCATACTTATGTTTTGACTGGAAAGAAAGGAATCCGAGCTGTACGAATATGAATAACTATGACTAAGAACAGGTAGGTTACCTGCTTCGCTGATACGGTTATTTTGTTCCGGAAAGAGATAAAATGAAAAACTAAAATTTGTTATCAAACTCTCCATAAACACAGAATTGTGCACTTAAAGCATTTAAGTTTAAGTTTAAAGCATTTAAGTTTAAGCTTTACAAAAAATAAGTTTCTAATCATAATGTTAGAATCAAGATATGAGTTTCAAAGCGGTTAAGTGTGCTGTTTGTTGTCGACGGTAGTCTAACTTTTACGTAGTAGGACTACTTTCTATTGGAAGAGGAATGTTAAAGAAAGGGAAAACTCCTGAAGCAAAAGGAGGACTCTTTTCCAAAGATATTCTTATTGTAACGAGAAAATGAATATGGAAATCAAATATTTTCATTCTTCGCATTTTTCACACTAGATAGAACCCTTTGAATAAAAACTATCCATCATCTTCATTTGAAGCGTTGTTTTGCTTTGAAGGCCGACTAAGAAGCTTTTTTACCAATTTTATTAACGGTTATTACAAGAATCCCAACATAAGCCTGAAAGTCTCTTGTTATTTTGCAGCCTTTTGAGTTCGATGAACAAATGAATGTGAAAATACTGGCCTTGGTGCTTATCACAACCTTAGTGCACTCTGTCTTTGTCTCAGGTAAGATCCTGTAGTGTGATTCGAACATATCAGACCCAGAATAACAAACAAACCCGCTGACTAAAATAATGTTACTGTTGCCTTTACTTTGTACACGAGTTTGTTTAGTACCTGGCATAGTCCTTCCGTTGTCCTTACAAGAAAAATAGGTAGTTTCGCAACTTTGAAGTCATTTTTGTTCTTCAATTTCATCCATTGGTTGAAGAAAATGGCTTTTCAGGATTTTTTAGGTATTATCATTACAATTGTTGGTCATGTCATGGTTGCAAAAAAGTACTATCAATAGTTATATTTCGGTAAAGGTTAATATATCACATGGTCATCATTAATTGTAACTGTGAATGCGGAAGTGAAGATCCTCGACTTTAGCTCTCTAGCAGACTGACAAGGAAGCTGCAGTGTCAGAAAAACGTACCATAAACAAGCAAATTTATGCGTAATCCCTTATTTTCCAGGATATAAACAGGTAAAGAAAAAAGGACACCATGCTTTTAAAGCAGAAAGAAGCAAGATTCCTGTTGGACGGATAAACGGAGAACTGAAAACAAAAGCCAAGGTTCGAGAACAGAAAAGAACATATAGGACGGAGAAGAAACTAACAGCGCTAAAGAGTTCTTTATTTCGAGCTGATAATGAAAAGGAAGTGGCACAGAATGAGTTGTTAGCGAAAGAACTGGCTTTGTCATCTGACATTGGAGAGGTCAAAAGAAATAGACTAAAGGCATGGAGCAAAAAATACAGCATTCAAAGGAGAACTCAGCGTAGAGGAAAAATTAGTGAGAGGAGAAGGAATGTGATAACAGATCCGTTAATCTATGATGCAGCAGCCGAGAAAAGAACTTCTATATCATTGCCTTCAGCTGCAAGCAGCAGATCATTGCCTGAGCAGGAAGCTCCTCTTTCGCGCACTCTTCTTACTGCAGTAGGCTTGTTATTCAACGAGAGGAATCATTTTGAGAAGGATTCAAACGCCTTAACTCTTGCCAAAGTGCTTCTTGACAACGATAAAAATGCCAGTGCAAAACATTCGATTCATGGTTCAGATTCCATCAACTCAGCTTCTCCGTCGATAGGGCTTTCCAATATATTACGACTTTTAAACGCTTCGTTATCTGGTGAAACTCAAGGAGGCGAACGAAAGTCAACCATCCATACAGAACTTATTAACCCAACGGAGCTAGGAGTTTCAATATTAAGACTGTTATTCGGACATAAGGCTCCTCTTGTTATGAAACCCACTTATAAACCTTTGTTCCGCAACAATCCAACATCGAGAGTTTCGTCTGTGATAAACCCAGTTGTCTCGAGTTCAAGTATAAGACTTGCACCACAGAGTAAACAATCCGATACAGGAAAGGAAATTGCAAGGAAAAAACATCACAAGAAATCGTTTTCGTTTGCACTTGCGAAAGCTGTCAGCGATCTCATCAAATCTATGGCCAAGGAAGAGTTGAAGAATTACTTGCAGAAAATACATAACCAGCCAGCGAAACCTCCAAGGATTCCCGAACGCTTTTGGCCGTCTAAAAAAAACGTTGACGTCCAAGGGGATCGAAAATCATGGGTCCTATTGAAAATTCCAAAAGCGGGACAAGAAACTGTTCCTCAACAAACTATGGCTGATGACCTTGTAGCGGACAAAGACACTAAGGAGGAAAAATCTTCTACAGGAATTGTGGACACCTTAGGTAAACTAAACGACGCCAATCCACTACCATTAGAAACCGCCGACAAAAACGCAGGGAGCCCATCGAGGAGCGGAGTAAATAATGACGTACAAAAATACCCTATTGACGTAAAAACCACACCAACAAGCAGGGTCGGGTACAGTGTTAGGATTTTACCGTCTTTAAAAGGAAGCACTGGAAAGCAAACTGACGTTTCTCACGTGAACGACAAGCCCGCTACAAAACCCCAGATCAGTGCACAGACCACCGCTGCATTCGTGGAAGCTGTCAAGAAGTTACTTAATGCGGTGCAGTCCAGTATCAAAACTATACAGGGCAAGCAGTTGATAGGGAAACCGCAAAATGTGGGCTCCATTGTCAGTGATCGTCCACCAAATGTAGCCTCCATAGTAAGCGATCAGCCTTCAAAGGTTGCTGAAAGAACAAACACTGGCAGTATTCGAGGTATGAACAATGACTTAACGTCTATTAATGAATTTCAACCAAATAAGAGGGAGCCAGTTCTCGAGGATATTCAAGCCAAGAAAGAAACAAGTACAGGCGAATTGTCCGCGTTTACAAGAGCCACTGGACATGGGGAATCTTTAGCTCATGGAAATGTGATCTTTGACCCATTAAAAGAATTGGAGCCCATTACTAAATCCATTTCTCCTACCAAACGGCTTGGTCCATCCCAAAATGTGATATTTGAATCCACCACAGAGCTCGGAACACCAAGAAACAAGCAAGACTCAACCAATGTAGAGCATATACAGGAAGGTACGTTCTTCTTTTGCCTATTAAAGCTAACTGGTTAAAGTGGTTACCTCTACTTATAAGTAGGAAGTCACGTTCGTACATGTGAACGTTGAATTCAATACATACGCACCTGCAAAGTGATCTGATTGGTTGACGGGCTTGTGGTTATACTTGTGCTTATGTCGCAGTTTTGACAATGAAAACTGGAGGCGACATAAGCACAAGCATAAGCACAAACACGTCAGCCAATCATAGATCACGTTGTGCGTGCGTATGTCCTTATGCTTATGTCACCGGTGTTCTCACTTGCTTGTGCTTGTGCTTATGCTTATGTCCCAGTGAAAACCAGCCTTTAGAAAATTTTCCTGTAGATGGACAATTTAAAACAGCGGTTCCCTTTACCCTGCAATTGGAATTTCCGAAATTGTTTGATAAATGGTAAGCAAACAAGTGTGAAGAAACATTATCCATTTGAGATAGGAAAATAGGAAAAACAACGTTTAATTTGTCTGGTTATGCGCCTTATATACTGCAGTATTTCGTGTGTAAAAAGGAGGGTACCAAATGGATCACGCGTCCATCAGCTCAGCGCGTCTTTTAAGACGATCTGAGGTCAATAGTTCGTCTGGACAAAAGGACGAGGAGACGCTTATCTCCCCATGTTTGTCTCAGACGGATAATACGTGTCTTGCATAGTAAGGACCAATATCTGTATTCCACTGTTCCGTAGATCTTGAAACATTCGCGGAAAAAGGCCTTCAAACTCATAACCACTATCGTGAAGAACACCATTCGCCGCATCTCCGTTGGTCGGATGAACTTGCTATTCAAGCAGAGAAGTTGGCGTACGACATGGCCACGAGAGGAACGGTGGAGCGGTCAGAAGTAACCGAAGCTATGGGGTATGGAGAGAATGTCGCCAAGATAACTGGAGTTCCATTCAACGATGCAGGTTCTGTAGCAACGGATGTCTGGTATAGCGAATCGGCTAACTACAGTTACTCATATCCACGAGTAACTCCGCAGACTGATGCCTTTACTCAAATGGTCTGGAAAGAGACCAAAGAAATTGGAATGGGTTGTGCTAAGGATGTAGCAACTAATGATATATACGTGGTGGCGTTATATAGACCACCTGGGAACGATCGACGAAGGTTAAGGGAAAATGTCCTTAAGAAAGGTTTGATGACTGAGGACGTTTATGCCACAATATTTAAGAGGACACAATAGCATCATAAACGGTACACCTTTTTATTGAGGACACTTAAAACTGAGACCGCTCTTGCTCAGAGAGAAAATCTGTGCGACTCGAGGTGGTGGATTATCAAATTTTGTTTGAGAACATCAAGATGTGATCACATAATGAAAGAATTTATGTTTGTGTACAGTCAATTCTCGGTACAACGGACTCGTTCGGAGCCATACTTTGGTCGCCGTAATAGGAAGAGTCTTTCATAAAGGTTACTACTTAGTTGGAGTTAGTTAATTCGATAGTACTTCGACTCCTTTCCGTAAAAGCGAGGAATCTGCAGAGAGCGGAAGTTAGTTATAATTAAAATAGGCCAGCTTTCTTATAACTGATCGTTATCAGTTGTCTTTTCAGCAAGTTCGAAAACAAAGTTTGGTAGAATTACTGTTTGAAATAGTTTGAAGGCCAATAATACTCGTGATACTGAGTAAAACTAGTAGGCTTATTAATAGCCCTGGCACATTAAATATTGATATTCGTCTTTTTAAAAATGCCTTTTCCTTTCACGGGATCAAATATATTAGACAGTCAGAGCAGATGTGATAGGGTTGGGAAAATTCAAACTACAACCCATCCTAGAGCACCACATACTTTACCTCCCCCCCCCCCCCTTCTGTTTGCTTTAGTTAAATTAGTGTCAAAGGGTTAGGTAAATGAGGTCGAATGATTGGACTGCGTCACTGTTTGCGGTCGACATAGGCTTGATCGCTCTGGCCGGTACTGAGGTACTGTATTTTTATAAAAAGACAGCATGTGCTAGAAAAATGGCGCTATCAGGGCAAGCGTTGGGGGTATTTAGGCATCTTTTTACAGTCCCAGGTTAAACTGGGATAGTGATATTGACAGATTATCCATCAGTAGAAAATTTCGCGCTATCACAACTTTCCTCCCAAAGCAAATGGACTCACCAACTATGATCTGAAAGTCCTGCATCCAGTTATCATTGGCCATTTTTTGAAATAGTTATTTTTAAGGCGTTTCAGTCAGCTTTTAGTTCAAATGAAATGAGAAATTATTTCACCGGAATAATGTATTTACTTTTATGTAAGCGAGACGTTTTAATCGATTAACATTAGATGACTGTTGAACCATAACTTACACCAGTCAATCTTACTATGAGCTCCTCTTTAAATGCGTCAACCATGATCTTGAACTCGACGTGCAATTATGTCATGGATAGAGCACCTGTATAAGGGGTCTTGCATAATTAACTCAGTCCCTTTTTTCACGGGAAAATATGGATTCCTTTCGTCAACAGAAGAAGCGAAATTTATCTTGCAGTGAAAATAAAACTGAAATGTGACTGGTAAGTTTTCTATGATGTTTTGTTTTCTCTTCACTTAAATATTGCTGAATTGCTGTAAGGTATCTTAGCGTCGTTGTCACCAGAAAAGTGGCATTACATGTATGTATTGTTTAAGTAGTTTGTATCTGGTGCTTTTTATGAAACCCTGAGTTAACTGAACCTTTACTGGAGTACAAAATCGAGGGATTACAGAATCATTTCCTACATTTAAGCAAGACTTCTTGGTTGTAGAAAATAAAGTGAAACTGGAATTTTTTTAAACTCATAACGGTCGACTATATTATTCCAAACATGAACGTATCTTGTTTGATCTTGGTATTATCTGTACGAGAAACCTTTTAAGGGGTGAAACCAGATGACAAGGTCATATTTTTGCAGCCTTTATTAGTGAACAAATTTCTTTTGTTAGTGATAACGGCATTCGTCGCTCCCACAGCATTAAAGGTTTTGGAACTAATTGCATCAAAATCGTTTTTGATACCTAACTGCCAGTGCTCTCTTGAGAAGTCTTAATCCAAAGATAAATACTCGTCCACTATTCACTGGCAATTTTCATATGTTATACTACTAAATCAAGTTGAATTCTAAATTTTTAAGACAGCTTGATAGATTGAGAAAAGGAGGAACACGAGGGAGTCATACCTTGTATAATTTTATGTAGCTGATAAATTCACGAAACGACTTGTTCAATACTTGCTTCCGAACGAAAGTCAATGAACATGGCGCGTACCAACTGAACACAACAGATTAAATATGTGTCTGAACAGTTCAGGTCATTTTTCTTTTTCTTTTTTTTTTTTTTTTTTTTTTTTTTTTTTTTTTTTTTTTCTTTTTTTTGTTTTTTTTTTTTTTAAAACACTCCTCCCCCTTTTTTTTTTTTTTTAATTATTTTTTTTCTCCCCGGTCCAAAAAAAAACACGACCCAACTTTTAATCTTAATTATTTTCAATCCCCTCCCG
>Ga0126336_10001071_pt1 | contig 13381 bp, 11 predicted proteins | sample SidCmetagenome_FD_92530 | JGI IMG/M metagenome (GOLD analysis project Ga0126336, IMG submission 92530) | Coral microbial communities from El Islote,Puerto Morelos, Mexico - Siderastrea C C metagenome | ecosystem: Host-associated > Invertebrates > Cnidaria > Coral | place: El Islote,Puerto...
ACAAACAACATCTGCAATCCGGGAACACCAGTCTCAGGCCAATCACGAGATCGACTGGGAAGGAGTCAAGATTCTTGATAAAGAGTCCGTAGATGTCAAAAGAAAAATCAAGGAGGCCATCCACATCAGACGTCAACGCCCAACACTGAACAGAGACGGCGGCTATGATCTTCCTGCCATTTTTGACCACCTGTTATCACGTGATTAAAAATTTGCATTCACATGACAACGTGAGCTCACTTTAATCGCTGATGAAGACTGTGCGATACAGTCGAAAGCTTTGCTTACAGATTTTTTCAGACCTTGTGACAAGAATTATTTTCTCGTTTATTTCAGAAGTTGTTGACATAGTCATGGAGGACCAAGGTTCAAAGAGAGGGTTGTCTGATCTTTTGTCCCCAGACATGTAACAACGAATTTTCACTAGCATGAGAGTTCCTGACTGGGTGCTTCTCTATTTCAAACTACAATCAAGGCTCCCTGATTCGACCTGGCAGATGCTTCTGAATTTAATTCAGCTTGGAAAGGGTGGGGTAAGTAAACTCTTACAGTTACACTTTAGCGATGTGCATGAGAAATGTTAGGAATTGTAGTTTGACATGACACTTTGTTCCTTGGTCCCACTACAACGAGTATGTGTGTGAAAATCATGTAAGGTAAGGTAAGTGTGAAAGGCATGTGAAAAGTGTGTGAAAACATGGAACATGAGAAATTCTGAGATTCACATGCATGTGAACTTTTTGACAAGCATGTGAAATTTTTCTACGGCGTGTGAAAATTTTTCCATGCATGTGAACTTTTTTCCATGCATGTGAAATTCACCAACTGCATATGAATTTTAATTCACACACATGAAATAATTTTGTCGTGCATGTGAAATTCATGTACTGCGTGTGAATTTCATTTCACACACGAGACAATTTTGTCATGCATGTGAACTTTTTTCCATGCATGCAAAATTCATGCACTACATGTGAATTTTATTTCACACACATGAAACAATTTTGACCTGCATGTGAAATAATTTTTTATATGCAGGTGAACTTTTTTTAATGAAAACAATTTTGCTGCACATGTAACTACTTTTTTAATTTGTCATGCCTTTCAACTTTTTTCTGTGCATGTGAACATTTTTAGGCATCTCATAGTAAGCACATGAAACTTCTGCAAGGTTTGTGAAATCCAGTTGCATGTGTACAGAACCATTATTTAGGTAGAAAATTGATAAAATTGTCCTGTTAAGTGCACCACAAACTAAGCCAAGAATTTCTGGGTGTTGAACGAACAAAAAAGAATGCAAATTAAGGGAATCTTGTCGCTTTTTGCAAGTGGAAAATAACAAAGCCTTTTTGATGAGGCTTCAAGCACCACAAGGTCTAATTGCAACGGCACTGCTAGCGCAGACACTGGTAGCACTCAGAAGGAAAATCGGAAGAGTGAGGACCAAAAACTCAAATCCTGATGGTTTCTCTGGTACCAGAGATGAGAGTGAGATAAACGGCGGAGAAATTGTATTGGAGTACAAGGACAACGTTTAAACCTACACAGCAAGGGAATTACTGGAGAGGGCAAAGAAAGGAACAAGGTTACTTCTGCTCAGCAAACATTTAGAGTGAGTACAGAAATGATTCAGCTTAGTTAATGTTTCTAATGCTCAAAGTAGCCATAATTAAGATACTTTGTGAAAGAACATTCAGGAGGAAGAGAGTTCGTTGCATAATTAATTTGAGCGGGAAAATTCCCGCCAATTTTTGGCATAAAAAATTAGTGACGTACCACGGCGATAGCCTCTTCACATCATGTCAGTGAAGAAACTCACAGCTCAATAAGTTCAATACCGTAACACCAGTGAAGACACTCGGATGAGACATTTACTACAGAACACTTTTTTAGACCTCAAAAAATGGATTCGCTATCTTTTAATTTATAGTTTGTTTTACGACAAGCTGCCATAAGGTGTGGCCTGTGGGAAGATCTGCCACCAATGACACACATTGGAGGGAAAGTGATGGCGCGTTTTTGAAGAAAAAAAGCTGGGATGGATATGGCGGAAAAAGAAGTAATAAAAACCCTTGAGTTGCTCGGTATGGTACCTGCACTTATCAGAGGACATGTGCTCAAGCAAGAAGGGGAAGACATAGTGTGTATTAATGCACCGCGGTTCAACACGTTTGCTATCTTTGATAATCTAGAGCCAGACGAAAACAAGGTGATGACAGATGAGGAGCTGCTGGACTTGGATAACGGGGTATTACTTGAAGCCATAGAGGAGGATGGCCAAACACATGCTTTAGTCAACCTAGCAGTAGCAGCCTCTCTATCTAACCAGAATCAAGCAGAAATGGGAAGTGATAATGAAGACGACGAAGATGACAGCCCAAAATAGTGCCCTCTACTCCTCAAACGGGTGCAAGTATAGAGAGCCTAGTTTTAAGCGTCCATGTAAAACTTTATGGATGGAATGTAGCTTTCCACCATGCCACAGCAGGTATTGTGAAGTATGTCTTTCGCTAAAGTTCAAAACAGATAAGGGAAAGGGAAGTATACACTCTTATTCGTCCAAAGCATTCAAAGATCAAAGAACAGTTTCTTGATAAACTTACGGCATTGTCGTCAGATAAACATTACCTTCAGGATGAAAATACAGAACTCTGGCCTTTACCACAACGGCTTAGAAATCCGGCCAAAACAAGAAGTGCTTAGCACAGCATTGACTATTCAGAGACCAAACTATGTCAGCTTTGAGGGCCAATACTTTCATATGGCGGAATTTCTGTCGCTGCAGGAAGGGAAGGTGTACAAGCTGTCAGCATCACGACTTTTCTCGTTGGATAGATTCTGCGAGGAATGACTTATATGCAAAGGTATTTGAGTTTGTTAACCCACAACAAATAGCAACTGGGCCGTATTTGGATGATATAGTTGCTATGTGGTTACCATCAGAAGGTTTGCATGTGGGTGACATTATAAGACTCATCCACTCTCCGTCTCTACAGTCACACTATCCTGTATTTGAGTGGTGAACAGATACGAAAGCCAATGAGAAAATCACTGTGTGTGAGTGTTAGACTTCCAGAAAAAAAGGAAGATCAGTGGGAGTTGTCAAATACTGAAAACTTCAAATGGTGCAGTGTCAGGTCGATATCGATTGTAGTGGGAACAGTTGACGACGGTAAATGGCCACTACATGTTGATTTGTCTCAGGTTGTCAAGCAGGTGCTGGTACTAAAAGAAATGGACAAAGAAGGGGAGGCAAGAGAAGAAATACTCAAAAAGAAAGAGTGAGAGCTAAGAAAGGAAGGCAGCACCGATGACATGACGGTGACGCTGCTGTGCTAGGTACTCGATGAAATGAACGTGACGTATCGCAAAAACAAAAAAAAGGCCGAGTTGATGAGGAAAGTCAAAGAGGCAAGATCATCACAATCCATGCCAGCCGGGATTGTGATAGTGGTTCAGAACATACTACAAAATCGAGCAGGAAAAGACCAAAACTAAAATGGCCCATCGCTTACTACTATGATGAAAAAAAGGAACGTCTTTTTTATCTTTTGCTGCATATTTTATTTCTTTTAGACAACTGGCAATTGTTGGCAATTTCATTGTTTGCCAAAGTACAACTTCTGTTACCAGAATTTTTCTGTGAAGGCACAATGCAACCACTTTCTGTTTTTTGAAGTCTGTAGTATTGGCCCATGTCCGCACGTATTAAATAGTTTTCCACTTTGGATAACGTTTTCAAACTTCAAATGTTTCTGTTTTTGGTTAACGTTTTCATGGGATACGTGTGGACGGGAGGCAAGAACAGAAACAAACATTGAGTCATCAAAGGAAAACGGATACCTGTAGATGGGGCGTTAAAGAGAAAGAAGAGAGTATTGTTCTCCTGTTAACAATCAAACCATTAAAATGAAATGTGTTTACAAATACTGCGTACAAAGACGTGATATTTATGCGCCGATTCCATCAGCTTGTAGATTTTGAAACGTGACGAAATCTGCAACCAATCGATACCAATTTATCTATTGATTGTTATTGAAAATCGATACCAATCGATAACCACACAAATCTTCGCCATCGAATGGTCATTGATTATCAATATCAATCAATCAATTGATATTGATTTGTATTGATTGATATAGACTGTCATCGATTATCGATTTCATCAATTGGATACCGCGGGACTAGAGGAGCTGGAGTGGAATGCATATAGTCCAACTGGTGAAGCTGCGTGTATATATGGTGACACAGCCTATCCTCTACGGATCCACCTGCAGGCACCATTCAGAGAAGCTCCCCTTACTGCTCCCATTGAGCACTTTAACAAATCAATGAGCACAGTCCTGGATAACAGGATTAAGTGCTGTTCGTAAGCATTATGTTGTCAGTGCATTACCGAGAAAGGCACTGACATGCATGTATGGGAATGCCACAGCTACATTTTTTGACCTCAAGCCACCATTTCTAGAGGAATATTTTACATAATGTAAATTTGGCAGCTGAAAGTCTAAACCAGTTTCATCCTTGATTCTACAGAGTGTGAATACCATCACAAGTAAAATTCCTATGATATTGTCCCTGGGCTTGTATTTTTGCACAGGGCTTTTTTGTGGGCTTGTAGTTTTGAAGGGATGGGCTTGTGTGCACTTCAAAAATGGATCGGCTTATGTTTGGAAGGAATTTTGCATCTGAAAATAGGGGATTTGGGGTCTGAAAAGGCTGTATCGTTCAGAGTGTGGGTACATTAGGTAGAGGAATTGACCTTCCTTGCAAATACTATCCGTATGCTCCTAAGAAATGCAAGCACAGTGTAGGAATGCATAATTATGCACTACATTTGTGTGTAACATTCATATCAATGAAAGTTTCAAGTTCAATTAACTTCAATTATCTTTAATTGCATGCACTTGCAGATTAACGTAGACGTGTATATATTATTAATTTATTGTTCAAAAACATTGAATGTACAAATTCACTGATAAAAATTTCTTGTTTTTCTCTGTTTTCTTATATGGCGAAGCTAATAAAACAAAATAGAATAAAATAAACATTCTTGTGCAATATTTTGTCTTAAGTGCCTTGGGGCAAATTCTCGATTAAAATACTGTACCTTTTCAAGACTTGTTATGCATACAGTATTGATCTGTTGTGTTTAAAACATGGGATGTACAGAAGTTATTCAAAAATGTAAAAAAATCATTTACAGCTCAATTAGAAGCAAACCCAGACAAGGACCCTGGCACCAAGTTCACAATGCTTGGTTGGACCATTTACGGTCAACAGCCTGTGATGGAGTCGTTCAGAGAAGAGTTCTTCCTCCAAACTGGTCAAGAGGAATTCGAGAGGTTGTGTTCTTTAGATGTTCTTGGGCTGGAAGATGCAAGACCTCAGGGAGAGACTGGTACACAAAGAATTTATTCAGCAGCTGAGAAAGACAGAAGGGGATACTATGAGACGAAATTGCTGTGGAAGGAAGGCCACGTTCCTCTTCCTACGAACAAGAAGCTGTCACAAGCATAACTTCTCAGCACCAAAGGAAGCTTGGGAAACGGGAAAGTTACCAGAGTACAACGACATCGTGCAAGAGTAGATCACTGAAGGGATAATGGAGCCGCTGCCTCCATTGGGAGGAGGTTGTGCATTACATATCTCAGCAAGCCGTTATACGGAAAAACGCAGAGACCACCAAAATGTATGACTGTTCAGAGAGAAAGAACATCTCAAGTCCACCCCTCAACAACTGCTTAGAAACAGGGCCCCCACTAAGGCCTCCGCTGTTTAACATGCTTCTGCACAACCGAGTCCGGACATTTTGCATCATGGGGGACAAAAAGCAGGTGTTCCTTCAAATACAAGTACATGAGCAAGACTGAGATGCTCAACTGGTCCTTTGTTACGACAACCTTAGGGACTGGAACATAACAGAGAACCGTTTCACTCGAGAGATGTTTGGAGATACGTTCCCACAACAGAGAATCCCAAGGACTGGGTCGAAGCATGATGAGCAGCTAGACGTGCTTTCATATCTCTGTGTATTTGAATGCTTTGTTTTGACATTTTTATGTACGGTGCCAATTAAGGGCCATGGTATATGCTACTTTATTTGAACTGGCAATTCGCCACTTTGAACTGGCAATTCACCACTTTGAACTAGCAATCGCTACTTTAAACTGGTGATTGTCAGTTTGAACTGGCAATTTGCCACTTTACCTTTCAAAGATCGAAGACTGGTAACCAGGTGATCTCACCCAAAAGATAAATGCTGATATAGATCCCATTTTTACAAGCTACAAGAGCAAAGATCAGACAAAGGCTAAGGAACCCAAACCTCCAATTGTCAATCAGCAAAACGTTGTTTTATCACTACAAGTGTGATCTGTGCAATGCAGATTACGTTGGCTTCATGAGTCAACACCTACATCAACGTGTGGAGGAATACAAACGATTGGTAACTGGCAACCAGGTAAAAGGTCAACATGGAAAGGTTTGATTTTACAGATGTTCGTCATTCATGACCTCAAACCAAAACTAAACAAACCAGGCGATTCCACCCCTGCAAAGCTGTTTGTTTAGCTGCTTTGAAAACCTTTTGTCTTATGGCTTATTTCCTTTTAACTGCTAGTTTGTGGCTTTATTTCGCACATTTATTTCTCAGTTTACATGTAAATGTCTTAGCATTAACCTTCTAATTATCTTGTTTCACAATTGTATATGCAATGCTGAATTTTTTATCCCCAAACTCAAACTTGAAAATGACTGTAGAACGGTCAAAACGTTCATTGTTAGTGTTGCTTTTTATAACTAATACATAGACTTAGCCAAGCCTAAAAGCGGAGCTCCACTTTTTTTAAATTGCGGGAACTTAGGGCCTTGGCTAAACAAGGAAACATTGTTGTGGAAACATTGCTACAGACGCAATTCTTTCCCAGTTTAGCTGCTCGAGAAACTTATGTTGCAGAAGCAAATTTTTTCGCCTTGGGAGCAAGGACATGTTTCTCAATCAAGTCAAAAACATTTTTGCTTCACATATGCAAATTATGCTTTCGAAATGTATGTTTCCCAGTTTAGCCACTCAAGGAACATGACTGGAAGCAATGTTTCCGCAACAATGTTTCCTAGTTTAGCCAGGCCCTTATTCATTTACCAGAGAAGAGAAAAGACAAAAAATAGAAAAGCAATTGCTTCCCCTGAGAGTCAAACCGCCAAGCCACGAAACCGCCAGAATGAAAAGGGAACTCGCTAACCACTGCACAACCTCTGCTGTGTCGTCAAATTAGTGTTCATTTTGATACTTAAACAGTTGTTTATTGAACACAGCTCGATTGACATTTACACAGGTGTTTTTCTTGGGGATTTGTGTTTGGTCCGCTGCAAAAAACCACAGTTGTAGACAGAAAATATGAGAAGGCACTAGTTCTGCTATGTTTGACGTCCAAACCATTGCCAAATGCTACGAATTCAAGCGACGTACTTTGACTCGATTCAATGTTATGCGAGTTAACTTACTGTGTTATGATGAACACGGGTGATTTCCCTGGGAAAATGTGTTTGAACCACCGCAAAAACCATGGTTGTGGACAGAAAAAAACAGAAGGCACTAGGTCTGCTACGTTTGGCATCGGGACTGCTGCCAAATGCTGTGAACTAAAGTGTTGTGCCGACCAAGTTCGCAGCAGAACTGACAACAGACGAAATCCGCGAAGGCAAATTCATAACTTGAACTTTTCGCCTTCAACCAAAAAGACAACTGAGTATTCTTTTCAACTTTTTCTTTCCATTTATATCATTGTTTTTTATTTTTGTTGTCTCTCCTAAAACGACTACAAATCAACCAACTACAAATCTCTCCACCCCCAAACGATCAAGTCATAGTTAATAAACTGTACAGGAAGCTTGGAACAAAAGTAATTAAAGGAAGTCTGTACCACCCAAAGTCACCGGGAAAACTAGAACAGGCCCACGTATCATTTAAGAAATAGGTTACGTACCATTTATTCAGTACGAGAAAACTGGAGTGAATTGGGAAGATTGTTTACCAGAAAACGCAGGAACTGGAAGAAGGAGCTATCCTGAATATCTGCGTCTGAAGTTTATTATGGGCGCAAACCTCTCAGGAAAGATGAAACATCAGGGGCTTTTACTGCACAAGAATGGAATATTGAGAAGGAAGCTTTTGAGGAACCGATGTCGCTGCGACCAAAGGCCTAAGAACTCCATGATACACAAGTTACCGTAAACACCGGCATACAAGCTGCACTCGCAGAAAAGCCGCACCCCGAGTTTAGAAGCTCAAGATTTGGAAAAAATTATTTTGTCAAAAATTCATAGCCGAGTCATCTTATTTAATGAACATATTGGCTGAAGTGAAGTCCTTTTCACTATGGATCGATGATTCAATTTGTAGTCTGAATAAGACTCAAACACGCATTTTAATCCTTACAACAAGTACCAAAAAGGTTGTAAACGTACTTGAACACAAGACCGCTTTCCCCGATGAACTTTTCCCAGCATTTTTCCAGTTACCTAAAGCTATTCAAGTCCAAAAATTTGTCAAGTCCGAGAAGTGTCGCTTTGTTTATTCGCAAAGCAAGCTGAAATGGAGATTCTAGCGATTTTTTCAGCTGTTCATGGCTTCCATTTTTACGAGGATATTTGGAAGCCATCAATCGGTGACAAACTCGCCTGTGAAAGGGAGTTCGATAATGCTTTGACAAATTTGCCATCAAAGTTGTCAACCACAGAGAAACCCTGGGCCATTTACCGCACAAGTTCTTGAAGATAGCGCGGTACCATTTTGACTTTATTTTGGTGTTGTGGGGATGATTCATGGAAAATTACAGAATTTTTTCCAGATGTTCTCGCAGAAAAGCTGCACCCCTAATTTTGGGCAAAGTTTTAGGGTAAAAAGGTGCGGCTTATATGCCGGTGTTTACGGAAACCGAATACACAAAGCTGATTCCCTGGCAAGTGAAAGACGAGAAAACCCCAAGATCCAGAAAAGACCAAGGAACAATCCACCTTCAGTTTGTGATTTTGGGCAACAGGTGCTGATTTGGTATACTGAGGGAAAAAAACACGTAGTAGGTCTACCTTAACAGCAAGAATCCTCAACAGAAAATTAAAACCTGCAAATACAAAGTTCAATTTACATATCCAGATGGAAAAAGAAACAATGGCAGGAACTATTTTAATGTCTAAGAGAAAAAACCGGACCATTTTGCAGAAGATTGGCCGGCCAAGAAAATTTCTTTGCGGGTGGAGAGCATGTTGAAATTAAACCTCTTGAAAATGACAAATGAAGATCTTGCAGTTAATGTAAAAAAAAACTGAATATGGCGGACTTGACTTTCACATGCTTGAATGACATGGTGGGGAATGCACTTTCAAAAATGGGGGAAATATCAACAAGAGGCTAAAAAAACAGGAAATTTTGTGAAAAACACCTTGTCTCTATTTTTTTTGCTCCAATGTCATTGCCTACCTTGAATTTGCTTTCAGTTTTGTACGATTGCTGTAAGGAAAGTATCTAATTGTCAGTGTTATGGAAATATTTTATCGTGGAGAGCTACCTAACACTAGCAAGGGGAGGCCACTCTGAGAGATCTGGTTCTGGGGGGTATCCAGGAAGTCACCTTCATACCTCACAAGTCTCTGCCAACGATAAAGGCCTTGGAAGCCGAGTATTTACGCTCCAAAAAGTTGCCCTTTGGGGCCCAACTCCTCGAGGTTGGTTTGCTTGAGAAACTGGCCATCGAACTGATGACGTATCTTGAGTTTCTGGCTTAGTATCTTTACAAAAGCAAATTAAAGGTGCAAATTGACCCCAGTGCAGTGGGGCATGCTCCACAGATTTGGATCCACCACATCAAGCAATGGTTCAAGAGCACTGGGGAAGTTTAAGATGAGGGACAATGCCAGCACTACTCGGAATGGCTATACAATTTTATCAGGGGAAGCAGTTAAGGGGGACCCAGAAGCGCTGAGCTTCTTCGGGCAACACACCTGACAAACCTGCTTTTACCCCACCAGGACACATCAAGAGACAATAATGTAAAAGTAAGGAAGCTTTATTTTGTAAAATTTTCGATTTTTGTATGGTATCGCACTTGGTGCGTTACAAAACTTTTAAGCAGATGGCTTCTTGTACGCTCAATTTTTACACATCCTTGGGATGTAGTCTTTTGAAGACATTTCTTTTAAAAGCTTGTTGCTTCAAGGAAATGACCTGAAGAATACTCGACGGCGGTTATAGAAGAAATTAGAGTGTTTAGAGCAAAGAAATCCTTGTTCGAGAACAGACTGTATTGTCAGGGTAATTTATTCCCAAGGACAACGATCGATTCTTAAGGATTTCTTCCACTTCAACCATTGGTAAATTACATTTTTGACTGAGGATTGACTTCGAAAGAATTTTTTAACTGAGCGATTCCACATCTACAATAGCTTTCTTGGAATGTTTTTAAAAAACAAACCGGTGCAGTAATTTGGTACAGTATTGTGCAAAAGTAATGCAAGCGAAATGCGCGAATTTCGTTCTTTGTTCTCGCGAAAAGCGAAAGTTTGCTCGAAAGTTCGAGCGTAAATTCGGGGCGTTTCAAGTGAAATTTCGCTTAAACAAAGCGCGATAATACGGCGATTTTTCGGGACGTCAACGAAATTTCGAGATCATGAGCGTAATTTCGGTAGCCAGTTCAAGAAATTTCGCTGAGCCTTGAGCGACACCAGCGTTCATGCAGTTTCCTTCGCGATCTACGCCATTGAACAATGTTGTCAAGATTGCCAAAAAAATGAAATGAGTTTTACTGTGGCTGTGGCGGTACTATTGACTTATAAAACTTCGAGGGGGTAAAATAAAATTTAAAAGACCCGGGCAATTGCAAGACCTCAAGTCTACAGCTGTACATGAATGTCAATTTAGCGAACGGTTTGAAACCGCCAGTTCAGATACCGATGTTGATTCGACGCATAGAATACACTGTACAAACAACTTACCTTTAACAGCTTTTTAAGACTGCGAACTCAATTTGTTCTGAAAACGAAGGCAAAACACTCTAGTTTTGTGCAGTTAAGTAGCTTACAAATGTAAGTAAACTCATCACAAACGACTTATCCAAGGATGACGATTTAATCGTAAACACGAGACATGCTTAACATGCAGAATCAAGTTTCGTTCGCGTTTTGGCTATCCGCGCATTTTGCAAACCCACATCAGTGTTCTGATATAGTTCAAACTTGATAGAACGGAGATATCCAAGTTTTCTACGAATATAAACGTTTCCTTGCCCTTACATCGACATTGAAAATGCGAACTCTTCTTTGACAGGCAAGACAAAACAAGACTTGCATTACAAGTTCATTAAAATCACGTGCATGATGTCACGGCCAACTGTCTGATGATCTTTGCTCCTTTACCACTTTAATTTCCCAGCAAAACAGGCATACTCGAAGAAATAGCATTAGAAATATATTTTAAGCAACACCATCACTTTTCAACACAGCTGAGAAAGCAGTTTGCTGGCTTGACAGCTTTGAGACCTATTCATTGCGTTACAGAATGAATCATGCAAAATTTGCATACGGTGTATAAATATGTCTCAGTTGACGTCTCGAATTACCTTTTAGATCACAGAGTTTTCTTCGCATGTTTTTTTCATTTTCTACGAAGATTAATGTGATATCGACTTCAGCGTAATGAATGCAAATTCTTTTCAAACATTGCGTTGCTTCCTATTCAAAGTTTTCGGATATTAATATTCCTTCTCACCTAAGCGCCATGCTTGCATGCTTGTGAATAAAAAAACCGAATTCGTTTGCAATAAAGTATCAAGAAATACTCAGCGCATCGTTGTAATCTCTATTACAAATCGGACCTTTTAATGTAGAGTATTTTCTGGTTTCAATCATCTTTTTGGGCCTTTTAAAACCGGAGTTATGACTTTTTTGACGATTGCAAAACAAAAGCGCTACTGACAAGCTCACCAGCGGCTAATGTTTACTAAAAAAAATTTCATTCGCTCGCAATACGGTCCCGAGAAATACGCGACGCATCGTGTAATCCTTATTACAAATTGTGCCTCTAAATGCAGAGTGTTTTCCTGTTTCAATCATCTTTAAAGGGCTTTTAAAACTGGAGTTATGACTTTTTAATAATTTGCCGTGACGCAAAACAAAAGCCAACTGATGCGCAGCTAATGTTTACTAATTAAAATAAATATCATTCGCTCGCGCATTGACAAGTATCACTAATTTTAAATACGGAACATATTAGAGCTACAACGCTTTTGGATTCAAGTATAGTAAACAGTAGGGCTTTCTTTGGAGAATAACCAGGTAAGTTTGACACCACAATTACCTAAAATTGGTTCAGTTGATCGAGAGACTGCATACGCAGGCGGATCACAGCTGCTTTTTACGTGCACAACCGCACCACGGAGATGGTTTATATCGAGTCGAATTTCGAATGCAGCAAAACATTGCCCAGAAATGCTGGAGAATTGACAGAATAAAAGAAAATGCGCTCGAAAAATCGCCGCGAAATTTCGAGCGGCGCGAATTATTGCTTGAACGTTCGCTTCGAAAGATCGAGCATCGCGAATTATCGCGTGAACTTTCGCGTGGAATGAAACAATAGGTGTCACGAAATTTCGGCGATTTATCGCCGCATCGAAAAGCCGGGAAAAGCCAGGAAATTCGTCCAAATTGACTTGCATTACTTTTGCACAATACCGTAGCTCTTGGTATGAAACTGTCGAAATGGCATCAAGTTAAGCCGAATTGTACTCAACGCATTTTGCTTTCCCAGGACAGCATGCATGCATGCAAGTGCTATTTTGAATAATTTTTTCATACCTGTATAGGCTTGTTGTTCCTTCCTCTCTGTTTGTCTTTTCATGGAATTTCGTATTAAAGCTAAAATAAGCGATCTGATTTTGCAATTGCATTTATTAAGTTAATCATGGAGAGAAAATGTTGTGTGTATAAACTTTCAAGATTTTGTCTTTGTCTTTGGTTTTGTTTATTGTTTTATTTCGCAAAATGGTGAAAATAATTCAAAAAATCAGTAATAGAAACTATTCTAGACTGAGTTAGTGTTGTTTCTCAAGCCAGTTTGCTTTCCTTTGGTACTGCACATTGGGTAGTTTGAACGCAAAAAATCGTTCAGCCATCTTAGTGCGAATCATTGCTAACTTTCTCAGTTGATGGAATATTTATTATATTATTTGCGTTAACTTGTAGTAGGGAATGGTATTTCTCTGCCAATTCCTCAAAATGCAATATTTTTTTAAATGTAAATGCTTGCCCTTGTAGAACCAGACATATGTAAAACCTAAGTTGCCGCTATTTTTTTGCTATGTAGGGCTATGTCTTAGCTATGTATAGC
>Ga0126336_10001072_pt1 | contig 13380 bp, 5 predicted proteins | sample SidCmetagenome_FD_92530 | JGI IMG/M metagenome (GOLD analysis project Ga0126336, IMG submission 92530) | Coral microbial communities from El Islote,Puerto Morelos, Mexico - Siderastrea C C metagenome | ecosystem: Host-associated > Invertebrates > Cnidaria > Coral | place: El Islote,Puerto...
AAGGTATTTCAAGGGAAAATCTTTAGAATTTGTAGCAGACTGGTTAGAGAAGAATAATCTCCCAAATTAAAATCTGTATTCGAAGGTACGTTTATTATAAATTGTTAAACGATTGTGCGTTTGGTGCGCACACGAATGGAAGGCGTTCGTCACAAACAAAGAAACCTGTATAAGCTTAAAGAGTGATATATTTTGGTCAATCCTCTGATCGTATAAAATTGGCAGTTGATTTAAACTGTAAAGAACTAAATAATAGAATATTATCTAATTATATTCATTTGGCTCAGAAGCACTTTAAAGCGTTATAATTTGATAGAAAACTCGGTTTGTGCTTTCCCTTTTTTGACTGTTCTGGAGTAATACTGTTCTGTCCGCTGTTCGTAAGCTTTTTTCTTTCGAGGAAGTGCGGTTAGAGTTTTCTTTTTCAAATATAGTGTTAATGTTTTTATTATGTTATACATGTAGTATCCATCGTTCAATAAACTCTAGGAAAGCGCTTGAGTTCTTGTCAAAAGTATGGAAATCAATGTTGTTATCTATATTTTGTACACAAAACAACGTATTCAATGAGGAGTTCCGGGGGTTGAGAATTGTCTCTTTCTTCGTGCCCAGGGGAGGGGAATAAACCGCCAAGTAAGAAAAAACTTGTAAATCCCCGGGAGTATGCCCGGGGGGTGGATGGCAACAGGTAGAATTGAACCATGCATAAGACGCGAAGTATACTTTCGTCATAATAGACTAGTCCTCCTCCGTTTTGTTACACATAAAATTGTTATTTTCCATTTATTGAACCTTGGAATGTATTTTCTATCTTCTATTTCGCATACTCAGTTTAATATATTCCCCACTGAATCACACTTTTAGAGGCGAGACGTAATTCAATAATGTTTCTTTCGGGGAAAACTTATGGATTGCTTGGCCTTTATGAAATGAGTAAATCTTTCAAAAACTCAAAGGTTCAATTATTGCGGAAAAAAAACATTTTTTCAAACGTTACGAATAGTTATTTTGCTTATATAATTAACGGGTGATGTTAAGAATGTGCGTGGAGAGCAGTTTCATTTGAATCGAAAAATAAGTTCTTTCCGAGACTACTACACGTTGACAACAGTTCTTACACGCTAAACGGATGTGTAATTTTTTGTCCGGAAATCCTTGTATCATACCCGACCACAAGCAATTTTCGGCGGTTAAAATATAACAATAATTAGCCTCTTTTTAAGCCTTAAGCCATAATTAATTCCAGAAACATAATTTAAATCTCTTCGTCATCTGTGTAAAAATCAGTCTCTGAAAATGTCCTTATTGTAAACGAGCTATTTCCAATTAGTCAAGTTCAAGGAAGCAATCTGAATAATTTGTATTTATGACTTTTTGGACTGATAAAAAAGGAATTCCGTGACCTCAATTGGCCTGACTGCATTTAGACTACAGCAAATAAAAAAGCTGTAGCCGAGAGTAAAGAAAAAACCTTCACTAATAAGGGACACCTAAGTTAAATTACTCCAATAACTGACAACAAATCATGTTACAAGGTAAAACGTGCTAAAAGAAGTTTCAAACAAAATACTAAACAAATTACACAACAAACATAACAAATTACTGCCGGATAAGGCTAATTTGTGTACCTTAAAAAAACAAAAGGACCCGGTAAATTTGCAAAGTATTTTAGTGGAGATAAAACGTTGAACAATAAAGAATTTGTAATTCGTCATGGATTTAAAACAACCACTCCCAATGTGTCATTTTTTTCGTATTACGCGTAACCCCGTTGGTTGCTTTGCGAAAATGATCAATTGACTGAGGAAAGACCCTTCAACAGAAAATTTCCGATACGTTTACCAAAATTTTCTGCGTCTTAAATTTTCAGCTAACTGACGCCGAACAGATCAACCCGTATTATCTTACACAAATATGAAATATTTGCTCGGAAACAGTCTAAGAAACCAGAAAATGACATTTCAAGTATTTTGCTAAAAGTTTCTCTTTGGGTGCCCAGGCCAGGGCCTGTGGCACAATTTGTTCTTACGATCTTTTCCCGCTGTTCAACTCATGCACAACAAAACTATTGACCAACGTGACTAATTTCTAATTAAGTACGATAAAAAAAGCAATGCTGATTCAACGGTAGGGAAACTGTATATTTCAGTACCAATATTTCAAAAGGCACAGCCTTTCTTCTTCTGGGACCCTGAAGAAGAAAGGCTGTGCCTTTTGAAATATTGGTAAATATACAGTTTCCCTACCGTTGAATCAGCATTGCTTTTTTCTTGGTTCTTTATTTTTGGCTGGTTAGATCCTTTACTACAGGATCCGATACTTTTATTTTGTTACGGTGGTCCATGCAAAGTTTACTGTTTCCTAATTTCTAATGTTCTTTTTGTTCGAAAAAGTGAATGAAGAATCAAGCGTGAGAGTAGAAAATCGGGGACTTTGCCAGGCTGCAGCACCGCGCGCGAATTCGAAAAAAATCATGGCACTAAATTCGAAATCCGAACAGCTTTATTTACAATTTCAAACAATGCGGTTAACTTATTTGCCACCCCGCCCCTTCCCCTCTCTAACGCACACACACACACTCACACAGACATGCCTACTCCCTCTCTCTTTCTTCATACTGTGAGTACTGAAAACACAAATCACGGAAACACCCAGCTCTTCTGTTGATAGCAATGTCATGCGAATCAGGGGCTGGATTCATGAAGCCCTCCTAAGATAAGTTGTGTCCTATGTATTGTTGGAAAACAAAACCTATTGTTGAGAAACAATCCTTAAGATTCATCTTTGGCTTAGGACAGCTTTGTGAATCCTGCCCAAGGCTCACAATTCACTTAGGGCACCGTCATATTTTATGTGATGTTGTTCCAATTTAGATTGATTGAAGTAGCTTCACATTTTCTTTCAGAAAAGATAATGAATGATTTGCATGTTGTCTCGCCAGTAGCTGCTCTGAATTGCTTGTATAAAATCAAAACAACATTTCAAAAACAAATTCGCCTTGTAATATAAACTCACCAACTCTTGCACCTGCTGAAAGATTTAAATATAAAGCTAACATTAGCCAAAATAGTGCTTACTTCTAATCTACATCCAGTGCTGAAGCTTTAACAATACCGAAAAGTACATGTAATATTCATAATCTTTAAATTATGTTTATTTATATCTGGGGAGGGAATGTTTAATTGCACGCTAGTTGTATTCAGATAAGAAATGCTGTCAATAACTGCTTTTGTCAACGTTAATTTTTAGTCCCTAACTCAAGAGTCAAACAGAGTTTTTGATTTAGGTCTGGAGTAAATTATTATTTCCTTTATAAACAATTAATCTGGGTGGAATGTATCAATGATCAGACAGTTCCAAATGAGGAAATGTTTGTGAGGATTTATAGCTCAATCTCGCAATAACGCCTCTTATTTCAAATTTTAATGTCTCAATAAATGGATTGTAAGCTTTTAATCTCTTTCACTTAAGTTTGGCCGATAATGAACTCCAATTTTCTTTTCAGGTTTACTTGTTATTTTATGCACAAAACCTTTTGTTTTATTTTTTGTGTTTAAAAGTGAGTTATAAATAATTCACCGCTTTGCTCTCTATCAAAAACGACCCCTAGTCTGGGTTTATTTTGGGGGATTTTTTTCTGCTTTTGGAGAAATTAACAACAAGTCAAGGTATCGTTTCTTGCTTGGATAGCCCTGTTTACGCCAGTTTTTCGTGGGGGGTTAGCTCAGCTTGTCTTAGAGTGATTCCGAAAAATTGCAAATTTTCGTGGTTTCCCCCGCGACATCTAGATTTCGTTAATAATTGTAATAGCAGGCTAGAGACGTTAAAGATCTGAACCAAGCTGAAAAAAAGCTCAAAGTCGGTCAGTGAATTTGACACCAGTGATTGCACTGTAAAAACTGACAACTTGGAAAAGTAAGAGAGATACTGCGAAAGACTGACTCTAAAAAATGTCATTGTTATTTCAGTGTTTTATTGGGTTTCCACCTTTAAGCATCGACAAGTTTTACGTCAGATTTTAGTTCAGTGCAGAAGTTACAGAGCGCCGTTTCGTTGCTTACCAGAGGTCAAAAATATTTGGTACCCAAAGGTGTTGTTCTGGTTTACGCAAAAAGGACAGCACTGGCTATGCAAACAAGTAGAGAAGAGAAGACGTCATTCGGCAGTCTGGAGATAGAACAACAAGAATAAACCTTCGTTGAGGATTTTCTGTTTCATTTCAAGGTAAATTCAACTGAAATATTGCAATCGCGACTTATTCCAGACCTTTTTCATTTTGTAAGGGGTTTTATTCCGCGCTATTCACAATATCGCAACAATAATTCGTGACAGTGTAATACGGCAATTGGAAGTACTTAAAAGAAATCGATTTCTTTACTTAGATGTGAAATTTATGTTGCTTTAATTTCTGTTACAACTTTTTTCATAAATACTCGTGAGTCCAACTATAACTATAACGCACTGTTATACTAGACGAAATACCACTTTGGTGTAAACCCTATACACTGAGAGGCAGCATTAATTCTCAGATCTATAGATGTCCTGAAATCGGCTTCCCTGCAATAAGTGTACCAAGTAAGTTTATTCCAGCATATAGTATTCTTTTTGCATTAAGCGTGTCATTTAAAATTTTCATTTTCTGAGAACAATAATTTAATACACAGAGAAACTCTGTCTAGCCAAATATATACTACAGAACACTTAGTTCCAAAGAGTTTTAGAGATAAATAACTGTTAACAGTATTATTGTCTTTTTCCCTGTTTCATTGCTTTAGCATGCTGTGTCGAAAATTTTAATGTGACTATGGACTTTAAATAAGGTCTTCTTTCTTTTCTTTCAAAACGAATATCTTTTAATATTTCATTCATTGACTTAGGCGATGAACTTTGTTTTGTCAACAAAGAGTTGAAAACAAAGAAACAAAGTAAAAACACTTCGTTTCTTGGCCTGTTAAAAACATCCCGTTTCTTGGCTTGCTTAAACCTAATTTATATGAAAATTACTTGGTTAAAGAGATTTCTCGCCGTTGTAGTTATTTCTATCAACCATCAGTGTCACGAAGCCATGCAGAGGCTTTCAATCGCAAGAGAAAGATAAGAGTGATTAAACATTATTTAAAAACTAATCAGGAGAAAACAAGGAGACTTATTAAAGAGAAAAATTTTGCACTCATAAATTACAGTACTTTCCTGTGGCGTGGTTAATTTTGCTGTACAAGGTGGTTTTGACTTGCCCACAAGTGTCACAAGTTGAGCTCAGAGTATTTTTTCGGAAGCGCGAAAAACCCAAAAACCGAGCGCGGAGCCCGAGCGATCGGGAGCTCGCGAAGGACTTTTGAGAATTTCTAAAGGTGGTTCTAACTCTTAAGTCTGTTGATGAAATCCTAAAATGTGACCAAATCACATATATTTCACAAGAAAGAAACAGCCATTTCACGTTTCACACCAAATAAATATCGCTGTTTACGGCTACACCCCCTCTAGTAACACCTGCACTTTTTAAAATCAATCCTGATGTCTTTAACTGAAGTTAACAAAGGCAAGGTCAAAAAGAAATCATGTTCTTTTCGTCAAGCGCAGGAACACGAAAATAACGAATCACAAAAAAGGGTGAAACTATTAATAAGTGTCTTTGGCCACGGATGGAAATGGATTATACAACTTGAAAAAACGATCAGTGAACGTTTCCAAGTTCTGTGCTTGTATCTTGCAAAAATCATTGAACAACTTATTATGTTTTGCACTCCTTGCGAGCATTCGCTCGATATCGCCCTCTTGGTGTTGCAAGAGCATTTCGTGTGTGAGCGAAGTCGTTAAATCATAATCTTAGCAAAGTTGTTTTACGTAAGGGGGAGTTTAGTAAGCGACCACCGAAGGCGAGAGCCTCTAGAGAGGTACTGGAGCATGCTCCTCCGGAAAAATTTGAAATTTATCCCCTCGGAAATGCGATTTCCAGCGTTCTGATGGCTAATTTAAGATGTTTTTAAATTCCTTTGAAATGATCTTAGTTTTGTGCTAACTAGCGGAAAAGAACCTAAAGAGCTAGAACAAAAATTATATCCAAATCAGAACTATGAATGGATCATGTTGTAAAATGAGCAGAAAGTCAAATAGACAATTCAAAGTCGACTACTAGAAATAAATCAGGCTAGCTCTTTCAAACAGCTAGCGGTTGCTTCAATGCTAGCTTGCCTTGCTGATCATGCAAAGAAACGGTCAAGTTGCTGCTGCTTTCCCCTTCTGCTTCTTGGACATACCTCTCAGTCTGACAGACTTCAAAATAAGTTCCAGAGAACGATCCAAAACTGATCATGATTGGGAAAGAACGGCGTGACCTTACCAAACTTTAACCGAGGGAGTTGATTGGTTTCGGTTGATAAACTGACACTTTTGGCGCGATGTAGAGCAGGAGCGTGAATAAGTGGGTTTTTTTTACCAAGTAGACAGACAGAAATGGAAGTGCTAGACTCGACTGCTTACTGAGTGGGGCATTTTAAATTTTAACGTTGTTTTTGCTTTTTTCTTGTTTAAAAGACAACTGCTTATTTTTAAAAAGATCGTACATTTACTAGTGATTTTTTTAGAAGCTGCACGGCTTAAGACGTTTGAGATTTCAGTTTAGGGGGTTCGACCGAACCACTCGAACCACCCTTAGATCCCCCCCAGGATACAACCCCCTTTAAGAGTCTATTGCTACATCATTTGCTTTTGAGTCTTACTGCGCTCTGTAGTTCGTTTGCTTGTCTCTTTGTTTTTTAACGCGTCTCACGACCCTCAGTTCGAAACCCCTTATGCCACAATGTTGATGGTAAACTTTAAAAGAACAAGGAAATCAGAGATTGACGCTAAAAATTAAGACGGGAAGTTGAACTATTTGGGCTGAAATAAACAACCTCCTCATGTTGAATTTTTAAAATCGAAGTTCTATTTTAATAATTAGCCATAACTTTACCACTGACAAGCTCACTTGACCATGAACAGTACCTATACTACACTTTTTGTCAGGTTTCTCTAGCCTCGCCAAACTGAATGAGCGAGGTTCCTGTGAACAACGTTTTAGAAGCAAACTTACAGAATGATCGCACTTTTGTCTTGCTTTTTACAGATTCTTCGCCCGGAAATTATTTTACCTCTACTATGATAGTGAATAAGGCAAATGTTTATTCTAACGATATCCTACTCATGTTGCTCGTTATAGACTCATCGTGATATAACCAACAGCTATGCATGCGATATCAGCGGCTGCTGCAACACGCCCTCCTGATGGATATGACATATCAGAGCGCTACAGAGCTGAGAGCCTGGAAAACCGTCCACAGTCATTTACCCCAGCGGATGCAGGTATCAGAATACGCATCAATGTCAGAGGACTGGTGTTTGAGACATACGAACAAACGTTGGCCCAGTACCCCGAGACATTGCTCGGCTCGCCAAGTAAACGCGTGGAGTATTACAACCCGTTGAGCAAAGAGTATTGCTTTGATCGGGACAAATCGGTATTCGACTCCATACTGTTCTTCTACCAATCTTGCGGGATTTTATCATGTCCCGAACACGTCCCGCGGGAAAGCTTCTTGGAAGAAATCAAGTTTTTCCAGTTACATGAAGTTGACAAAAGGTATAAACAAGAAATTGAGCCGGAAAAATCAAAAGCCGTGCAGGAAGCTGAGCTACCTGATCATCCAGTAAAACGCAAAATTTGGCAACTGTTCGAGTATCCCGATTCATCCGTCTACGCAGCTCTGCTGGCTAAATTTTCTCTTCTCGTAATAATCTTGTCCACAATTACGTTTTGCGTGGAGACTTTTCCTTCGTTTCGTCGTCAAACAATTTGCCGGAACGTCACTTCGAAGGCAGTTGACGATTCCAGTGTTAACAATTTGTCGCACTTTCCTTCCAACAGCTCACAGGAAGTTGTTGTGTGGGAAACTCATTGTACTATTAAGGAAAGTGGGGACTACTGGCAAACCATAGAAACAGCATACGTGGCGTGGTTTACTTTTGAATACGTCATGCGACTTATGGCCGCTCCACGTAGATTCAAGTTTATGACTTCGGCTTTGGGCCTTGTGGATTTTTCAGCTATATTACCTTTTTACGTCACTCTTATTTTTCAGGATGATGGAACTCTATTGACATCATTTCCAGTTCTCAGAATAATCCGGTTGATACGAGTTTTACGGGTTTTGAAACTTTCTCGCTACAGCAAGGGCTTAAAGGTGCTTGCAAAGACGCTCATTATAAGCGGCAAAGACCTTCCTTCCTTACTAGCTGTTATGATTATCAATGTCGTGCTATTTTCCAGCGTTATCTATTACGTAGAAAATGACATCAAGAACAATGATTTCGAAAGTATCCCAGACGCCTTTTGGTGGGCAATCGTGACTATGACTGCGGTGGGTTATGGGGACAAAGTACCGAAAGGTGCTTTGGGTAAGCTCATCGGAGCTATCTGTGCTATCTCTGGGATAGTAGTACTGTTTGGCTTTCCTACGCCAGTTCTACTTTCGCACTTCGAAGAGATGTACAAGACTAAGGGCGATGGGGGGAAGAAATCGAAAGAGAAGGAAAAACAAAAAGACAACGATACAGAATCCGAGAAAGTAGAAAGGAGACAAATAGAAGTACACATGGCTGGAGAAAGAGAACGCACTGAAGTTTATATTTGAGTTTAGAATGTAGCTACCATTATATACGTGCCATTGAAGCTTTACGTGTATTATTCACCGTAGACAGGAGGGCACTTTTGAGATATCGAATGGTTTATTATGTAAATCAACAAGAGAGACGACTAGGGGGCGAGTCGGGCCCCTGGCTATTAGCAAGCAGGCGCACCAAACAAACCAGGGGCAGGATTCACAAAGCTATCCTAAGCCGAAGATGAATCTTGTAAGTACCGGTATTGTTTCTGAGCAATAGGATTTGTTTTCCAACAATACATAGGGCACATCTTATCTTAGGAGGGCTTCACGAATCCAGCCCCAGCTTCTATCAGCTGATGTTGTACAAGTAAAGAAGTAGCCTGAGATAGATTGCAAACTGAATGCTTCTTTTTGCTGCGATGATTCTTTCTTTTGTAATACTAAGGTAATACTATTTAGACCTACTATTTCATATAATCTAGCAATTTCGCATAGTTAAACAATTATTCCACATAATCTTGGGCGTACATGAACGCATCGCCTGCGGAGGCGGGTAGAATAATTGTTGAACGGATGCGGCAACTAAGCTTGAATTTTTTTTGCAACGTTTTAAAGCAATATTCTACAACACCCGGCTCCAGAGCCCCTTTACCAGGTTCCCGTCCTATTTTTGTTGGCTCCCGCCTCTTTGCGCTCTTTCGATTGCAAAATATTGCTTAATGTTGCGTAATTTCCCGTATTTTCCCCGCTACCGCCACCGGGAATCCCGCTTCCCACTCCCTCTTTTCCCGCCTCCCGTACACTTCCCGCCTCCCGTACACCTCCCCTCCCCCCTTTCTCCCTCTCTCCCCTCCGCCTGTTTGACTGAAGAAAAGTAGAGCAAGATCTGCTTAGGAGTAACAGGCTAAACAGGTTATTTATAATGTAGTGTCACGATGACGTCAGATGCACAAACAGGACAGAAGTGTAATTGAACAAAACTTAGTGCAAGGCTGGCACTACGGCAAAGGGCTGATTTATTTAATGGCCAATATTTCCGCTAATAGAATTAGCCTTCCTGTGGACGGCTGCATCCAAAGGTTATATAGGACAGTAGCACTTGACGTTTAGTTCATTTTAGTTTATTTCCATCTTAGTCATTTGATGTAAATCAAGTTTTAGCTTTGTCTCAGTTTTGAATTAAAAGTACGTTTTTTAAAGAAGCTAGCAGTTGAACTTCGGGAGGTGGTGGCCCTGGTCATAGTTCATGGCCGGCTGGTGTTGGTAAAGTGAAAATAAATAAAAAATACCAACGATTAAACCAAAATGTGTGGCAAAAAATGCTCGCCGATCTTGACGACAAGCAAGCTACAAAGTCTTAAATAAACTCGCAAATTCACGTACTTATTCTGCTGATATTTAGAGCTGGTCTGCAAGTCCGTCGCGAATGTCGCAAATCTGTCCAAAGTACGGACTATGAGAAACTTCTGTTAGATACGACCACAATCAAGATCCTGCTGTTTTTAAAGTAATAAAAATAAACTATAATGGAAAAATTGACAAGCGAGTTGGTTTTCCCCATATTTCGCACAGTCAAGCCGTCCTTCTTCGGGGGAAATCATGAAAATACGGAAAGTCGTTACGATATTTAGTAAAACGGTTACAGTTAGAGTGTATGATACAATTGTTTGGAATTTAAAATTTAAACAAGGCAATGGCACGAAACAAAATAAACATGATTTAATAACAGGTGATACAATGAAAATAGAGAAGTGAAAATAATAATAATAATAATAATAATAATAATAATAATAATAACAATAATAATAAATAACTAAATAATAAGACCATGCAACCACGTGGTATAAACAGAGAAGAGGACCATTACATTTAAAAATTATTATTATTATTATAAATATTACTATTATGATTATTATTATTATTATTATTTTTTTATTATTTTTTACACTTCTCTATTTTTATAATCCCATTACATTACCTATTAATCATGTTTGTTTTATTTCGTCCCCATAGGCTTGTGAAACTTTAAATTCCACTAAATTTTATCATACTGATCTAACTGGAACCGTTTTACTACATATTGTAACGACTTGTCGTATTTTTATTAAATGCCCCAAAGAAGGACGGCCTGAGTGTCCGAAAGATCGGGAAAACCAATTCCCTCGTCGCCTTCTTTCATTATAGTTTATTTTAGACTACGGGAAGCCTGGCCCCGGGACAGTCCTGCGGGAACTCGCAAACGCGCATGGAAGTGGGTTGCTACGTGACAGCGATTTTTTCGCTCAGTTGCGTAATCTTCTTGATCGACTACCACATGCATAGTGATAATCACTAGGTGGAAGAGGATAATTCTCGTAGTCGTATTCAAAAGGATAGAAATGTTGATGGACTGCCTCGACCAGCGGGTCTTTGCCAAGTAGGTTTTGTACGCCAAACGTGCCTACAATTCGTGCTCGACAGTCAAGGACTGGAGCGAGAGATTCCGTTACGTTTGAATGAAGTGAACATGAAGTAATTGATCCTGGTGTTTGTCGGTGTTTGTTCCCTTTGAGAATGCATTGTAAGCGGGAATGTTTTATGGCTATAATCTAGCAAAATGAGGCGAGGTTCACGCAAACGATTAAAAGAAGAGGATAGTTTACAAGGTAAGGCACTTCATAAAAGTTTTTTTCTTGACAAGTGACGAAAAGATTTCTCTGAAATCACCCTACAAAGCGTGTGATGGAAACTCATACGTATGCAAATCTTTCCCCTTAATTGATCATGAATTGAAGGTGTTCTGTTAGCAAGCGTCTTACCTTCTAGAAAATTATTTAAGCAAATTGTCTGAAAAGCGCGGGTTTTGAGATTGCGTTTTGGATTAGACGTCGATGTGTAGCATGGAATTCACGAGACTCGACGAATTGAAATTCGCGCCCTTTGCATGTTTGCAATAAGTCTTACTCCACATGAATGGACAGTGAAGTCAAAATGATTGCAAGAAACATGTTATTCTCATACAAGGTTATGATTCTGTGAAATAAAATCGTATTTTATTGTGCGAACAAGAACTTCAGTTTGTTTATCCACAGGACTCCCAGCCCGTGTCAAATCTCAAATTACAGTGTTAGTATGATATGGGTATTCAGTGTCCAATATTAATTTCCTTTAAAACTTTAATATTATCCCAGAAATGTTTTGAAACTACAAACTTTACATAAGATTCTGTTTTGTACTGATCAAATTTGAGGGTTTACTGGGATATACCCCAATATAAGTAGGGTACACGTAGATCTTTACAAACCAGGCGTAGTCAACCGATAATCGATAACAGGAATTGATATCAATCTTCAATTGCTATCGATTTCCAATACCATGCAATAGGAATTGATAAAGAAAAAAAGTTGAGTTCGATTGATATAGATGTCCAATCGGAAATCAATAACAATTGGTTTATCAATTGTCATCGATTATTATCGATTTTTATAGGAAACTATTTTTGTCAATTTTTACAAGTTAAACATTGACACAATGTTGTTTCTATGGTTTTATTGAGTCATTCAATTGTGGATATGCAATAGTCTTGCAAATGTCAACAAGCTCATACCAAAAGAACAAGAACAACAACAGAAATAATTTGGTCTATTTATCAATGTTAAGCTTCAGCGCGGTTCATAATAGAAGAAGGGGAAGTTGCGGCCTAAGTAGCAGTGTGCAACCCTCTAGTCTCACTATAGCAACGCCATAAACATGAAGCAAAATATACAACAAAATCAGTGTTTTATATTGCAGTTAATTGCATTGAGAAATAAACAATAATAAATTGTAGAGTAAGCAAGAAATAAAAAACAATCCAGTAGCACAGAAGTAATCACTTTGGCTCCAGAAATATTGATTAGGAACAAAACTTGAAAAAGAAGTAATTTTCTGAGTTTTTCGTCATCAGAAAACAAAGCCTCGACTCACGAATTGTGATGTATAAACCTCGATTATTATCGATTGTTATCGATTTTGTTAATCGATAACAATCAGTGATAAATTTTTTTCCGTGAGTTCGATTGTTATTGATTACCTATTTCAATCGATATCAATAGGTGATTGATATCAATTGATATTGATTGTATCGTTCGACTACGTCTGGTTACAAAGGACTGAATTTTCAGTTTAATCCTCTTGTTCTTGGCAGCCCCCTATGGGAACCAATGCTACAGGACCTAATGATACTTGATTAGAATCACTTTATTTATTAGATTCTTAAGAAATTTTACAACCAAGATGTTATTGTTAAGATCTACTCATTTAATTAAGGCATAAAACTCTGATCAATAATGCCAGCTTATTATAACACCGTGTTATGAGCAAAATGTCTGTCAGTGATTGTTTTTTTTTTGTAGAGTATTTCCAGGAGGGGTATTACATGTAGTTCACTGTCCTAATTCGACTGTTGAATGTGCAATTATGTGAAATCATGCACATGGTACAATACAGGGCTGTTATTAAGGATTGTCACCCGTAACACCTGTTATATAAAGCTTTACAGCGGTCTGTAAAACGCAGTTAATGGAGCGAGACGAACTAAGCTTGTGTTGTTACATTGTAACTAGATTAACTCACGTAAGATGTACGTGACATGAACGTACCATTATTCCCTTTCTCTTCATGAATGTACAAAGGCGTACAATGGGGATTCACTGATCAATGTTGCAATACTGTCTAGTAGTTTTACATCAAACGCTCTGTATGGTTAAAAACATAAATA
>Ga0126336_10001073_pt1 | contig 13380 bp, 7 predicted proteins | sample SidCmetagenome_FD_92530 | JGI IMG/M metagenome (GOLD analysis project Ga0126336, IMG submission 92530) | Coral microbial communities from El Islote,Puerto Morelos, Mexico - Siderastrea C C metagenome | ecosystem: Host-associated > Invertebrates > Cnidaria > Coral | place: El Islote,Puerto...
AGCATTTTCGGGGAGCCATCAGCTGCTTAGAAATTCGATGTATAGGATTCTTTTTCCTGAAATTTTCTGTGGCCTAAATTTTTAGCTAGAAACGCCGAACAGAACAATCTGTATTAGATTACACAAATACGCCTTTAAGAAGCTCTGAAACAATCTAAGAAAGCAGAAAATGAAATTACAAGTATTTTGCTAAAATTTTCTCGTTGGGTGCCCCTGAGATTTGCTGTCACGGTTATCGAAATAATCAGAGAATCCAAATTCAATGAAATGCAAAAGTAGTTCAGAGGATTTGAAAATATTTCAGCACGCCGTAGTCTTGGAAAGTAAGATTTTGCCCAGCATGAATTTTTTTTTGTCGGTTAAATTTGATGTTCAGGTCACTGAAGAATCTCGTTTGATCAAATTGTCGAAACACTGAAACTGATATCCTTATTCTGGTACATGTAGAGACGATGCCAGTCGATAAACACGTGCATGAAGCGTGCATCGTCGTATCAATCTCAGGCATTTTTATTATTTCACCGTAACTCCTTTTTTAAGAAAGTGTCTTCTTAACAGGTGATAACTTCAGAAGAAACGGCCTTCATTACTGTATTACTTCATTTTTTACATCGTGATATCGATACGTTTTCGATACGTCTTCTGACCCTCGATTTAACTCATTGATTTAAATTTCAGGATAAGGTTTGCGAGCTTCTGCGAGTTGCACTGTAGAGTACGAGTTATGTCCGGCTTTTCACTCTGAAGCAGAACACGCGAAGAGGGACTGCTCGCTGTTTAAGACTAGTAAAGCTCTACACAGTCTGTCATCGCTAGCAAATTAAACTGTGTAGTTCTTCGCCGAGTCTACCTTGCCAATTAAGGCCAAAAATTCTTTACTTTAGAGGAATATTTAATAAGAAAGGTTTTTCTTAACTCTTTCAATTCTTGGTGCGGTGGATAATGGTGATTGTGTGGTCGTTTCTCGAACGCAGACAAGTAATGTTTAAAGGGAATATCGCAATCCTATATATAAATTCTTTTTTCCTATTGTTTTAACTAAATGGTCAGAACTTTCGAGTTAAAGCTAATTACGTTAATTGAATTTTTCTTGTTGTTTGAAATAATAATTCCCACGACATTTTCACCCAAAATTTATTACTAGGTCATCCTTTAGATCAAAGAGTATGGCCTTCTTTTTGTGAAGACAGCTCATAATTTTGAATGTAGTTTGTTGTAGTTTATTCCTAATAATAGGTTCCAGCACGGACGCTTAATAGCCATGACTGTTCGAAACAAAGAGTTGAAACACTGAGCGTCTTTAACGAGGCTGCCTATCACTAATCACATCATTGACAAAGGGACTTGGATAAGTTGCGAAAGCTCTGAGAACTTTCCGTTTATTTTGTTGGTGTTCAAGAATATCTGCAACCTTATTTTTCAAAGCATTGCCGAAATTGTACGCTCACTGCGTACAGTAATGGTTGGCGGCTCACTCACTGCAGATGTTCAAACTCTCCAGTAGCTACATTTTATGTTTTTACCTTTCCGCTGATTTCATTTGATCACATCAATTAAACGCACTAAAAAGTTTTATTTGCAGTTCCGTTTATGAAAGAAAATGTTTTGTCTAATCCTTTCACCAGAAAATTGTCATGAAGTTTTCTACAATTGATGAGTCCTTTACTCTGGATGTTACAAGCTTCTAAAAGTTCAATTTACGCCATTGTTACCTTTCTTCTTACTGTGGAAAGTAGTACTGGCCTCGGCGCCGAGGCAACTTTATAATTTAATTGTATCAGTTGTTTGCTTCATTGTTGAAATCCATCCTAAACTAAAAATATAGGCCAATTAAAAGCTTCATAATTAGGATTGCCGGACCGTTTGTGTTCTGTAAATTGTCTGTGGGTTTCGAAAGGACGCTCTTTCACTAAAAGAGATCACTGCAGAGCCTGACATGGTAGTTGGCACCTTGGTAGTTGACTAACGAACACATTTGGTAGAACTTGGAAACACTAGATCCATAAGTGTTTTCAATTATAAAAATCGACTATATTTCATAATCATCTGCATGCAAATAGTGTTCTTGCTTTTAATTTCGTGAATTTTTTTATGCACATGTCCAGAAGACAAAGTAAAAAATTGAAATGAACGTTTTGAAAGATAAATCTGAACTTAAACTTGAGCCGAAGAATGTATTTAAATAAGGTTAGTGTAGAACACGCTCATTAGCAAAAATTGGTCGAATATTGCAGGGTAACACCCACTTCATACCCAACAATAACATCATCAGGAATATAACGTTACACTTTCTAGGTTAAGAAACACCTGCTTTACCTCAATTTTATCATGATTGTGTTTTATCTCAGCAACCGTCAGTTGATGTAGTTTTCAGAAATTTGGTGCTGAGATTTTGAATATGCTTTCTTGTGCAACTGCTAAATGAACAGAAGTCAGACTGTGTAGTATGTTCTTTGAAACAAAACGGGTATAGTTATTATTAATAGTGGTTATAACAAAGACATTGTAACTGAGACACAAGAAACCACGCTACATGTTTTTGCATTTTAAAATCTAACCTAACGGATATATATTGCCTTCATTTAGAACACACATGAGCAACCCTTACCTTTTGGCAACATGGGTTCTTCCAAATAATCCCTGATGACATCTTTTCGGTCCATCAGAGGCAGAGAGTCATCCACGGTTTCTTGTCCAAACTGGTTAGAATCAGTAACGCTTTCTGTCTTGTAATGAACTTGTCGAAAATGAACTCATTCTTAACATTTTTTCTGAAAGAGGACATTTGAATAAAAAGTCGCAAGTATCAGCGTCTTTTATACTCGCACTGAACCGCCGCATCTCTCTTTTGACCAACCGGATGATTATAATGTTTAAATAATAAGCAACGTCACTTTCATTTTAAAAGTGGAAAAATATAAACAGTCTGGTTCAAGTTCCCGATAATTTCGCGGTGATTAAAACTAGATATAACTTTGCTAGCACATTCCACTTAAATCCTCAAAACCTTCCATAACAGAAAACACAAGAGAGAATCCATAGATTAGCGATTTTCTGGATTCTTTGGCTTCAGTGTCTGACAAAAAGCTGACGCAAACTGTTAGCCATGCCCGAATTCTTTAAAAATTCAACACAAACGCACATCAGTGGTACAGTAATACCAAGGTTAAGGTTACCAGCAGACTTAAAGTTATCTTTTTATGAGTTCTTTCTATTAAAACTTAAGTTTAAACGTAAAATCTCCAGCACTACGTTGGAATACTAATGTGAATGTTAGTGCAACCACAGTTGTCTTACAGTTCCTTTTGACAAATATCGTTGTATTTGTCTTGATCCCCACATCTCTAACTTGTTAGCCTCCCGTACTACTTTTCCATCTGCTTCACTGCGTGTGGTACTAACAGCTTTTAATCTTGCGGTGTGCGTGCCATAATTGTATTACGTATGCTTGACCTTCTTTTCAGTCACAAATACTCTAAGAAAGGTATTAATTGTGCAAACAAATATATTCAGAGGAAATCAGCGTACATCACATGCCTAAAAACGACAAAAAAGACCGCGGTTTAAGCCAATTACTGCTTCAACGTACGTGTCACTTGGTTAGTGATGCTTATTTTCAATATTTTAAATCTGAATCTACGTCTTTGTTTTTTTTTTGCCTTGAACATTTAGAGATTGAGTTTGAGTTGAGGTTAGAACGGAATTTGGTTTGCATCCTAACATGCAGGTCGTTACACTTCTGGTCTCGTTATAAGTACTCTCTTCTAGTCATATACATCTTGTCGTTACATACATCTCTTCACCAGATACATTTTCCCAGATCTTATAAGAGCTAGAGTACATACAAAATCAAAGCCAAGCATTTCAGCTCGGTCCATTTCTTTGGAAAAAGCAAAAGAAGAGTTCGTTATCATTCAAGAAAGCTGGGATGTTCAACTATTGGTCAAATAAAATGTCTGACAATTTTTTAAAACGCCAATAAGAAAGAAACGTCTTTAACTGTATAAAATGAAATAAGCGATTAACACGAAACTTCATGTCCCATCGGTGATTATCTAAGTTCTTCTCCGCTGCGTTGGAGAATTACGACTTGAGGTTGACCCTCTTTTTGAAAAAAATTCCCCTTAAATGATAACTAAAACTTTCTATGTGGGCACTTTCCAGTCCCCCTTCCTCCACGCATCTAAGTAAAGGCTTTCAGTCTACTACTTGAAATTACGCTTCGCTGTCGTTCGTTGAACAGTTTTGTTTCTGAACAAACGATAACTTCTTCAAAAATACGTCCTTTAGTTTTGGGTTTATTACCAGGGTGTTTATACCAATGTATTGTTGGTACACAGTGTATCTTAACTTTCCTAAAGCCTGTCGTTTCAGAATGAACTTAGTTGTTGGTTTCGCAAGATTTTTTAAAATAATTAAAATTATCAAATTATATTCCTTAAATAAACTTTTACTACTTCCTAAACTGAGGTTACTGAGAAGTGTTTCAGCGCACAATAACTCACCTGATATAGTGCTTAACCCTAAGGCGAGGGCTGCTTTATTTTTTGGTTTAAGTGGCCTCAAAGGCTCCTGTTAGTAACAATGTGCTTTTAATTGGACAAAGGTTTCACGCGTTATGTTAGAGTGTCCCACTAATGTTTGGTGTTTAACAGGTTGTGCTCCACCCCCTGACAGAAAAGAAATTTCTCAGCTTTAAGCAAGGTTACCGCCTACTTGTGGAAAGTGAACTAACTCTAACCAGAACCAGCCATATAACAAGCAATGAGAGTTCAATTATGTTTTTCTTATGCAAATGAACAGAAGAGAGAGAAAGAGAGAGAGCTCTTTAGAATCCCTATGAAATAACTAATTGGAAATCTGACCGAAATGTTCTGTAAATTCAAAAACTGGCAGCTTTCCATTCTTGATTTGGAATATGTGCAAAAATACGCGAGGTTATTGAGAAACTTGCGCGTGTGAAGCAGACCAGCCAGTTGCGGGTTGTTCGATAAATCCATCAAGACACAGGCAGTATTCAGATACAATAGTCTACAGATACAATTCTAGTATATATGAAATTAAACTACAAAGACCATTTGAGCGTCTAAGGGCGTTTTTGTTTTTCACAGTAAGCGATCTAGTAAAATGTTTTTCATAAAGAAAAGATCACCAGTAAAAGGTGGCAACATTTTTAACTGTCAGAGTAACAGGCACACCTTTTCACATCACACCTCAATTATTAATTTATCACTGCGGAGTGTAAGAATTATGTCAAATTTGTGTTTTATTTTTCTCTATTTATAGATCTTTTATATTATCTACCTCCATTTACTTGCACTAGAAACTATTCTAGCGTTTTTTACTTTGTTTGCCGTCAGTATTTGTTCAAATTGGTCATCGTGCTACTGAAGGCTTCATTTTCACCTTTTCACGATCTACCATTTTGACGCCGAGTGTTCTTCCATTCAAACATGATGATTTACGTCTTCGAACTGTTCTACAAGGCCCCCTTTCCACTTCAGGTTGTGCTTCATTTTATACCGGCTTTGAGTCAAATGTTGTGTGTTAAAGAGACTCCTATTTTTTATTTTGTAGCATTTAAATTTATTTTGATAGCGGAATGATGTGGATTTCTAGATATTCTTTCTATCCGACGTTTTGACTTTGGCGCACCTGCATTCCAACAGTAAGAAAATAAGTCATGAAAATGCCTTTTTAAAACCATTTTTTGTTTCAAAAGTGTCCGTGTATGCTATTATTAGAGACGTTCAATTTTTCCCGGCGGGGTTCTGATTAATAGACTCCAGCGCCGACTGAGCGCCTCACTCCAACGCAGCTTGCCTTTTAAAAACCTCGTGGTGTCTCCTAAATAAAAAAGTCTTTTGTATTCAGGCGATGGTGGTTATGTTACACATGAACTGGCCTCGACCGTTGATAGGTGCTCAAGAAATTATTGAAAGAAGAAAGCAAGAAAGAAAGTACGGACCACTTGTCCGCACGATTGAATCAAAAGTAGGAAAAAAAGAGCGCTAATAATGAGGTTGATTGAAACGCCTTTCTTACAGCGTGTAAGACTAAGTTTGAGCTTAGTTTGAAAGAGTTAAGCTAAGTTAGCTAAGTTTGAAAGATCCCAACCTTGCTTTTGGTTATGCTAAAACAATTGTGTGATACACACAATTGGTGATATTTATTAAAGAAATTAGTTATTAGTACTCCTGTGTCGGAAAATTTGGCTGACAATTAACTGCAAATAATTAGATATTATCATAATAAACGTTACCCAAGTAAATTGTTTGTGTGTTTGTATGTGAGCTTTTATATAGAAGATGCACCCTTTCCTAGTCAGTTCAGCCTTTGTGAGATGACTGATACACGAGTTCCTAGGATGCAAACTTAGTGAGATGACTAATTCACTCGCTCCTAGTATTCAAACGTGGTAAGATGAATGATACACGAGTTTCTAGCATTCAAACTTAGTAAGAAAAAAATTTTACGGTGTGAGTGAGAGTGCTATGAAGTGAGCAAACGCCATATTGAATTAATCCCCCGGCCACAGGCCTTGAAAAGGAAATCAAAGATTAACACTGAGAAACAAAGAAAAATCTTTGACCTCGGCGGCCACGTGGCCGAGGGAAATTCAATAGGGCGTTTGCTCTCTTCATAGCACTCTCACATACGCTGTAAAAATGTCTAAATTGTGCTACCCGGTGCTACCCGAGTGCTACCCGGCGCCTTACATTGTTTGCTACAATCTTGGTGAAATGACGGTATACGCGTTCTTCAGTATCCAAACTTAGTGATATGACGGATGCACGAGTTCCTAACATTCATACCAGTGTTCTGTTTTATCAATAATGCCAAAAGTTACATCCACGTCATTTAATGACTGTGATAGGATCGTAATCTGTTTAATCAAAGAAAGACAGACCTCCAGTATTCACTAGTAAGTTTCAGTACAGTGGATGGAAAGATGCTCGAGCATTTCTTCTGAGTTCCACAAAAAATGCACAACTTGGTATTAACTACCTGAATTTCATCTTGAGGAGAATCTTTAAGAGTTTGCATTGGAAATTCTTTGTTTTTGTATGTAGTGTAACCACGTGTGAGATGAGATAAATTTGTTGCCAGCCAAGATCCTAATTGTTGTACAAAGTGGCATATTTTTTTTTTGTTCCGTGGGGAGTACTTGTATTTGCTTGATCATTTCCCAGTAAAGTTTCCTCAGTTGGTAATAGGTTTTCTACCAGTTTAGTGATTCATCATGCATTTCAAAATAAAGACATTGCTTGTTGAATTAAAATAACAAGGTTGTGGTGCGGCAGTGTAAGAGTTGAGCATAGTTTTTCAGGAAACTGGAATTGCATCATAGATTCCTAATAGTAGCATGAAGTCATTTAGGTTGAGACCTATTTCCTTCAAATCCTTCCAAGACTTAATTTGACCACTGGGAGGTAGAATATTACCAAAGTAAACGATTTACTTATGTTTCCCTTATGTTTCCAACAAATAGGTATTTGTTGTTCCACAGTACCTCACCTAAGACTTCTTCTTTGCTAAATGTTTGCTTTTCAGCATATTTAGACAAGAGCATAAACATTATCGATAGGTCATTACGACGATTTGCTGTATTAAACCTACAATGCATGAGCGAGAACTTCCCTCCTTTTTCTCTCTCTCCTCTGTATACTTTTAACACAGATTATTCGTTGGGTATTGATTAGAGACTATGGGGCATACACAATCCTCCATCTTTACAGTCAGCAATTTTGTGTTAATCGCCTTATTTCATTTTTCCCTTTCCAAACAAAACTGTACAAAATAGAGTTAACTTGCTTGATGAGATCTTTGTTTAAACAAAGAGGAGATGCCCGGTACATAATTTTTTTTCTCAAATAATGTGAGATGTCTCCATTGCCAATTGGTTAGTTTTTTTACGTTAACTCAAAGTCCCTTCAAAGTTTCATTCCTGTTTGACGCACTAGTCATAAGTAAAATTAAATCCTAGAATCTTAATAGGCTTATTTACAATAGAATTATCCAGCGGCTGGCAGTTATTGTAGCTGCTTCCAAGAGCTTCCTTTTTGTCCTTATTAAATTTTAGGCCCAGGAGACCTGGGTACGAGGTGCAGGGCAAGCCAATGTCTAGACGAAGCGTAAATTCACTTCTTAAACTTAATGTGTTTTCCCCGGCTTTCCCTTTCGCATTACCATGCATTACTCAGCTCACGGTAATTAAATCCTGTTTTGTTTTTTGTTGTGATAATTTTCGTTTTAGATATAGTTTTTGCTCTCGTCGTAAGATATATTTCTCTTGTTAGTACTGAATGTTTCTCTTTTGTTTCTGTTCAAAACATTCATCGGTCCTGCTAGGTGTTACTGGAATGCCTCTTCTCGTATTTACGCGCCCTTGTTTATTCACCACCTAATAATCAACAATTCTACTCCAATTGACAAAGTAGTTATTTGTTCTCTGAATGTGAGGGGCTTCTCGAACACCTTGAAAAGACACGAAACCTTTCGATGGCTTAGAATGAAAAAATTCTCAATCTTTTTTTACAAGACGTCCACTGCACCAAAGAGAAGGAACCCTTGTGCTCTTCAGAATGGGGATCCTCAGCCTTCTTTAGCAGCCTTTCAATTGTAGCGCAGGGGTGCAAGCGTGTGTATTGTTCAACAATAATTTTGAGTTCGAAGACATGAGACAATTTTCCGATCCAGAAGGAAGATTTAATATAATTGAAATGATTGAAGGTAGAAAATAAGATCATAACTTTAGTAAACATCTATGCACCGAACGACGTCAATCCCGCCTTTTTCAAGAAGGTTCTCAGTTACCTCCTTTCTTTCGATTGAGAAGATTGGGACTGGTATTTCAACTTAGGACTGGATGGATGTTCAAAAAGGCAAATAAGGAGTAAAGCCAAGTGACGTATAAAGATTCATTCGGATTATGACGGCATTTTCCTCCCTGAAGGTTCCACTGGGACACTTCAGGAGCAGGCGCGAAAAGAATGCGAAGGTCTATTGACTAACGAAGAATGTTTCGAAAGATTAAAAACTATGGCACCAAACAAAAGTCCTGGAAGTGTCGGTCTTCAGGCTGAATTCTACAAAGTGTTCTGGGAAGATATCAAAGAACTCTTACTAGGTGCCTTGAATTTTGTGCACGCAAAGGGCTGTTTATCAATCACGTAGAGGAGAGGACTTATTACCCTCGTGCCCAAGAAGAACAAACATTCATTGACTTCGAAGCAGCCTTCGATACGATAGAACGGTCTTTTATTGAGAAAACACTGAAACGTGTTAACTTTGGAACCTCTTTGGTGACATGGATTAAATCATTTTATACAGATACAAGAAGTTGTATCCAAAACAATGGATGGTCGACCGACTTCTTTACTTTCAGCCTTGGCGTGATACAGGGATGTCCGCTTTCGCCCTGTCTATTTATTTTATGCGCTGAAGTCCTGGGCAATGCAATAAGGAAAGATGAAGAAATTCGTGGTATTAAAACAAGCGGCACTGAGTGCAATCTCTCACAATATGCAGATGATACGACAATGATTTTAGATGGCTACGAAAACTCTTCTTCTCGAGGACGCTATATTTACTCGACATATTTACGGACATTTCTGGTCTGAAAGGTAATTACGAGAAAATCGAAGCCCGCTGGATAGGATCAGTTAAAAATTCGAATGCTATTGTCCCTTCAAACAAACCGATAACTTGGGCAGACAGGAAAGTCTACGCCTTGGGAGTTTGGTTTTCGACATCAGATTTAAAGGACATTGAGGCTGACTCTCCTGAGTAGAATTGCATCACAAATTGTTTACGTTTTGTCCTCTCTTCCAACTCCCCAAGTGTAGTTAACTGAGTAAATCAACTCCCTGTTATACGACTTCCTTTGGGATGGCAAAAGTGATAAAATCAAAAGGCAGAAATGATCAACAGCTATAATAAAGGAGGGTTAAAAGTGATTGATATTCAAGGCTTTAACTTTTGAAAATGAGATGGGTAAAAGGTTATCTCGACGAAGTCTTTTTTCAATTATTATCTGGAAAGGCACGGTGGCAGATGAGTGTTTTCAAGTAACCTAAAACGGCAAGCGGTTCCAATGCTCAATTTAACAGACTTTTTGTCCCCCCAGATCTGGCATAACTCCCTCCTAAGAATAGAGAACAGATCATTCTTTTATTAATCGTGGTTTAATGCAGGAGTGAAGGAAATCAGAGACTGATTGATGCTGAGCAGAACCTCATAAGCTACGCGACTTTACCGCTTAGTACAACATCAAGACTAACTACCTAGAGTATTTGAAAGTGGTGTGAGCATTAAAACACTTTAGAAAACAGTGTTTTTTAAACCTAAATAACCCTACTCGAAAAGATGTAAGACTTCTACCCTCATCCTCGAATGTTTGCAAAACATTTTACGAATGTATCGTTGAAAAAAACCATCAATCCTGTAATTGGAAATTTGGAGGTGGATTGGGAAAACACTTATCGTTTTCCCTTTTTATGTACAACGGAAACCAAATTAAGAGTTTTCTAGTTTAAGTCTCTACACAGACGGGTAGCTACAAATGACTTTCTTCATAAGGTAGGGTTAAGAGAGGTTAACTCCTGTTCTTTTTGTGATGACGCCACTGAAACTCTTGTGCATTTGTTTTGGTGCTGCAAATAAACTCAGACCTTTTGGAAAAACGGTTTCCAATGGATTTCTCAGAATCTTACTCTGACGAATGTCTCCTTCTCTCCTACCCTTTGCCTTAAACTGACAGTACATCTAATTTACTTCTTCATTACTTTCTTCTTCTTGCTAGACACTATATTGATATACACGTGCAGACTAAGTGAAGACCCTCCCTATACTACAGGTATTACATACAACTTATTATGAACTCCATGGAAATTGAAAAACAGATAGCTCTTGACAACAACAGTGTAGCTTATTTTAAGGAGTAGTGGGCCTCAGAGGAATAATTAATCTGCAATTTTTTGCAAAAATCAAACAAAGGTCGCGTGGATGCTGAGAGCCGAGGCAAGAACACCCAGCGGGACATGTTACTTTTTTCGCCTGATACCAATATGTTTTTGTAATTTACGTACTTTGTTCTTTTCTTCTGTTTTTTTAAGAACTTGTATTAACTTGTTACTTGTAATTTCATATTAAAATATAGTTGTTAATTATTGTTAAGAGCCGATGTGTCGTAAATTTGTGTTGTCTTTGTTCAAAAAAGTGTTGAAAAAAAACTTAGTCCCGAGCAGGTGCTAAATTGATCAAGTGCTGATTTGAGAGTGCATTGATAGGTGTGGTTAACTAGTCGTTTGCAAAAGCAGTTTATTTTACTTCATTGTTACAGATATTGATGCCCACAATGTTTATTTCTAGTGCGATGATAAAAAGATAGGGCGACAACGCATCAATCTGTTATTCCTTTTTGTATTTGAGAATTAGGCAAATGACCACTCAAGATGATTTTTTTAATGTTTAAATAAGCTCTCCCAATTAGTACTTAACGAAATGTATGGAGACCGGTAAGAAGAATTTGTATGATGCAGCAGGCGTGTCTAAGCTAATTCAGACGCGGCGATGTTAGTACCCGTTTATAGTATTCAAACTAGCTTGAGATGACTGATGCACGCGCTCCTAGTGTCTAAAGGATCGTGAGAGTTGACTGATGCACAGGTCTGTTCAGGAGGACCACAGAGAATTGACAGCTGTTTCAGGGCTAATAATAGTAGGTAGGTAACCCTACCCAAACACATTTCAATGAAGGGACATTTTTGTAGCGAGGAACGTATTAGAAACTGGGTTTTCAGTTACAACCTAAAGTGCAAATAACCGTCATCTTGTGTGTCGAAGGGTGTAAGCGGAGATGACGTCAGAAACCACCATGGAGAAAGCAACCACTTGCTGGTCCGTCATGGTGCATCATGGGATATTAAGCGAATCATAAAAAGTGAGGCTCATATTTGTGGGCTTGTCAGCTTCATTGTAGGAAGAATTCCTGATCGGAAGCGTCTGGCCCAAGTTCCTTCCTCTGCTGAAGTGTCTAACAGATGTTTTATTACAGGAGTTACGTAATTTAATCATGCTAGCATGCAGCTTCTTACAGCCTTTTTATTTTTGGAAAATAGTCTAAAAACGTTTGGTATTAGAAATTTCTATTTAGCTTAGCCGTAGTTTCCGTTTGCATTCCAGTTGGCCAAAGTAACTGTACTTCGCTCTTTCATGTATCTTTTTTTTTTGGTATTATTTCCTCTTGCCCAAGGTTCTTCAAAACCCAGCTATGCATTAGGCAGGACATAGATAATGCGGCAGTCAAGTATCCTCCTTCAAGAGATCACAGCGACTTTGGATCGACAAAGTAACACGAGGCCACAGTACCTTTAACTCGTACAAAGTATTGAGACACTATACTTGAAAATCTCAGCATGCTTGCGTCTTCTTCTCATGCCCAGAAAGTCGAAAAACAAAGTGAACCTAATAACAAACGTCTATAACACATTTGAACTGTAAAGGACAGTAAAAAGGAATCGAAAAATATCAAATGCCAGAAAAACAGAACCTCCTCTACGGCCTCTTTGAGAGAAATGACTTTTCAAGCACTTCATGGCCTTCTAAATTGCAGCAAGCTGTCTACACAACAAGCTGAACAAAGGAATTACAGACGTTGAATCTAAAATGAGAATCCCTGTGAGGTCTTGCCCCGGTGACTTTTGAAAAATGAATCAACGACTCACAGCCGCGGGTGACATGTAACATTAATTTGTTGAAAGAAGACTACATAAGGAATGATCTTAATTTGATTACTGTCTTCGCTATTTCTTTGCAAACACATATGCCGTTCAGTTTCTTGACCTCATCGATGCGACCGCTTGGCTGATTCCATTTTAAAACGTAGTCAGTATCTGTAGAAACTTTGGTCTCCTTCAGGAAAACTTCGGGGCTTTTTCTAGGACATGAAAACTACAGTTTAAGAACATCAGTCAATAAGATCCTTAGCTTTTGTATATTTTCCGTACGAAATTTGTAAACCTCGAATATTCCTAATCAGGGTTTGGAAACTAATCATTTTCAATGCGCCAACCCAACCTCAATATCTTTTCACGCAACATGTTGAAGTAATGTTTTATACAGCCTTTCTTGATCCGCCATAAGATAAATCGAAACATCCAGAGGCACACAGTGTAAGATGTCGATATAAGACCTCCATCTACTCTTTAGGCTAATCTCGTTTTATCCCTAGCTATCAATGGTCTAGCTCAAGGGTTCAGGGGCACCCAACGAGAAACTTTTAGCAAAATACTTGAGATATCATTTTCAGCTTTCTTAGATTGTTTCAGAGCTTTTTAAAGGCATATTTGTGTAAGCTAATACAGATTGGTCTATTCG
>Ga0126336_10001074_pt1 | contig 13380 bp, 16 predicted proteins | sample SidCmetagenome_FD_92530 | JGI IMG/M metagenome (GOLD analysis project Ga0126336, IMG submission 92530) | Coral microbial communities from El Islote,Puerto Morelos, Mexico - Siderastrea C C metagenome | ecosystem: Host-associated > Invertebrates > Cnidaria > Coral | place: El Islote,Puerto...
AAAAAAACATCCTTGAATTGTGGAAGTACTTGTACAGACGTCTTTCACATTTCCAGACTGAAAAAGCATGGGTAGAACAGAATTTCTCAGCTCCCAGCTTGTCGATGAAGAATCATAGATTATTGCAAACATATAGCAGTGATGAAACATTTCTTTTCGCTTCTTTTCCTGTTTATGATCCCTAAAGACTTTCACAAAGGACTGAAGTTGTTTTCTGTTCCTTTTGATGGCTTTTGTTACACTTGAAATGGCTAAACTTTTGCTACTGATGAGTTTAAACAAGCTAGAGTAGCAAAGACTTCAGTATAAATCTGGCAGGCCGCTGCCAAGGTGCCAGGCCTGCTTGAGAGAGACTGGGATAAAATCGCCCTCAATTCTCTGCTCGTCCATTCCCCTACGTCCACCCCCCAGAGAACGAGGGATGTTTCATAAAGCTTGGGATATTCACAATTCACGTTAAATCTCGCGCTTGGAGTTTAAAGAACGAGGGATATTCATATATGCCTGGTAAATCTTGTGCTGGGAGCTTAAAGAACGAGGGATATTCATAGATTTATGTTTTATCTCCCATCGTGTGCTTATAAGAACGAGGGATATACATAGATTGATGTTACATCTGCTGGATTAGTTAACTAATATTATTTCACTGCTCTCGTGTGTCTACGTTTTAAATTTGACAGTGATCAGTAGAAATTGAGATTGCGGAATACTGAGAAGAGTAAACTTGCCGATCTTTTGATTCGAAGCATACACCTTGCGTTGTCAACATGCAACAAATGGCTCGTCAACTTTCTATGGTATATATGTTTTCAATCGATAGAAATAAGTTTTATAGTGAATGTAAGCGATGTAACAATAGGCTGAGAGTTAGCAAATTCCTTCTTTAACCTTTGAAAAATCTTGATTTTGGATGGCATCATGACATGTGTAAGTGACAGTTTCAAATTACATGCGCCAGTTGTTTTGAAGTTATGGAAATTTGTGATGTTGAAGCGAACATAAGATAAGGTATGTCGCTTGCTGAAAGAAACCTCAGAGACATTCACTGTTTATGGCAAACTGAAAGCGACTGAAGCGACGTAAGCTACAGTAAGTCGCTCACTATGGAATTATGAAACTCACAAACTCGTACGCTCAAAGATATTTGCATAAACGAAACCAGAAGCACATCAAATCTTTCTGTCTCAGTGTCATGGTAAAGCACCAAATTGCAGTTGCTAAACCGTGAAAACCGCTTTGTGAGATTGATCGGTTTTGTGCAGGATAATCGTTCCTAATCACAGAACTGCGAAAAATCGCAAGTGGACGCGAAAAATCGTTGGCCTTGCGATTTTTCGCAATTTTCGCAAAATTTGCAGCTCGTTTGCGACTTATATCATTAACAAGACTAACAACTGCGAAAAATCGCAAGTGAGCGCGAAAAATCGTCGACCTTGCGATTTTTGCGATTTTTCGCAAGCACACGAAAAATCGCAAATTTCGCAGCTACGTGCAAACCTGGACATAAGTGTTTCCTTCTGCCTCAACTGTCATCCTCCATGTGCTCTTCGGTCTGCCTCTTTTGCATTGGCCTTGTGGGTTTCACCTGAGAGCTTGATGGACTGTGGTTGTTTTCTCAGGGTGTGGCTTAACCATCTCCACTTTCTTCTTATAGCTTGCCTCTCCACAGGCTCTTGACCAGCTCTCCCCCATAGTTCCTCGTTGGTGACCTTATTCTACCATTTGATCTTCAGAATGTTTCACAGGGATCTTTTGATGAATGTCTGAAGCCTGTCTGTTCTTTGATGTTGGTAGTTACCATTTCGCCTGAGTGGTCCACCGTGTTGGAAGTCATGTATAGTGGTTGGATTTAAAAGTGATGGGGATTTGTTACAGATAAAATTTCCAGAGGTTAGTTATTATGCTGTCAAGGTTAGCTTTGGTAGCAAGCATAAAACCATCGTCAATGTAGATGCAAAAATAAACATGATGTTAAAATTAAGTAATTGAGAAGAAACATATTTCAATGAAACATACAGAGTATCATGCAATGTTTTGCTTTCAGTTGAGTGCCTTTTTTAAAGAATCAAGCTGTCTTGAATTAAATGTTTTATCCCTTAACAGTTGAAAGAGGTGTGACTGCCATCTTTGTATGTAAGCAATCAACAATAATACAACAAATCAGTATAAACTTTATGGTTTAACTCAGTGTCTACATTATGAGACAAAAATTGTTTAAAGTTCTTAAAATGTCGCTTGCAAGTCTTTCTGATCGCTCTTTCAACGGTTGGCTCAGCAAAGGCCCCAAGGAGAAACCAGTAGTTACTTTGGACTGAACTACAAGGTAGGTGAACAACATCTTGTGCCAATATTGAAGCTTTTCCCCTTTTACTGGCTTGCTTTCAATGCCTTTCTCGAACTTTTCCCATTCAAGACTTTCTGATTTGATCTTTATCGAGACGTTCTAGGCCAGCAGATTCAAAAAGGCGTCAATTACGAAGTAATACAAATGGTTGTCTTAATCTAGGGCTTGGCCACCAAGAAGCACTTCTAGGTCTTTTTCACAGATGATGTTGCTGCCATTCACCTTAAGTGGCTGTTTGTATTCAGGAAAACTGCAAGTTGTCTCCTGCTTGTTGATCTTGGAAGCGATGTTTTGATCAATACCATAATGAATCGCTGGACCTGCATCTTGCTGCAAAACGCGGTAAACAGAATCGTGATATTTTTTTGTCGCCTTCGTTTGGTCCTCAGGGGAAGAAACTTGAAGTGAGGACCTGAAGAGTTTCCCACCTGATCCATTCCCTTTCTTTTCGGGTTTTTTGACATCACTTCTGGGAGGGGTTGCACTTCATTTCCTTGCATTCTTGGGGATGCTGCTCTGATCTTGCAGCACTTCTTGATCTTTCTGAATCGCGGAGTCAGTGGTAGTGTCATGCGCCTTGGAATTGTCTGGCTTGCAACTTTGCCCGCTAACTGAGGATCTCAGGGAGTTTTTACCCAATTCACTGTCCTTCTTTATGCTTTTTGAAGCAGCATCAGTAAGGGTTGCACTTCATTTCTTTGCTTTGTCGGAAATGCTGCTTTCATCTTGTGGCACTGCTTCTTTCTGGACTTCATGGACTCTCACTTTCTTGTTCTCCTCCTGAATTGCAGATTTCACTCGGAGATTCCACGTCAGGAAATGAAATGCCTTCGTTGTTTCCTGCTCAAGCGACCTGTGTTTGCAATCAAGATTGGCGTAAGTTTAGAAAATGTCTTTTTTCACGTCATATGATCCAATAGTTGTAGTTCAATAGCAAGGTGCCACTTTTTACAGTTCTGGAAGGCTACTTGCCTTCGACTTCCAAAATTTCTTCAAGTCTAGTCCATCTTCATGTTTTACATTCTTTACAGCTTGGTGTCCTACGTGATCCATTTTGAGTGTCCACTCCTCTTTGAAAACAGATTCCACTCCAGGGATACTATCAAAAGAGCCTACACTCCACAGCAGTTGGGTCCAGAACTCGTACTTTTTCAAGAAATTTTGATTCTGGCTATGCACCATCTACCTCATACTTGTATAGTTTGAAAAGGCGACCTCGAAAGGTGATGTGGCAACTTGGATCATTTCTTCTTTTTCCCCACATGAGAACTAGTAGCTACCTTCAAAGCAAAATGAAAAGTTTACCTCGCTTCCTGTGGCATTCAGGCTGAGAAAGTGTATTGACACTCGATCTTTTCGTGTTCCTGTGGGACATTAGGTATTTGCTCTTGGAGGTAATTGAGGTAACTCAGCAGGGTGGGTCTCTTGGCCTTTACTAAGTTAAGCTGAGCATGCAGCTTCATGAAGGTTGGATCCTCGTACATTTCTTCTAGCCAGAGGAGAGAGTTGCTGGCGAGTCTTCGTCGGCTCAGTTCCTCATTTAGAAACTCTCCAAATAGGAAGTAAATACTAGTGGTACTCAGCGTGATATATTGCAGAATCAAACCAGGCGCTCCAACTTTTGGTACTTGGGTTTGGCGGCATCCTTGCATTTCCATCAATTATTCCCTCACAAGAAATAAAGAAACCTACTCTTTCTTTGACTTGGTATCAAAAGTAAACTCCTGTAACACTTCAGAATCTCGCCACGAGATTGACAAGGTGACTTTTACAGGTGATGTGGACAGAAAGGGAAAGTAAGCGTGACAGTGTCATTGAATGCTTTCTTCATATACGCAACATGATTAGAATTTTTAAGTCTGGAACATTGTTAAAGTCTATGTTGTACTCTAACAATTGCCTGCAAAACAGTCTTGTTGTTGGACTAACTCAAAAAATGAGCATCAAGCAGGTATGCAGCGCAATTACCTTTTGGGGATAGTTTGTCAATGTCAAGGACAACCACCATGATATCTAGAACGTATCATCACTTAGTTTGTACACGATCTTTACCTTTGACAAGGTTTTGAGCTCTACCTGTTCCACTTCTTACACGTCCTATAAATAATAATGTAGCTGAGAGCATTTTGGTATGGCACCACCATTAGAATCTTTGTATTGGAAAATAATTGCACAACTCCGTGTTTTCTGACTTGTGCAAAGGGATGTTGGCTGCACAGCATTAATTTGTCCAGGCTTGGCAGATCTTTCCTTTTTCTACTTGTGGAGTTTTCTTGCACTTGAATGTGGTTTTAAGTGTTTGTTGTTGGGTTTCCGAATGTGCGAAACAGTTTCTTTATGCTTGTCAAACTTGTGCTTTCTCGAATGGTCAATCACTACATTGATGTTGACATGTTTTCATGAGCTCGCTAACTCGGGAGGCTTAAAATGAAGCTAAAGTGATAAATACAATAAATAGCACCATGGTGAGGCCTGGAAAAAGGAAAAAAGCAGTGCCTCGAGCTCCGACGGCGCCCCAACGCCTCGTCGAACAAAGAAAAGCAGTAGCGAAGCTTTAGCAGATGCAACAAACATGGCAAGTGAAGAACATGGAAATCTAGAGGAAGAAGTAATTGTGAATCCGTCTCTGGTAGTCATGTATGGAAGGTACTAACAGAAATTAAAGCGAACACGCAAAAGTTGGTCCATGATGTAGAATCTTTAAAGAAGAATTATAAAGACTTAAAAGAAAGCCTTGAATTTGCTCAAAACCAGGTTGAATTCCTGCTGCAATAAAATGAGAGTCTCAAAGAAGAAGTCAACCGGCTTGATGAGGATTACGAAGAAATAGAACAACGATTGTCTGATTTGGAGTCTAAACAAGACGACATTGAACAGTATACCCGCAAGATCAATCTTGAAATACATGGCTTTCCGGAAAATGAAGATGAAGATTTAACCAACAGCGTTATCAAAATCGACGAACTTACAGGCGTCATTGTTACTCGCAAAGACATTGACATTGTTCATAGAATGAAGAGGAAAAGCAGAAATCTTCCCGACTTATTATTGTACGATACAGAAGCTACAGCATTAAGAGCAAACTATACAGTGTACGGGGTAACCTCCAAAATAACGATTTCAGCACAATGGTGTGCGGAGAGCATATTCATTAATGAAAACCTAACATCATGGCAAGCGGAGTTGTTCAAGCAGTTAAGAAAGAAGCAAAAACAAAGATATCCTGATGGAAAGGCCTGGACTATTGATGGCAAAATCATCATAACGACAAACCTAGGACGAAAGCAAGAAGAATTGATTCCTATGAAGACCTCAAAGACTTGTAATGCCAATCAAGTACGCTCAGAGAAACTTTGTCATAAAATTGTTATCAGAGTGTTTATTTTAACTAGTAAATCTACAACATTGTTTCTGGCCTCTCTAGGTAGCACCTCTGAAATTAGATATTGTTTGTTTTTCTTTTCCCAGGAGAGGTAAGTTACTCCTACGTATATTGTTATTCATTGTGCGTTTGTGTGTTTGTGTTAGCTTTTCTCTTCTTGTCAGTTACTTACTATACTCTGTGGAGCAGTGTCTCAACTAAAAATTTTGTCACTAAATGTTCGAGGTTTAAGTTAAATAGAGATCGATTAATTAATAAACCAATAGCGGTAAATGTGAAAGCAAATATTTTGTATAAGTATCAAGTACTTTGTATTATTTTGACTTGTATTGTATGTAGAGTAGTATTTTGTTTTGTAAGTATTACGTGTTGTTCAAATAAAGCATTATTTAAAAAATGTTGAGCAGAACAGAAGGGCATCGTCTGCATGTAGTGTTCCTTTTGGGTAGTCTTTCGCCCTATCTGCTGCTGTTACAGCTGTATGGTTGTCTTTGCCCTTTTTTGTGAAGAACCTTTCCATATTTTGGCATGTTGAGATCAATAGAAGAGTAAGAATCATTACTTCATACTTTGGTTTAGCTTATTCACGAAATTGAATGCAAGCTTACCATCGGCCGCATAGGGCAATCCACTGAGCGGGTATTTAATTCTGAAGAAATGTTGAATTTTCTTTACAAATGTCTGCCAAACGTAAAGTATTCTTGCAACATCAACGACTCTAAAACCTCGTACTAGTCAATATATTACTCGCCAGCACAGATTTACGGGATCATTTGACGCCATCTTTATTCCTTCAAGGTCAGTGCAATTGCAGTAAAATCACACAGTTCCCATATAAAGTATGATTGACGGCAGCGTATTGGAAAATGCTCAGAGGTCTTTTGAAAAGAAAAGTCGCACAGCAGTGAAAATGGTGGTAAAACATTATTTTTCGATATACTTTCCAACACGTTTTATTCTGTGAAGCAATAGTTGCATTTTATTGACTTGAACTCTTGATGTCCACTTGATCTCTTCCTGGTTACTCACCATGCATGCAGAGCCTTTTTGCAAATACAGCAAACATGTTCCCCACCCACGGGTATACTATCAAGGCAACAAACACTGCAAATTTGATTTATACTGTGAAGAGTGTCTTCGTCTTTGGGATCTTTTTCAATGCCTGTGTCTCTGTCTATGGAATCTGCAATGTCTATAAGACAGCTTGCGCAAACCCATGGCTCATCTGAGGCTATGCAACTTTCATGTAGTCCAGTGCAAGGGAAGTACCACCAGGTCCTTAACAAACATAATGCCATAACATTTGGGACATTACGAAAGGTCTCTGTAGGCGAAATGACAAGGCAAAACACAGGCTTTGTAGAATATGGTTATAGAATTAACACGTGATGCACAAAATTCACCGCTAATTGCAATTCTTTCGATTAGGGGTTTGTGACGTTGAGTCCACACAACAAACCAGTCATGATCAACACCCTTCACCCACATCTGTGCTTGTTTTTGGGTGTAATATCTGTGTATGCTTGATTTGAGGACTACCGTTGCATTGTTTTGAAAATTAATGCACTTGTACACCCCTTTGAGATGTAAGTTCTTAAAGCGCACAGAGTAGGGACACCTTACCTCCAGGGGTGATGGACCGCAACACTCACCGGTAAAAATTCCATCTGAAGGTGCAGCAAGGTAGGGCTGGTCAGGTATTATGAATAAACCACATGCTTTAAATCCATCTGGGCAGCCTTCATGCTGAGGGGCTGACTCAGCCACAGAAGCTTTGATGGGATCTTCCTCAAGTTCCAAGCCCTACTTGATATGCGGAAGATGGGAGATATCGTCATCTTGTTAATTGTACTGGATACCATTTTGCTGTACTGGGGTATCTTTGTACCTTTCCCCCTTCCCTTAAGTATCGTTTTCACTGTAGTTAAGACCTACCCTTAGAGGCAGTTACACGACCGAGTCTCTGCTCCCCCATACATCATTTGTGTGTTGCCCTCGAGATTCCTTCTCAATGCAATTTGCTTGTTCATAGGTAATCTGACAATGTTCAACAAATAAAGGTCCTGTTTCTTCCAGTGGCTTTGTCTTAACAGAATCACATGGCAAACTCTAGAGCCTTGGAAATTAAGGTTGAAGGGAGGCCATCATCCCTGCCATGTTCAGAACACAGGCTGATAGAATGTTTTCTTTTATCCTACTTAAGAGATCGGTAACTAGCTTATTGGTGATGACTCTATCCTGCCGTTTTCTGAGATCAAAAGCTTTCTTTTGCACTGTAGAAAACGCACAAGCAATACGTTTCCTGTTAAAATCTCTGTTTAATTTCCTCCAAATGATCGCAAACTCCGCTTGAATACAGGCTAAAAAAAAACTCTTCTCTTATACTCAACCGCGTGCTCAGTGCATCAACAACGTAACCCAATCTCTCGTAATAACACACTCACTAAGTACAAAGCACATTGTTAGATCCGAGCTAATACATTTCCGGTCATTATTTAACTAATCAAACAATCAATCAACGAGGTGTCCACAGTTCTCGACACACTCCCCCATATGACTTGTAGCCAATAAGGCATATGCAACACAGGGAACTGACTGTTGCACTATTAGAATAAACAAAACAAAGAAATATAATGAAAATGTTCTCTCATTTCAGAGTCCTAAATGGAAGGTTCATTCTAGCTGATCCTCCTGTGCTAAGTCTCGCACTCAGATCCTGGCGGTCACTGCTGTATTCTGCCTGGGTCTGAACGCGGTTGCTCCAGGGTCGAATGTCATCGCGTTTCTTCTGTCATCCTTCCTGTTGCACAACAGTTCCAGGGGATACAGGTGCTGTATTGGGCATTCGATGTGGGACTGGCCAGTTCGCAGGCTCACATCACAAACTGCTCCATCTCTTCCTTCAATTAGAAGTTTCTTGTTGCGCTCAGAAGACTCGATAATAGCCACATCTCCAACAGCAAGAGAACACTTCTTGTGCCTATGTTTAAGGCGATGGCACTTACCTAATACTCGGCTGTCCATCAACTCCACATCGCATCCTTGGTTTTCTGCAGGAACTTGGCATGCTTCCGCAAATCTCTTTCCTCCAGCTGGTAAGGCTGTAACTCGGTCAGGATATTGGAGTTAAGAAACAGCATCTTTTTTGGCGTCAGGGTGGGAACTGGGCATCCCCTTCCAGGTAACACAGCAGACGGTTATTCATCGTCAGTTTGATGTCCGGGATAACTTCGCTTAACTCTCCCCAGCTGATCAATCCTTGGCCGACTGTCTTGTAAAATGCTGCTTTCATAAAGCCGATCAGACATTCAAATTGATCACCCCACCAAGGCACATGGCATGGCATGGAGTGGTTGTTAAGGAACGCTTGTAGTTCTTTATCACTGTGTGCCTTCTTTAGCCACTTGGCTGCGGCGACAAACGTCTGACCATTATCTGAATAGATTCTTGATGGTCGTCCTCTCCGGGCGATGAAATGCTTCAGGCTCTTTAGGAATTCTCCAGTCTCCAAACTTGTTAGTAGCTCTAAGAACACTTTGCGAGTGAGGCTACAGGAGTACAAAACCACGTAAGCTTTACGTTCCTCTTTGCGCTTATTACGGCACTTCACAGGTCCAAGGAAATCCACACCAGTCACATTGAAGGGCGTGTTTCCTTCCATCCTTTTTCTTGGTAGAGGTGCTGGTGGAGGATTTGTGAAAGCTACGGCTTGAAAACGTTTGGAGCCGCTGCAATTTCTCGTGACGCTCTTCGTCAATTTTCGAGGACCGGGTATCCAATATTTCTCTCGCATTTGCCATTGTGAGGCCGACTCCCCTATGGAGTGTTGTGACATGGGCACACTGAACTACTTTCGCTGCAAGTGGAACTGAGTCAGGTATATCGGATACTCGCCTTGGATGCGACCTCAGCATTCTAGTACACGATCTCCATTCGGTTGCTGGTTTAGCTGTTCTTGGTCTTGTTCAAAGTTAGCTCATCCCTTGTTGCTGTGCTCTCTTGACAAAGAACAACTTGTGCGCAGCTATCTCAGGTGTTGTCAGAGGTGCCTGGACCTTGTTGGAAGGGTGATGAGAATTGTGCAGGAATCGCGAGATCCAAGCACCAATCCTCATGGCCGACCTTTTCAAGAAGGATATCGAAGTCGTTTCTTTCCTCCACTCCAACTGCAAAAAGATCTTGTTGAACCTTCCTCTCTGCTGTACGCTCCAGGCTAGGCTCTTTTACAATCTCTGGTGGCCACTGGGATGGGTCTGCAAGCCATGCGGGCCTGTTCCACCACAGTTGTGCTCCAGTAACACTACCACCATGACTTCCCAGATCGGCTGTGTTGTCGGTTGAAGGAACATGATGCCGTGGCACGTTTGGGTGGCTCTGAATTTTTCTCACACGATTTGCCAAACTGCCGATACTCTCCCCGATCACCAATCCAATGAAGGGCGAATGAACTGTCTAGCCAGCAATGAACAGTAGTCGAAAAAGGAAGACCCTCCAGTGCTTGGCGTACATTGGTGGCCAGGTTCACTGCCATGTGTCCCGACACAAGTTCCAAGCGAGGAATCGTTAGACCTTGTTTGGCAAGAGGACACCTTGTGACATGCCTGACCCTTGCCTCACTACGGCGTAGACTGCGGCACACACTCCACGTCCGCTGCCATCACCAAATGAGGGAGTTGAATCTCATCGATCACTTCCTTATAAAGGGGAATACTGCGTTTTACGGACAATGCTTCTGGTGGTCCTTTTTCCCACTTTCTCCACTGGTCTGCTATCTCGTCTGGCAAGGAAGCGTCCCAAGCGTTCTTTTGAATGCGCAATTCTCAGTAGAGAAGCTTCCCCTCGAGCATGGCTGGTGATACAATTCCAAGCGGGCCATATACTTTGGCTAAGTTAGTCAGGATAGCACTCTTGGAAGGCACTCTTTCAGTGGCTGAACAAAGACAAGGCGGACATAATTTTCTTACAAGAAACTTATAGTGTGGCAGATGTTGAAAATATATATGGAAATGTCAGTAGAAAGGTGATCTTTATTTCGCACATGGTTCGGAACAGTAGAGGAGTTTTTATTCTTATTAAAGAAAGGCTAAATTTTGAATTGAAATCGTGTATGCATGACAATGAAGGCCGTTTTATTATTTTAAAGGCCGATGTACAAAGCAACCTTTTGTCTTCAAGGAAATTGAAAATGAGCTCGAGAGTTTGAATATAGAAGCTGAATGCAATATGATCATTGGAGGAGATTTCAATGTTATTCTAAATCCTGAATTCGATGGATTAGGAGGAAAGACGAAATTGAAAGAATCGGTTAAAATAATCGATGAAATCAACTCTTCGTTTGACCTGATAGACATCTGGAGAATTAGAAACCCAGACGTAAAGCATTTTTCCTGGCGACAGAAGAATCCTGTAGTTCAACGACGATTAGATTTTTGGTTAATTTCCAGTAGTACACAAGAAGATATAGAGAGTGTAGATATCGTTCCAGCAATTAAATCTGATCACTTGGCAATAACATTATTTATAAACGGAATCGAGGAGCAATGCCACAGCCCTTCCTTTCTCGAAAGAAAAAAAGCTGCATAAGAAAACTTAACACAAAAAACGCCAAAACTACATCAAATCCCAAGGAGATCTTAAGTGAAGTTCAATCCTTTTATGCAAACCTTTATGATAAGGTTGATCATTCTGACAAACACTTAATGGAATTTCCTTCATTAAAAACTTTTCAGAAAAATAAAACACCCGGAAATCATGGGCTTACAGTTGAGTTTTAGCTCGCATTTTGGCCTCTTCTTGGAAGATGTCTCGTTGAATGTCTAAATTTCGCACATCGTCATGGTGAGCTTTCCACCTCTCAGAAACAAGCAATGATCACTCTACTTGAGAAGAAAGATAAAGATAAAAGATTTCTCAAAAACTGGCGCCCAATTTCACTAATTAATGTAGACGTTACAATTGCATCAAAAGCACTAGCAAAGAGACTGGAACCAATTTTACCCAGTCTCATTCATCATAGCCAAACTGCATTTATAAAAGGAAGATCAGTCTTTGATGCAGTAAGAACAATTGATGATACTCTAGAATATGCAAAAAAAAAAAATAGATCCGGGATTTTGATAGCAATTGATTTTGAGAAGGCTTTTGATTCTTTAAATAGAAAATGTCTCTTAAAAGTCTTGCAAAAGTATGATTTCGGAACGTATTTAATACAGTGGACTTGAGACCCTTTATACAAATTTATCAAGTTATGTAGTAAACAAAGGTTTTACGACTGATCTTTTCTGCGTTAATCGTGGAGTGCGACAGGGTGACCCGCTTTCACCTCTACTCTTCATTCTTGCCTTGGAAGCGCTCACTTGTTATTTTCGACAAGATCGGAATATTCACGGACTGACATTTAACAACGAGGAAATAAAAGTAACGCTTTGTGCTGATGATATGATGTGTTTTTTAAAAGGCAAGCTTTCCTATTTACACCTTTTTGTAACCCTTAAGTTCTTTTCGAGGTTTTCTGGGCTCTGTGTAAACGATGGGAAAACAGATTTATTTGCAATCGGACCTCAAAAACTTGTGCGAGAAGAATTTTATCATAAGGATTTTATCATAAGGATTTTATCATAAGGATTTTATCATAAGAATTTTATCATTAAAATATTAGGGATTTATTTTGGTTATCATAAGCCAACAAGAAAAACTTCCAATTTTAGCAGGATTCAGATCGTTAAGACGAGAAGTATTACTTTGAAAAGATATATTGAGGAATATAGTAACCCATGGAAAATATTGTGGATACTTTCTTAGGCGAAGTTGGCAGAAAATTCATTTTGCACTGTAATTTTGACACCCGTAAACTTCCTATCTATCTTCCGGATTTCTACAAAGAATGCCTTGAGGCGTGGTCTGATTTGAACACAACAAACGTTGTTTCTTATGACGATGTTGTGAATCAAACAATGTGGAACAATAAACATATTCTTATTGAAAAAAAGTCGTGTTTCATAAAATATTTGATCGATCACGGAATCGCCAAAATTGGAGACCTGATGTCTATTACTGGCAGTTTTTCGAAAGTGAGAAGATTTTGCATTTGCAATTATCTCCTATTCACTATTACAAATTAATGGGGATCATCAACGCTATTCGCAACGAATGGAGACTAATTATCAAACAAAGACAACAGCACATTTATTCTCCTTCAAATGAGACTATTCAAATTAACATAGATGGCATTAATGTCGATCTATTAAAAATTACATCTAAAATGATTTACAATGAATTAAAACGTAAAAAACAAACTATGCCTTCCACTCAAATAAAACCAAATCAAAAATTCCCCGAACTCTCTGTGGAGTGGGAAAAGATCTACTCTCTATCCTTTACTGTTACAAACGACACAAAAATTAGGGAATTTCATTACAAACTGTTAAATAACATTGTATTTTCAAACGGACGTAAAGACAGCAGAGTGACGATAACTCTCAATAAAGAAACAACAGTTTTCAATTTACAAAACATGTTTCGACATTCTCATGTCATCTATAGTTGCAAATGAGCGGTTGTACATTTGTACATTAACGGTTGTACATTTGAATTTTCGTATTAATGTACGTTACAAAATTACGCTTTAAAACTTACGTTTACAATTTGAATATGA
>Ga0126336_10001075_pt1 | contig 13373 bp, 11 predicted proteins | sample SidCmetagenome_FD_92530 | JGI IMG/M metagenome (GOLD analysis project Ga0126336, IMG submission 92530) | Coral microbial communities from El Islote,Puerto Morelos, Mexico - Siderastrea C C metagenome | ecosystem: Host-associated > Invertebrates > Cnidaria > Coral | place: El Islote,Puerto...
ACTCTGCAAAAAAAAAAGCTTCCTTACTCTTACATTGTTGTCTCTTGATGTGTCCTGGTGGGGTAAAAGCAGGTTTGTCGCTTATGTCACTCGAGGTCCTCTCAGTTATGCACATTATTAATAGATAAGTATGATCGACCAACTCGGCCGCCATTGCATTGCATGTGTTTTTGTGGATTATTTTGGATTTTCCCGCGATTGAGCGACCCTGGGCGCAATCTTTACTACAACTACCAGAAACCTTTGCGTGTGTGACGTCATAATGAAAATGGTCTATTGCGCCGCAGTGAGGACGCCAAGTAATCTGCCTACAGGTTGTAGGATAATCACACAAGTTCGCGTATAGTGCATTGTTGCCCAGCGTAAATAATCATGTCAAGTGTGGAAAGACGATGTGCTTGTGATGTGCCCGTGAAGGACGCAGTCTTGAGTCTGCTCTCAATCATCAACCGTCTTTTTCTTTTCTCAAGGAACCCTGGCCCTCTTTCTCTCTCTTCCAGGAAAACCTAACAAAATGCAAGTAACCCTATGACGGACCACTGATCCAGGAAGGAGTAGTAATACTAGTGGCCACAAAAGTAGTCCTGAAACTTTCGGTCCCAAACTGATATTTCGGGGCTTTTTTTGGCTCGTTCTCTTTCAAAAAGTGTTTCTCAAAAACCCGAAAGTGCTTCGAGTTGTCTTTCAATATTTTGGGGATCTCTTCTGTGAATTCGAGCTCGAAAGGACATTCTAGAGCACAGCTTAATTGTTATTACTTTTTTTTGAGGGGAGGAGGGGGGCATCAAACTGAACACATACATGTGTATTTTACTCACGAGCCGCCTTGCTTGGTTTTGGCAATGTTTCCATATCCTATCATTTAATTGCCAAGGCCTGTCAAATCTCGGATTATTGGCTGTTCGCTTGAATGAGCTTGAAACTTCCCTCATTGAAAATAACAAAATATATTAAACTTACTCTGAAGTAACTGGGTATCTTTTGGGGGTTTTCACCGTGTTCGGAGGTTACTGACAAATAACATTCGAACACGATGCCACTTAAATTTGTACAAAAATTTGTACTGGCATTTCACTGGCATTTTACAGGGAAAAATTACCCGAAAGAAAGGTTTTTGGGAGCTTCCAAGCACCTGTAAAGTATTGAAGGAATATCGCTAAGCAGCCACGAAGTATACATACTGATTCAGGCGCTTTGAGGAACACACAGAACTGTTTTCGGAAGCTTATCGGATAAATAGCTTTAAATCGAAAACTGGTTCGCCTTTAGTTACTTGAATAATTTTAATTTCAATCTCTAAATAGAGTCCATCGAGATTGAAAGCAAAACAAACCAAAAACATGCTGAAAACTAGAACATCAGTTTGGCGGTCGCGAAGTGTATAAAATTCTGGTGCTTTGAGAAATGCACGGAACTGTTTTTGGAAGCTTTTCGTATTAAATAGCATGAACCCAACAACCGCTTCGCTTATAGTTTCTTAAATAACTTTTACATTTCGTTCTCTAACAGTGCTCAAACTAGAGACCATCGAGATTGAAAACAGAACAAATACCAAACATGCTTTAAACTATGGCATAAGTTTTGGGCCTGCGAAGAATATAAATTTGGGCGCTTTGAGGAACGTACAAAACTTTTTTCGGAAGCTTGTCGGATAAAATAGCCTTAAACCGACAACTGCTTCGATAAAAAAAATACTACTTTTGGAAACTTCTCGGAGAGGAAAATCGACAATTGCCCAAGAGAAGGACCCGACAGTCAAAATTGAAAACAATTATTCGCCGACATCTCACATGTCTCACTTAAGTGATTCTTGTGCAAATATAATTAGATGCTGTTGACTGACTATCGGCTTTGACCCTGACTGTGACTGATGAATAGACTAACACAAAATAATGGAGAGAGAAGTCATTTTTGAAAAAGGTCATTCGGAAACTCATCAGCTTGTACTTAAATGAAATTCGCGTTAACCTTCCTGCATCTTCATCCTTCACGGGTTGATAACGAACCGACTTAATGAGCAGCTCTCAGTTGGCTTGTTTGCTCTATTGGTTAGAGTGCTGCACCGGTATCGCAGAGGTCAAGGATTTGAATCCCGTGCAACCCTGAATTTTTTCAGGCTTCCTCTTCGTAACTGGATTGCCCCTTCTTCCATCTTTCTTTCTTTTAGGGCATTTCACATTTTGAATTTGCCAGTCCTTACAGCCGACTTGGGGTTCAGGTTTGTGCATTTCCCTTAGCCATTTAAGACTTCCAATAGGCCTAATAGGAGTAAAATTAAAAGGCACAGAGGTCACAGCCATTTTCTGTGTCACTACCCAAAAAGCGACCCCCCGCCCCAAACACCAAAATGACACCTCGCTCACACCTCCCCGACATTTTTACCCCCAAGTTCCCCCTCTTCATTGACAGGTACTTCTTGGTTTCATATACATAGACGGACTGGACCATATGCAAAGTAGGCTCGGGAATAAATTTGATTGGATAAAAGAAAGAAAGAAGGGTACCTGAATTTCAGACATTTGAGAGAAATAATAAGTTGCGTGACTTGGTTCTTGAATTGAAGGAAAGGGCTCTGAGACGTGACAGTATATAATCAGCTACGCATGCAACAGTGCGTGGCGGATAAAGTGGTAATGAACTGTTATTAATTAAATAGCGTGGCTAGGCTGTGTGTTTTCAGAGTGAACAAGACAAGCTGGAGACAATATAAAATCGCTATAAGTTCTTGCCAAGTTATATTCGCCCCAGCGGTAATCGACTACATACTCACTCAGTAGTCTCCAGCCATGCGATCATGATGTCTTTGATCTGAACGATGTCGAACTCATTGCGGTGGCGTTCGAAGTGGAGAGGCACTTGTAGCGCTGTCTCGAGACTAACAACATTTATGAACTTTGATTTACGAGTCCTTTCGACTGGTCGAATCTTTTTAAGTCCTCGGGACTCAAGGTAAATTTATTCAGTTAATATTTTAAGTACATTCTTGGTTTGCGCAGGATTCTTGCGTGACATATACACGGGAAGTAAAGTATCGTCTGAGGTCGCAGGGGAACCTTTTCCAGCCGTGATTTGATTTATATAAATTCACCAGGCAAATGTTTGGGAGACGGTTTGCTTTATAAACCTTTTAACCTCCTTAACTTTGAGTGCTTTAACTGCCGTTATGCCAGACAATATATAAATTATTCAAGAATGTTTTGTTTGATATTGATTTAATCCCTTGAATGGAATCATTTTCGAGCAATGGCGATGTTGACGGTACGAGACACGAAAACTACAATATCTTTGCGACATTTCGTTAATAACTTCAAAAACGTTTGAGCGTGAAGTTGAAGAAGAAAAACAATCCAATTTTATTTTATTTTTCGTATTGTAAGGAATATTCTTTTCCTAAGTTTAGGCGTGACGCATTGCTTGTTGTCAAAAGCAATTTATAATTATTATAATCATATTTTGATAATTGCATAATTTGTAATTATTGAATCATTATGTCGTTGTTACTGTCGTTGACCTGAAACATCAGGTTCGGTGAGAGTCATACTGCTACAAGGAAGCATTTCTGTTTGGGCGGGCATTACTTTAGTAAGTGCACACAAGATTTTTATATATTTTGTGTGACATTGTTTTGTCACCATAGGAGTATAATTCGTCTTTAGGGCCAAACACTGGGGTACCGATGATTTAAACCAGTTCTGTTCAAAACCCCATCAAATACCAGTGGCAAAGATGGTATATGTCTATTCTGGTCACTATTTAATGTTTTCTACTGATGTTACAGCCACATGCTAATGAACAAGCACCTGAAGGAAGATGCCGAGGCAGTTGTCATTGGCGGAGGAGTCTTGGGTACTAGTATTGCTTATCATTTAGCAAAAGGTGGAATGAAGGATGTAATCCTTCTTGAGAAGACAGAACTGGCTGCAGGCTCAACTTGGCTCTCGGTAAGTTTGTTCAGTGGGGCCTGTTTTCAATAACAATGGCTGGTTTGCTTGTGACGTCATATCATGCTAAAATCAAAACTTGCTAGGCCTGCCAAATTTTTATCGTCACCAGGTATAGGAACACCTAAAATATATCTTTTTACAAGTTTCCAGCTCAACATCCTTTGTGTTTAAAATACAGCATCTTGAATTTTCAAAATTCACGCCGCGCTGACGTGACACCAAAATGGTGCCGTGTCAAAGCTGTTTCGTTAGGAAAAAGGTCTTTTCTTATGATTTTTGGCAGTTTAAACAGTTCAAGTATTAGGAGAGGTGTTTATGTTTATGTACACTAGCTCAAAAGGGAAAAGTATAAATCGCTCTCATACCAAAAGTGAGTTCCAGATGTTTTCATTGATTTCCGGCCGCCATGTTGGTGTCCCTCGGAAGGACGCCAATATGGCGACTGCATACTTTGCGTGGAACATCTGGGCAAATAACCCAAGAAGGGTGTACTGCACAGATCTGAGACTTAGAGAGGTTGTTTGTTTATTAATCTTTTGTAACATTTGAAATTCTTACCTTCTATTATTGAAAGGTTTCGAATTTATTTTTTGATGGCGTGCCCGGTGAAAACCGGCAATTCGTCAGATAGAGAACTTTGAGGCTTTTCAAAAAGGCAGGCAATAACTCCTGCATATTTGACTATGATGTAACACCCTGTTCTCTACAGATTGCATTACAGACTTCTCTTAACAAGTAGATCACATGTTTCCGAGGTTTGTCATAAGCGAATACTCAACCTGGCGTCATTTTTGCCATGTAGCTGAAGAAAGAGAGGGAAACTATTCTCGTATAGTTTTCAATGATTATAACTCCCCTTTAAATTAGTTTCTCCTAGTCTGATTGGTTTAAATATATCACGTGATGTGGAAACAGTTAGCTTTTTAATGGCCCTCTTCACAGTAACAACTTTTCTCATTTGCATTACAATGTATTTGAACGTGGATGTGAGGCAATTTCGGGGAAAACTGCAAAATTACCCGAAATTGCCTCATATCCACGTTCAAATACATTGTAATGCAAATGAGGGATTGCTTTGATCATGTGTCATGTGTGGCTACATCATGTATGTTTATTCGTCTTAGTATCTGAACCCTGCGCTAAAATGACGGCGGCCTATCCTAGTGTGAATTTCGAGGGCAGCTATCAGCCGATAGTCCCTCGACAAATACATCTACTTTTTTAACATCAACGACAAGAGAACTGCACCCTTGTTCAGACTTGACCGCGCGATCTCGGTCCTTGCGTTTCCTTTTAATCTTCCTATTGGCTTAACATTACATTGCTGCGTGCGGTGCCTTTGCCACGTACACAAAATCTTTGGTTAGCTTTTGAAAACTTTTTGACAACTTTGACGACTGTGTTGGGTTAGGGGAGGGTTTCCCAAAAACATGGAATGATCCAAGATTTCAAAAGTAATCAAAGAGTTAATCTACGTGGCAATGTTACATCCTGTGGCACTGTAGATGAAGGGACTGAAGAGTTAAGAGACGCGTACAACTTCGGCAGCTTCGTGACAGGAGGTTTGTTTGTTCTTTCAGCTTGGTGTTACTTCCCACTATATCCCGATAGTGAACTTGAAGCCAATAACAAACTACAGTGTGTGGTTATACAAACAACTGCAACAGGAAACTGGTCATGTAAGTGCAGTGTTAGTGTCCTTTTACAAATTGAAGCGTGAATTTTCTGGGATTCTCTTCTTTCCCATCATGCCAACGTGCTGATCGTTGCCCATTTAGATCGCACTTTACGGCAAAAGTATTGCACGCTAACGTAATTTTTACGATTCAAGGGCTTTAATCACCCTTCTTTTAGCGGCTCTTTTTACGTATCGCTAAATCCGCTAAATATCGCTTTGCTCTTTTGAAGAAACTTTGGGTTTCTTTTACAATACCACCGACGTTTATAGTGATAGCGGTAAGGGTAGGTTTGCCTTGTAGCCAGGTCCAAGACAACTACGATTTTCAGGGTAATGTGTGGCTGAAAGCAACAACTGGATGTGTAATTACGGCGTTTGTTTTTAGGATGTAGGATTTCATATGTGTGGCAGTGTGAGAATATGTACAACTCCTGAGAGACTGGAGGAGGCAAAGTATCAGATGCAAAGACATGGCTTCCAGAAGTCACCACAGAGGTTGATTACAGCAGAGGAGGTGGCAAAACTACATCCACTTCTCAAAGTAGACGACGTGTTGGGAGCTTTGTATTTTCCCGGTGGGTATTTTCACAAAGGAAACAAATAAAGGTAACAATGTTTTGAGTCTTCCTACCAGCCTTTACTGAGTGTTGCTCGCCTTACCGCTTAATCTTTAATGTACTAATCTTTATCAGAATGGTACCCCTTTTACATACCTAGAACAAAAATTGCACCTTAAAACTATGCCAAAAACAACAGATCATTGCTCGAAAACGTTTGTATATTTTTGCGTATACAATATTGTACCAATAATTAGGAAACATTTTTAGTCCTTAGACTTAGCTGCTACCTCGTTTAGTTTAAGGTGCATTTTGGCGACCCTTTAACATACTAAAACAGTAAGGGCCGGAGATTTAAAAGAAGTCTAACTTAGACCGCGGCTTAAGACAATGACTTGACCTCCAAATCTGGTCATTAATGGGTCATTTTCAGCAGATAAACGTTTTTCTAGTCTGTACTTTATGCCATCTTGACAAGTATAATGAACAAAGTTTAAACGTTAGGGTTGGCCATCTTGAAATTGGTTTAGACTGCGGTCTTGTTAAACGCTGTCTAAACTTCGTTTGAATAATCGACCCTAAATTTCCCTACCCTTTAGTACTGGTATACTGTAAGCGCAATAAAGGCATTCCTTTCAGATGGAACCTCCCCGTATAGCCCACTGTAGGGGGTTCCCCTCCCGGACAGGAACCTTTAAATTGACGCTTAATCGGAAGAACACATTCAACACAACAAACACTGTTGAACATGCTTATTGCATATTCACGGAATGTTTGTAATCCTAGATTGCGCTCTTCTCAAGTTCTGAGACTACGTGTAACTGAAACTCTTTTGAACGGCCTCAGTGAAATCGACCTGACTAGGTTTCATTGGTGCGACTTACTATTCTCACATATAGCTAGTCTGGTTTTTATTCAGAGAAAGGTTGGTATGTTGTAAGCTATTTTTTCCGGAAAAAGGAGCCAGTTTGAAGCAAAAGATAAGCTAAAATTTCACCATGTTACAATAACAATTTCAGTTATTTTTGCAGGCAAAAATTCGTCTTCCTCTAAGCGATGATGTAGGAAGTACTACAAGGACTACTTGACGTTTCCCTTGATATATTGGAGAGATTAAGCATCGCGTTTACAGCTCACGGCAAACGTCAACCTACCATTTTAAAATGGACCATTTCTTCTGAGGCTTTGAGTAAACTCATTAAAGGCTTGGATACACAAAAAAGAAGCTTTCTAACTTTTAACTTAAATATTAGTTAGCGCTTGAATTTGGTTTCCTGGGGATGTTTTGACGTACTGCATAAATTTAGTGCCTTTTTCATAAAACAGTTGATAGTCTTTGGGAAGGTGACAACCAAACATAAGCTCACTTTCTCGCACTTTTTTCTTGCCTTCCGTTTAAACACTGACAGTAAACCGGTCAGTTCACGTAGAAAAATAAATAAAACATCACTGGGATTAAGCACAGGCTGACAATTGTAGGAGAACTAATCAAAAACGTCACAGAAATACTCGAGTCGTTGACGAACGCGAAAACAGGCCTCTTCACGTTGAGAACGGCAAACGTGAAAATTGGCGGGAAACTCATGGTCACGTGGTATTTTTGCCGTTCGCTTTTGCCGTAACGTGATGCTTAATCTCTCTATTATTCGCACTTTTAACGACTGCGAGAAACGTTTTCTACTCTGGACTTTGCCGCCCAACTTCGAAGCTTGCTTCAAGCTTTAAAAGCAATTTGTACCGGAAAGATTGTCACGGGAAATCATGACTTGCAGCATTCATTTACTATGTCATAACGTTTCAATATCTAAGATTTTCCGTTATAAACTCATTCAGAGGATGGCTACCTTGATCCCACTTCCTTGACCCAGGCCCTTGCTATAGGAGCGCGGATGTACGGGGCTGAGGTGTACATGCCTGCTCCAGTTACTGGGCTCAACTACAGATCTGATGGCAGATGGGATGTACACACACCGCACGGAACAATCAAAGCAAAACGTGTCGTGAATGCAGCAGGTAATAAAAAAACATCGTCTATGAGCTTCCATGTTTAAACTGCTTTCTGACCCTTTCATGTTCACTTTCAAGTTCAAGACAGCGTAAGGAGAAATCTTCAATTCCTCTTTTGCAAAATATCTGGAACAACTAGACTGCTTTCATAGGAATAGTAACCCCTTCAGACACCAAAAAGTTAGAATCACCTTATATGAACAGCATAATAAATACCACAGAGAACTCTGTTTAGTAGCTTTCATTGGAATGGTCACCCATAGGGATTTCATCTGCACGCTTGTTTAACATTTGAACTGCTGTTTTTACTTAAAGGTTTCCGTGCCCGAGAGATCGGCCGCATGGCGGGCACTGAACTTCCGTTGGGTGTGGTGCATGCGCAGTATATTGTGACGGGAACAATCCCAGAAGTGGCAAATCTAAAGAAAGAGCTTCCTTTTATGAGGGATCCGGATGGCTCAGTGTTCACTCGCCAGGAGAAACAAGGGATTGCGTTTGGCATGTATGAGAGCGCTGACAAGATGAAAATGCAAGAAGATTGGTTGGCCTTCATCTTATTGTTATTGATTCAACTATATTTTGAGCTTAGTTTTTAGTTGCTCTTACGATGCCGAGTAATCAAAGTTAGGTGAAGTTTGAAGTGGGAGGCTCGTTTTCAGACAGAGAAATTTCTTAGATTCAGTTACTTATAATTGGACATGTAGTCTTATTACCTGTTAGTTACATTACATTTTATTAGTCTTCCATTGCAATTTAATTAAAGCACAGAGTAACAGTACGAGCTGCCTGAGAAATGAACATTTTACACTCCATAGCCATGATGAAATAGAGGACTTGGCAGTTGATCATGTGACCTTGAAAAGAAAGAATTCAGCCTACTGCAATCTGTTTCATGTTGTCCAATTCGAATAGAAATCTGAGTAGATTTAAAACAGTGTTTCTTTTTATTTTAGGTGGGAAGCAGTCCCTGAGGGATCTGAAAAGAAACCATTTGAAAGCGACTTGAAACGAATCAGTGATTTGGTGGACTACTCCATGAAGAGAACGCCTGTGCTTGCAAATGCTGAAAATACGCGTGTGGTATCAGGTCCGATCACTTATTCTCCTGATGCTCTTCCCCTGCTTGGTCCCGATGCAGAGGTTCCTAACATGTGGCTTGCAGTGGGGACGGGCTACGGGATAGGTATTGCGGGTAAGTTGAAGAAACAGTGCCTACCTTACGGAAAAGTAACTTAAGGTTATCTTTCTGTCCGTCTATTGATCGGGGGTGAAGAAAATCAGCCAACGAGCGCTCAAGATTACTTTCGTAAAATAAAAGAGCAAAGAGAGTGTGTTTTGTTTTCAACTATGTATATTCTGTTGCAATTCACAGGGGGTATCGGCAAATACCTAGCAGATTGGATGATCAATGGAGAGCCACCGTTTGACCTCATTGAATGTGAACCTGGTCGCTATGGTAACTGGGCCACAAGGGAGTATGTGATGGAAAAGTGTCGAGAGACGTACGGTCTCAATAAAGAAATAATGCATCCAAAATTGGAGAGGTGGGCGGGGCGGCCTGTTAGGACAAGTGGAATTTACAAGGTAGGAAATAAAGCCTTGATAGATGTACCACAGGTCTCTCGCCTCATTTTGTTTGGGTCTAAGTGTGAGCTGTCTGCTCGCCCGAAACGCGGTTGGCTGGTCAGTCAACATTTTGTGTATATAACAGAGCACTTGTTTTTGTAATTCCTGAAAACACTAGTCTGAAAATAAACTTACACTTTTGTAAATCCTGAAAACACTAGTCTGAAAACAAACTTACACTTGAAAGAAACTTGAATCGGTTAAATATAGCAATAAATTTAGCTGTAAAAACCTTGAAAATAAATGTTACTAATATGTTTTCTTCAGCGACTCTGTGATCGTGGTGCGCAGATGGGAATGCGCAGTGGCTGGGAGCAGCCTAAGTGGTTCGCAGGTCCTGGGGACGAACCAGGGTATAGACCCAGCTTTCGACGGACAAACTGGTTTCAGCCTGTTGGTCGAGAGTGTGAGCTGGTTCTAAGTAAAGTGGGTATTATAGACTTGTCTTCTTACGGTAAAATCAAAATCAAGGGAAAGGATGCAACCTCATTTGTGGATATGATCTTTGCCAATGAACTACCAAAGGTAAGGACATTTGTGCTTACGAAGAATTGATAAGATGAATTTTGCGTTATGCACTCCATACAACAGATCATTGCGATTACCCAAGTTAAGGTGTAACGGTAGTTTGTAGCTTGTCAGTAACAGTGGATAATGGTGCTTCCGGATTGCACCCATGCCACACACCTAAAACCTTTGAAACATACAGGCGGCGAGAAATATTTTACTCCATGTCTACCGTTAACCACGAAAGCGTCTCATAAGTCTCAAAACGACTGCGCAGGATTTTTTCGACAGAGATTTAGTTGATACTGAAAATCCTGAAAAAAATAAAATCCCTATATAATGTCATAAACAAAAGAAACGGATTGCATTGAAGCCTACCGCCTTTCGACGGAATCTTATTCGAAAAAAGAAATCCAATTGAGGTATTCGGAGGTTCTCAGAAAGGTGTTAGGTCCTCCATTTACATAAACGTCCTTTTCTGTCAATTGTTGCTCAGAATTCACTCTATCAACAGATAATTCGAATTTCAGAAATAGCAAGGTTTAACTATCCCTTTCTAAGTTTTTATTAGCCTCAGTGATAACGTTCGTTTGTTCAATTACTTCACCCAAGATTTTCCTTTGTTCATAAGGCGATTAAAATTCAAAGTACCACTGAATCCAGTACTCCGTTGGAAATATTTCCGAAACCGAAGAAGAGTTGTTTTGCAGGTATTCAGTACTAAAATGCTTTACTGTTTCGTTAGCCGGGACACTCAGTCATAAGCCACATGTTGACTCCAAAGGGTAAAGTGTACGCAGAAATGACTGTGACTTGCCTGGCACCGGACCACTATCTGCTTGTCACTGGAAGCGCCTCCGAGTTTCACGATCTCAGGTATTTATCTCGTATTTCAGTTTCTATCATCATCATCATCATCATCATCATCATCATCATCATCATCATCATCATCATCATCATCATCATCATCATCATTGTAAACGTTCAGCATTATATTTGCGTCGGATATGTCGCATTTGCTGACCTGCCTTGAGCCTTCTTAACAGTTCGAATCCATTGATTCTCAACAAGGTAAACTGCCTTTGCTTTCAGGTGGCTGCTGGAAAATCAACGGAAATTTAATTATGACGTCAGCATCAAGGACGTCACCGATGACATTTCCTGTCTAGGTGTCACTGGACCTCGCTCACGTAAGGTCCTATCCAATATGACGTCATCAGACCTGAGTGATGAGACTTTTCAATACATGGCATTCAAGGACATTGAGTTGTCAGGACTACCCGTACAGGCTAGTCGGTTTTCCTATACTGGTACGCAGAAATTTAGCGTTTTCTGTAACCTAAAATCAGGACAGGCTTCTGCTGAAATATAAGAAGTAACCGAGCAACGGCACAGTTATGTAAAGAGTGCCAAATTGATTTTCAATGGAGCTTAAATATTTGGTTTGAAATAATAATCCCTTTTTGTGGCTTATTTTGACTCCTAAATTCAACTTCAAATCGAGTTAACCAATAACGCCACTACCACAGTAAATAACTCCATTTTGCGGGAGTTGGAAAATTACTTCAGTTAAGTACACGGTCAGGAGTCTATAATTCCCTAAAATTGCTGTATGCGTCGTACAACACAGACTATCCTCTAAGGTACGTTTGTCTGTTTAAAACAACTAACACTGCAATTGACTCCAATTTAATTATAACGGGCACCCTCGACACCTCGATTTAATATGGTCAATAGCGTGAGTCCGTTATAATGTGGTGCTAGATGAGGGAAGGACTAGAAAGATAACTAAGACCATTCCCCTAGATTTGTTTCGATCTTTCTGTTACCATTAAAAGGCGTTATACAATTTTTGCAGGTGAGTTAGGCTGGGAACTGTTTCATAAAAAAGAACACACGGCTGAGCTTTATGAAGCCTTGTTGACGGCCGGTGAGGATCATGGGATCGGTGACTTTGGCACGTACGCCCTAAACTCTCTGAGACTCGAGAAAGGATTTCGTGTGTGGGGTTCGGAGGTATCATTTTTTTTCAATGTCTTTTATTGAATAATCTTAAGTTTCCTTGGTTTGACCACAGTGACGTTTTGTACAAGTGGAGTTTATTATTGTTCTAGTTTGTACATACACTCATAGACGTTTTGGCCTAAATACGACAAAGTCAGTCTAGTAATTCTGTAAGCAGATTCAGATAACCGGGGAATCCATTTTTTATCGTCAGATGAATGTGTCAACTAATGCTGCTGAAGCAGATTTGATGTCTTCCATAAACTTAAACAAGGTATGAAACATCAAATAACTTCTTAAAGATTTTAAATGACATTTGTTTGAGTTTTCCTTAAAACTCTTAAGGAGTCTTAGACAAGCAGTCTCTTAAAACACACAGCTGTATGCGTTTTGACTCGCCCCACAGGCCTCCAAGGTATGGAGTGACCTAAGGCCTATTAAGTCTATCCCGTAATACTGCGCGCAAAAATGGTCAATTAAACTGATAAATTTATCTATGGTAAGTAAAAATCTTGCCAATCCTTTCAATTATGGACCTTTCTATCCAATTTCCGCGATCAGTCCCCAAGCCGTAATTTGAAGCTATTTTGTAGCGTCACTTTGCACCTGTGATTGTAACAGGGTGTCAACTTTATTGGACGTGATGCTCTTCTTCAACTAAGAAAGCATGATTGCGAGCGTCTTTTGTGTTTCCTAACGGTGGATACATCAGATGTGGATCCTGAAGGAAGCGAGACTGTTTGGTATGCAAATCAGGTACGTCAAAATACAAATAAAGTACCTTCGTAAAATTCTGATAAAGATGGATAATGATAACGTAAGTGCAAGTGAATACTCGGTTTTGAAATACTCATACCATTAAATTCAAAAGTATTGTTTTATCCTTCTAAATGAGGCCATTTCGGTGAGTAAAACATAACCATTTTGGCAACCTCGTCCCCAGGGCCTTCTCCTCGTTCAAAATGGCGGTCGGAGAAACCCCTGGCCAAGGCTGCCAAAGTGGCTCCAAAAATTCGTTAGAATTTCGTCACGTAAACACGACGAAATGTC
>Ga0126336_10001076_pt1 | contig 13373 bp, 8 predicted proteins | sample SidCmetagenome_FD_92530 | JGI IMG/M metagenome (GOLD analysis project Ga0126336, IMG submission 92530) | Coral microbial communities from El Islote,Puerto Morelos, Mexico - Siderastrea C C metagenome | ecosystem: Host-associated > Invertebrates > Cnidaria > Coral | place: El Islote,Puerto...
CGCGTAAAGTGTTTGATTGAAGACAAAATTTGTCTTTGAGGAGAGGTATGTTAGTACTAATTGGTGGGGCATTTGAATGGCTTTTTTGCCCCGAGGGGAGGGAATTTGAACAAGCCAATCTTCAAAAGTTCAAATTCCCCGGGGGTTGCCCGGGGGGGGGATGTTGAACTTTCGAATTGATGGGCGCATTACTCATATGCATAAATTTTTTTTGAGCTTTCCACCTTGAAAAATGAAATTAAAAGCGACTCATACAAATGCCAAGTATTTTACTGTACATGTTTGACCTCAATTTATATCAGTTACAAATAAAAAAAGCTTTAAGATAATTATGTTATTTCACCAAGTCAAGTTTAGTGATCTAATTAGCTTAATGATGTACTGTGCATTTACAAAAACAATGTTTAATTGCGAAGAGATTCTTTATATAAAAAGTAGTTTAACTAATAAAACTTTGCTTGATGCTTCATAAAAATGGTTTAAAGATCCTTTCCACCTATAGCTCCAAATTAAAAACAAAGATGATATTGATCAAAAGCTACTAAGTTTATCTAGGTTTTTGTAAACAACACAAAGAAATTCACTATATCATCCGCTACTTATCTGCACGTATTCCACAGATAAAAGAAAACTAAAGCAATGAGCTATCTTGTAAACATAAAAGGTTCCTTTTAAGTGGAAATATGGACTGATCGAGCCAGGATATGTGTAAGGAATCAAACATGTAAACAACATCACTGCAAACTGCAGCTTACATATTATGTGCGTGCTAAACAATTTACCTTAGAGCGTGGTGCCGGCATTTCGGAAAAGTCAGATCTTCGCCAAAATAACCCAGGAATAACACAGGAAGGTCAATGTAAAGTTTAAGAGGACAGGGAGCCCATTTATGAAAGAATCTGCGGCGAAAATGCTAGCAAAATGCTGCAAAAGTCTGAAAGCACGCTTCGGATTCGCGTACTCTTGGCAACACAGACGCTCTGACCAGCTGACTGATCGAAAACGAGGCACACCACAGGATTACCACCATCACTAACGACACGAAAGTCAAAGCCTGAGAGTTTGTGATAAGGAAGATAAGAAAGAGATTTACTTTGCTGTCAGCTTACAATTAATATGAGTGTACTCTTTTCTCCTTGTATGGTCATTTAGGGAAGCATTTAGTTTATTTTGAAGCGATATCAGATATGTGAGGCTTCATTGAATTTTCACTTTGGCTTGGTTGTCCTGTGTACATTTTGCTGAACATGCGCAGTTCCACTCAAAATGGTCCAACATGGCGGACTCATCTCCAGCTAGCAGCTCTCAATCCGAACAAGTCTTGACCGAAATAAAGAACAATGAAAGTGGAGACAGGAAGAATCACGAAAGGAAAAGATCCCTCAATGCCGTGAGTGCCGCTGCGAGAACAAAGCTCGCTCAATTGATTCAACTGGCGAGCGAAGCAGAGGCTGAAGGCCAAACCGATTATAAGAAAGTGGTGGACACTGTTTTTGACTCGGTAGGGCAATATTTTTTTATTTTTCCATTAAATATCCCCCCTCCTATTTATTTCAACTGGCATTTTATGCACGTTTTTTTCTTGATTTGTAGGCTAAATTGGCGGATCTCAATTCGCCAAGTGTGGTTTGATATTGGATTAAGAAGATCAAGGAAGAAAGATTTTTCTGCGCGCGCGATCGTGTTGATTACATGTCATTAATTTTGAGTTCCCGACAAAATGTTCACATCAATATTTTCTTCGTTGTTTAGCTCGTCGGTGGAGTCTTTGACCTGGAAGCGCGATTCGCCATAAAAGATTCATCAGATCTCATCATATTACTGGAGTTGTTAGGGCACTGCAATGTGTCTTTGAAGGTGCGTAATCCGTGCATTCGTATAAACACCTACATATATAAACCACAGTGTTAAAGCGTATTTTTTTAAATTTTTCCCCTTAGTAAAATTATAAGCGGACAGCACCACAGGAGAGTACTTTTCAACAGCATTTATTTTAAGGCTACACAATTTGAGACTTCGCGATCGGCTAGAGATTTTCAAGTTAGCACCACAGCGTAGCTTGCGTGACTCAAGATCAGCCGTCGAATCTATCTTCGATCGTCCATGATCTACATGTGTTATTTTACATTGTCGCTGGATTGGTCGGATAGCGGTTTTTTTTGACAAAACAATTGCATTTCCAAGGATACAGGACTTGGGAGGAAATATGTCGTATTTTTGCATCTCATAATGAACACTGACTTCTTATTTGTGTTTCGTGTAGAGGAGTTGTTGGTTTCCTATCGCAGCAGGTGTCATTAAAAATTTTTATCTTTTTTCTGAATATTTATTGTAAGCATTACATAATTTTTGAAAAGGATAAAATACTTTTTTTGTTTGTTTGCAAAGTACAACTATTATGTCAAATTAATATCTGCAGTAATAAATCAGACACAAACATGTGGATTTCAACTTTGAGTGGCAATTTTTAGGCCTAATTAAAAAATGTACAAAAAACTACATTTATCCTTTTCAATGACGTGTATAAAATATTTTGAGAAAGGAAAAACGTTATGAGAAAAATAAACCATAAAAATGAACAATGCATTGACTTCTTCATGAGTTAAGAATGAAACTGTACTTACAATTTTTAAAAGGACAAAATTGTGTGGAAAAAAAATTAATAGGTTTGATTTCCAGGTGTTTTTATTGTCATTAATTTTGTTTTCTTGTTGATTGCTTCTTCTCTTTAGGGTTTAATATTTTTTAAAGAAAATAAAAGCAAAGATATTCAAATTTTCTTGTTGTTTGGTTTTCTTATTATTTCACATTAGTTGGTAAAATTTTGGTGATAGTGAATGATTTGAATTTTGTGCCTTGGGGAGATTATGCAGCTTTTCATGTAGATGGTAGACTTTTTGCGTGATATGAAAGGTCAGCATATTCTTTTTTATTCTTTTATTATGGTAATGTTTTTTCAAGTGAATGAGGGTTTTTTTAAATGGCTAAGAAAAATCACAGCTGAATGTAATGCAAAAAGGATCTATTTCAAGGTTAGGAGCCATAATGATATTTTCATAATTTTTTTGTATTATATTTCCATTTTAAATGGCTGTTCTTTAACTAGCATTATATTATATGTATACTTTTTATATTTTTATTTTATTAACTTCGCCAAAGAAAACAAAACATACAACGTAACCAAACTAAAGAAGGGGGTTGGCAGCGACACCGCAACAGCTGAGGCCAATTACAGCAGGCGGAAATATTGCTTGATGTTGTATATTGGTGTCTTAAGTGACATGTTAACAACTAGTTTAGGTGTTTATTTTCAACAGAGAATAACAACAGCTATAATATGGTGACACGATAGAAGGCAACACCATGTGATTTTCTGCCACAAGGCCATATGATTTTTGGATGGAAAAGAAGGTGGTGTCCAGATCCCTGCACGCACCACAGTAGATTTATTTCAAGTTTATGGACTGAACTGGCAGTGATTTTCATAAATTTGCAATAACAGAATGAACATAGTAATTATGAGACTATGTTTGTTATATGTTAAAAGTCTGCAAAAGACAATTGAGGAGAAATTTAATCTGTTTTCAGGACTCACTTGCACATGACCTTTGAAGCATCCTCTTTAACTTGAAATCATAGGGAATGCTGTGGGTGGGGAAATGTATTTTTCAGTCTCATGATGGTTGGGTGATTCCAGATGATATCTGTCATTATGCATCTCAGCAATTGTGGGTATAGAGATCGAATCTGAGTCTGACATAATACATGAATAAAAAATTATTATCTGATGTCACCTATTAAAAGGTTTTAAACTTTTTTACCTCATTGACTGCATATGACTGAACCTCTTGGTTTTACTTTTATCAGGTTGAAATTTTAGGATTGCTCATCGCAATTTTAAGAAAAAGCATTCCTAACTTGCAAGCAGCTACCAAAATTGGCCTGATTGAAAGAGTGCTATGCCGATTATCACAGGAGAGGGAAGTCGTAGCAGGTGAGTATAATATCATTTTTGTTTAACAGATTTTGAAGCCTCTTGCAAGACATTTGACCTAATCTAATGTCTCTCTACATAAAAGTCTTCCTTCTGAAGGTAGAAATTGCACTGGTGAGTCTTGGTTTGCAATACCACAATCTGTTTGTTGCAATACATCTGTACTTGTACCATAAAAGTGCCATTAAGACCCCAGGAGCATATTGAATTTCTTTCAGGATTCAAGAAGGTGAGGGTGAGAGTTTTGATATTTGAGCAACTGCTTATTTTAACAATTTGCTGCAATAGTTGACATATAATTCACCTGACTTTAGAATCCCCTTCTCCCCCTGCCTCATCTTCCCCTCCCCCCCTCTCTTTCCCTCTCTCATCTTCCCCTCCCCCCCTCTCTTTTCCTTTATCTTGTATTAAAATAGAGGTGCGGGGTGGGGGGAGGCTTATTTAGAGAATTTGACCTCATTTTAGTCACAGTCTTGTTTGGTTCTTTAAGATGATTTTGAAGTTTGTCCTCCTTGTTTTCATAGACAAACTTGTAGAGCTATTAGGAATATTATCCAGTTACAGCATCACTGTTAAAGAACTCAAGACACTGTTGGCCACTTTGAAGGGTGTCAATGGAAAATGGGTGAGTTCACAGAAAAACCCTGTTAGATGGCAATATTCTTTCCCATATTTACCCATCTGCTTAAGCCTGTCACTTTATAATGTCTTGGCATTAATGGTAAGACTGTGTATATTTACCAGCTTTAAGCTGTTTTATTTTGCGCTGGTGAGAGGATCACGTTTTCTATCATTTAGTTTATAACAGTATTAAATTAAATTACACTGTAGTTAACCAATTTTGTTTTTACAATCAAAAATATTGTTTTCCTGCTCTGGAAACATGATTTTAAAAATTAATAAAATAATAAAATATTTCCTGACTCAGAGCATAATAAAAAATGATTAAAATGGAATATTTCATCCGGACCAACCGAACTTCATCAGCCACGATAGAAATATGAATATTAAGAAGGGTTATATCACTTCATAAGGGTCTCAAGGGGCCTAAAATAGTGTTATAGATGTTGGCTAATTCGAATCCCGCAATGAGAAGAGAGTATATGCATCAGTACCATACATCAAAGGCATTTCGGAGTGCCTACAAAGAGCATTTAAATCACACGAGGTCACTATCATCCACAAGCCTGTCAATTCTCTCAGATCGCAATTGGTACAGGTTAAAGACAAAACTGAAAACCTAAAGAAGTGTGGTACAGTTTATCACATTCATTGTGATCAATGCAACAAACAATACGAAACTTCTCGCATGCTTGAAACTAAAATTAAGGAACATCATAAGGGATTCATTGGCCATTCAGGAACATTGCCAGCTCACGGGACATTCGGTGGATTCCAGCAAAACAAAAGTTCTCGCCACAGAAAGCAACACGTTCAAACGCCACATAAGGGAAGCAATTGAGATCTGGCTATGAAAGCCCTCTTTGAATAGAGACAATGGCTTCGAATTAGCCAACATCTATAACACTATTTTAGGCCCCTTATGAAGTGATATAACCCTTATTAATATTCTCATTTCTATCGTGGCTGATGAAGTTCGGTTGGTCTGGACGAAATATTCCATTTAATCATTTTTTATTACTCTCTGAGTCAGGAAATATTTTATTATTTTTTAAAATTTTGTTTTTAATCTCCTAAATTTAAGAATAAATTTGGAAGAATTTTATAGAAACATCTGGGGAGGGGAGACTTCAGATAGGGAGGGTTGGAGTCTCTGCAATAAGTGGAGGTGTGACTGAAAGTAAATTGATTTTTTCATAGGATTGTTGCCGATGAATCCTAACGATACATTTTTTTATTGGCAGCCCTGTCATACAGTGAAGTTGTTGACTGTCTTGAAGCTGATGTTGGAGAAACATGGGCCTGATGTTTACTTCAGCTTTTCTGGGCAGGAAGGAGCAGTGAGTAATAAAAACAATGGCAACTGAAGGAGGGGATGGAGAAGCTACTTGTAGCTCCACAGAAAGTTTGGTTTAAAAACAACAAGATCTAGAACAAGGAGTTAACAGACAGACAGTTGGTCATCCCACTGCTAAACTTGAACTGCTGATTCTCCTGTTCTCTGTGGTACATGTACAGTACATTATAACTGCTGTACTGTGTATCAGGACAATTATTTTCATCAAGTTAACACACAATTTTGTAACTGCAGTATACCTTTACTATGGAGGTACAGAGTGGTTAGCCTGTCAAGTGATGGGGGAGGATCGTAATACCCCTACATGTAACAAGGGGGACCTTAGTTCCTAAAGAAACTAACCCCCTTGTATACCTTTAATGTGGAGGTACAGAGTGGTTAGCCTGTCAAGTGATGGGGGGAGGATAGTAATACCCCTACATGTAACAAGGGGGTTAGTTCCTAAAGAAACTGTGGTGCTGTGTTGGTGGGGAAGTGAAACACAAAGTTTTGGATTTATCAATTGAGTTGCTAAGGTAAATTGACCACCGTAAAGAGAGTGAAAGCTGACATTTCGAGCATTTCAAAGTGAATCAAGGATTTTGGGTTTACTTGGTTTATATGCAGTGGAACTATCCTCTTGTTCCTACAAGTAATGGAACAAGTTCCTACCAATTTATGGTGATTATTAGATTAGATTAGATGCCTTTATTTAGAAAAATACGTATAAGAAAAAATATAAATATGCATTACTCAGGGTAGTCCATTCAGGGAGCTTACAAAGCATCCCTTCTATCAACAGGAGTCTTGAGTTGTCTGACTAAACTATATACATACATACACTTTCAAAAATATGTACAATAGTAATGAAACCTTTTAAACTAAAGAGATGGGGAAAAAGATTATATGTACATTTACAATTATTGAAAATTGTGGTCCCATAGTAATATTGGTTTTTGATGACCAATTTACCTTAACAACTCAGTTGATAAATCCAAAGTAATACCCCTAGTTGAGTCACTTACAGGCACTAATAATGTTGGTAATACTGTGATACTTTGTGTGTTGCCTGTGGCCCATTAGTGCAACCTTTTGTAAGGCAAAAGCTACATGCAGATATTGGTGCAGATATCAGTATAGCATAATCCCTGTTACTCTGTCTTGAATAAATTTAGTATTTCAATATTCCACAGGCCATCACCTTGCCACCCATTTCAAAATGGCCACTGCAGTCAGGTTTCACCTTCTCAACATGGCTTTGTCTTGACACATCACACCTGGCCAATGCTGAAAAGTGCAAACCATATTTGTACTGGTAAGTCCCAAGTGGCCTGTTTGGCACACGAGAAACACGTGCAAATTGTAGGAAATAGTAAAATTTATTTCACCCTTTTAATTTATTTTTATCACCATATTGTTGCACTGCGATGCGTGGCAGCTTGGGACACGCAAGTTCAAATTTGCATTGAAAACTGCATTCCTGAGATGCCTTTGAGTAGGCAACTTGTGCAGATCATAGGCAGAAACAAATTTTCCATCAGATTTGAAAGTTTGTGCTAGATTTAAGGGTCAGTTCGCGGACTCGAATGAGTCAAAATCAGCCCAAATCAAACTACAAAGACTGTTCTTTTGGAAACCGGGATTCTTTTGTCAAAGGCACAAGGTTAAGTGTATTAATTTTGGTGAAATCCCATGCCAGTTGGAAATTTGAGGCTCTTGAAGCTGCATGCCTTGTGAATATATATACATTTATAGAGTAGGTCAAACTTCAAGTTTCTAAAACCGCCTCCTGGAGCTTTAATTCGACAAACCAAGCACATAACAACATACATTTACACAGTGTTTATGTTTCTAAGCGTTTTTATTTGACTTTCTTCTGTTGAAAAAGCCTTAATTATCATATTCACAAAAGCCTTTGTACACAACTCAGGCGGCCATTAATATTCAGCTAGCACAGGTCTGCAACACAAACAGAGGAATTGGTAAGCCTGTGCTGAGACTGCCAGCTTTCAACTCTGTTACCCTAAACAAAATCACACTGTGAATAACACCATATACACTACACAAATGTTGGAAGAATTAAGAAATTACTTTTAAGTCATTGCAAATTAAAATATAAATATAATAATTAATCAATGAATCTTTTTTCTTTATTTTTTCAGCTTTCGTACTGGTAAAGGACTTGGATATTCAGCTCATTTTTCAGGTCCAATGCTGGTCTTAGAATGTGCTGTAAAAACTGGCAAACGGGAAAACAAAGTCCTTCATCATCTTGTTAAATTTGAATTCCATCCTCAAAAGGTGACACAATGGTGATCTTAGGTTTGCTGGATAATTTTTTAACTGCAATCAGATTATGCAGTGATGAACTTTTATTTTTGTGGAAAACAACTGATTTGACTGACTGGTGTGTATATTTTCCAGTGGTACATGGTTACAGTTGTGCATGTGTACAACAGATTTCACTCCAGTGAGATCCGATGCTTTGTCAATGGAAAAGTAGTGTCCACAGGAGAAACAACTCTAGTTCATGCTAATGAGGTAAATTTAAAGCCTAGTGCAAACAAGAATGGTAGATTATGAGACTTCAAACTGTTATTTGATCATGAATTCTTTTTTTTGTGGTCTTTAATCCTTTATGGAGTTTGAATCTGGTTTCTTGCAACTTCTTCTCTCTGACTTTTCTCTTGGCTGCTAACTTTTGCATGCTCTTTTGGCTACTCTTGTGCAATGTTATCAAGGTTAAACTCTTGTCACCTCTTATTGACTATGACCTATTCTTGTCTGATTCAAATGGCTGGTTTACATGTAGTGCTTCATTATTTGTGCATTCATTGATTTATATTTGACAGTAAATATTATGAAGTGAGCATCAGTTGCCTAGATGTTTTACTTAGTTAGAGCATCCCTGGTAGCAATCCTACACAAGATCTTAATACGATTCTAATAGGAATTTAAGGTGGGGGATGCAGTGGTGTAGTTGGTTAGTATGTTGGGCTTTAGATCTGAAATATAGTAATTTGAGGCGTGGAGTCTGCAATCATGTTAAATATATTTAATGGGGCACACCATGTTGTCTTTTCAGCCATTTGACAAGTGTTACATTGGTTCATCACCAAAGGCTGATAGTGCAAGCGTGTTTTGTGGTCAGATGGCAGCTGTTTATGTGTTCTCTGAGGCCCTTACTGCCCAGACTGTTGGAGCCATGCACCGCCTGGGACCTGGGTACAAGGTGACCACTGATTAGTTATCCTTCATGTAGTAGTTATTCCTGAATTCTTGTTTGGACAAAGCTTGCCTGTCATACCACCCCTAGGGCATCACATCCATTAGCTGCATTTAACCACTTATATTACGTATTTTTACACGTACAAGTAGGCGCCAAAATTATTTTACGGTTGTTTCCTGACAGACACATTCTATACTGAAGTGAAATGGACATAAAAATTATTAACTATATAATATACCACTGTTCATGTACAGCAATTATCTTGTTGTTTTCATTTCAGGGCCAGTTTAAATTTCATGCTGAAATAGACACTCCCCTCTCAGAGCAAGACAGAAAGGTACATTATTGTACTTTAATCAAACTGAGCTTGTTCCTACAATGTTAGTTTCAATTATACATGTAAATAATATTATACAATCATGTAAATAATATATTAAGAACTGATTTAGGATGCAATTACAGGGTGGGGACTTTCTCAGGCTACCTTTTCTAAACCTTCATGGTATTAAGTTTGGATCCAAATACAAAATTTGTTCTTACATTATACAAACATCGGGCTTGAGTTTAATTTCCAAAGCTTGGTGCTAGGCAAATTTCATCTTTTTTATGGACAGTCCTATTGACAGTTGAAATACACAACAACCAAAAGAACAGTCAAGTATTTCTGTGCTATGGCCACTTTTTGCAACAATTTTACAAACCCATTGCATTTGACTGAGAATTTAATGAAAGAATGATTCCACTCACTTTATTTGTTAGAGATGGGGTGATTATTATTGACTCAGCACTATATGGCCTTTGGTTATTTGTCACCTGGTATCCAATGCATAGGTGTGGAAGGATTTTTTATTAAAATGTTGACTCGCGATACTATTTTGTATCTAACAGGTGTTATATGAAGGCCATTTGTCATCTGTGATCATATTCATGTACAGTCCTAAAGCTTGTGATCAGCAGCTGTGTCTTGAAGCATCACCCACAGAGAATCATTCTTTTTTCTGCCATTCACCACATGCTCTTATGCTGGAGGTGAGATTTCACAGATGAACATTATTTTACAGGCTTACTTCTAGGTATATTTGTGGCCACTGGGCACTGAGTTGCATTAAGGGCCAGTGCATTAAGCAATATGTCTTCATTATATATTCAGTTGCTTTTCAATCTCAGTGTAGTGGAGCGGGGGTTCTCTCATAGAACCGTGAAGTGGGTGCTTGTCAGAATTTCTGAAAGGACCCTCTGAAAGATACTGGACTTTCACTTAGTGAGCATGGTTCAAGTTTATTTTCACCTCTAAGGTGAGAAAGAGGTGCCAATGTACAACAGGCACACCACTGAGGAGGAGAGGTTGTGAAGGGAGGTGGGGAGGCAGGGTTGCCCCTAACAGCCGGCAGCCGGCAGAATTAACTGGCTACTTGGGTCGTTTGTGCCAGCTACATTTGTGATATATATATATATATATATATATATATATATACATTTTTAAAGACAAATTGTTTGTTCCTCTACTGGCACAGATATATGAAAATGAAACTTATTTCCCATTACCGTTTGTTGACTCAAAAATAATCTGGTTGGCACAGAGATACACGATTATTAGTTCATTACGTTGAGTTCTGGGAATTACTTGTAGAAAACCACTGAAGGCATGAGTTTAAACAAATAAAACTGAAAAGCTACGATTACTTTTGGAACTGACATTATTGGACATCTGTGCTCAGAATCAAGGAAATTCCCTTTCTGGGGACTTAAAATGTAAAATTTCTTGGGGGCATGCCCACAGACCCCCCTAGAAAGGATTGCCTTTGGTGCTCAATAATTACTATCTGGCTAGAAAAGATGGAATAATCAACATGCCGCAAGCGTGGGACAAAGAAAAACTCTGAGTCCCCGACGGGAATCGAACCCATGACCTTCCGTACACCGGTCGGACGCTCTAACCACTGGGCTACTGGGAGACTTGTGGCGAGCATAGGTCATATTTACTGAGTTCGTGGTGACACGCGTCCTGCATACTGCTAGGATCAGCAATGACGAAGTGCCCTATAGGTGATAAATAAAGAAAGATGGTGAATTTTAAGCTCGGAGAAAAACAAGAAAAGATGGAATAATCAGAATGTCGCGAGCGTGGGACAAAGAAAAAATTTGAGTCCCTGACGGGAATCGAACCCATGACCTTCCGTATTTGTCCCATGCTCGTGACATGTTGATTATTCCATCTTTCCTTATTTCTCCTCTGAGCTTAAAATTCAACATCTTTCTTCATTTATCACCTATAGGGCACTTCGACATTGCTTATTCTAGTAGTACGCAGGACGCGTGTCACCACGAACTCAGTAAATATGACCTATGCTCACCATGAGTCTCCCAGTAGTTCAGTGGTTAGAGCATCCGACCGGTGTACAGAAGGTCATGGGTTCCATTCCCGTCGGGGACTCGGATTTTTTCTTTTTCCCACGCTTGCGACATGTTGATTATTCCATCTTTTCTTATTTCTTCTCCGAGCTTAAAATTCACCATCTTTCTTTATTTATCACTATCCGACCACTTAGAAATTTTTGCCAGCTACTTGAAAAGTTGTGGGCAACCCTGGGGAGGAGGGTTGGGGTGATTTTTATTATGTTAGAATTGACTGATGTCCTGGATGTTCCCATTACTTATCTACAAACTTTGTTACTTGTTTTGTGCATGCATGTGTTAAATATGCAATGCATACATGAGATGTATGCATTGCATGAGATAGATGTGTTTCCTTCTTAGTATTCTTATTATTCTTTTCAGGGAGTTCAATCTGTTGTCACTCATTCCCTTCAGTCTATTCTACACTCATTAGGAGGAATACAAGTAAGATATTCACCACACACCCTGGGCTTCTGAGTACTATTGACCCCAGACTCTGGGGTTCTCAATTAATTTCCATGTGGGGAGACTCTACCTCAATGTTGAAACCCTTACCTCTGAATATACAAACAGTAATTTCTTATGGTGCTTCTTATTTATACCAAGAACAAAAATTGTACCCTTTTATACCTGAGACAACAAAACAACCTGCCAGAGACTTAAAACATCTACTGATGATTCACAGTTCACTTGACTCTGATGATGACTTCCGCTCAGGTTGTCGAAACGTCAGTCAATGTCATCACAAACAGTCCTTTTCAAGACTTCACTCACCCAGATGATCATAATTTACCGACTTATGATACGACTCCTGTGTTCAAACCATTTACGGTTGATCAATATTGTTCTCCACACCAACTCGGCCATGTGTACATGTTTGTATTCCTGTGATTACCAACAGATACTGCTGCCACTTTTCACCCAACTGGATTTCCCTCAGGAAGGAGCTGAAGATGCCAGTGAAGTTCCTGAAGTTGCAATATGGTGAGGAAAGATAATAACACTACTAATACCATATCTGTCATGGAACCGTAGTGAAACCTGCTTCCTGTACAGGAACACTTACAAAGTCCCAAGTAGCTGATCCCAAAAACCCTCTTCTGAGGCTGATTTGTTTTAGGAAGGTCCCAGATAGCCTGCGAGCGGGCTCACTTAGTGTGTTATTCGCGGGAGTATCTTAGCCGTGGAGCTGCAATTTGCGAGTTGGCAAGAAGACTACTTTTTGTAAAGCCAGAATTACCAAGCATTACCTACAAGGATCTAGCCAAAGGTGATGTTTTTCTTGGGGGAGGAGGACAGACCCCTTGGGGAAATGGGGCCAGGAAGCATGAAAAAAAAATGGCAATTTTAAACCGTTACGAATGACCTAAATGGCGGTGGCAGGGAGGGGGATTGCACAATATTTGCAGAGGGGCACTAGTCTTCATTTAACTTTTAAGCCACAGAAAACCAAATAAAGAGCATGCAAGGTGGGAAGTTTGAACCTCTCCTGGGATTGGTCATAGGGGAGGCGGGCACCACCCTGCAATTCAAACCCTTACCCTGCCACATGCTACAAGAACATTTGCACACCTCTCTTATTTCTCAAAGATAAGTCACAGACACAAAACTTAAGATTTATCCACTGAGTTGATAACGGTAATTAGCCACTGGAGAGAAATCAAAAGCTGAGGTTTCGAGCATAAGCCATTCGTCGGGGCAAATCCAGAGTGGTGGGGGGGGGGGGGGCAAATTCCCCCGGTGGGGGGTTAATGCAAAAAAGGTCCGCTTTCATTTTTCCACAGGGGCCCATTTCC
>Ga0126336_10001077_pt1 | contig 13371 bp, 5 predicted proteins | sample SidCmetagenome_FD_92530 | JGI IMG/M metagenome (GOLD analysis project Ga0126336, IMG submission 92530) | Coral microbial communities from El Islote,Puerto Morelos, Mexico - Siderastrea C C metagenome | ecosystem: Host-associated > Invertebrates > Cnidaria > Coral | place: El Islote,Puerto...
CCATTTGACCAAAGCGCGTGCAAATAGCAGGAAATTCATCAACCATGGAATAAAACCTTCGGGTCAACAATAAATTCAACGTTGGCAGTGTTGGTGCAATCCACTGATATTTCCTGCGAATTTAGTCCTCCGCCGTTCTACTTGGGCTTACTATAGTATGCGATCGCTGAGCGGGATTATTAAATAAAATTACTAATAAATCGGAAAAAGGTAATTTGATTAGTGCACATGCGCCGAGCCGTGAACCTGTCCCTTTAAACAGCTAATAATGACGTAGCCGTTTTAACCCTATTCTGCGTGGAGGGGGAGGGGGGGGAGGGGGTGCACATTGTGCCCGCGCTGACTTTAACGGATTATAACTTTTAAATGGCTAGACGAATAATCACCAAATTCCGTGACTTTTCCTAAAATTTATCAGAGAAAATTTTCCTATGTCAGTGACCGGTCTATTATGATTGACGTTTCCATAGCAACCATCTACTCCGAAGTGCCTTTTTTCAGTCTTTTTTTCAGTTTTTCCCTTCGTTTGTAAGAAGATTTTTTTCCTTTTATGTGCTTGTGTTGACTATGTATGTTTCTTAGAACAGATCCATAAATTTTTGGTGACGTCATTGTCAGCTGTATGACTGCAGGCTTGGTATTCAAGATGGCGGCCTCAAATTCAAAATGGCGGGTTTGTGACGATATTGTGACGTTACGACACGTCGTAAATTGACACGTCATAAGTTCAATCTGTTAAGCTAGTGACATACTAAAAATGTGTCAAGCTCCATCGTAAGAGCTTTAATACTTTTCGAGATCTATACGGGGGGCACTTGTGCCCCCCCCCGGCTCAGAAACTCAAAAAAAGCCCATGCCCCCCCTCTGGCAACAAGGCAAAACTCTATCCCACTTTATTGGTACAGTTAGTCTGGAGTGTCAAAGCCCCCACTCAGCGTAGAATAGAAGGCAAGTTAATAAATTATTATTATTATTATTATTAAGGAGGAGGGTAACGGAGGGCTGGTTAGGAATGGGAATTTCCAAATAATACATTGTTATCTAATATTGGCCATTTCAGGCCACGACCTTCTCTACCATCACTAATTCCTCATTCAGCTTGTTGGAAAACTCTAAATTTCATTTCTTGGTAAGTATCATTGTCAGCACCATTTTCATATATTTTGATTTAACGATTTGGATGTTTGCTAATATGGAAACAACTACTCTTACTATCGCAATAGCCAGGCTGACCCTCGTCTAATAAGCCCTGGCCTTTATTTGAAGCTAGTTCTCACGAAGAGTGCAATGACGAGTGCCGCCACTGCCGGCTAATAAACAGAAACGAACTGACCGCATAGCTGAAAGAAATATAACTCATTATTAAAAACTGAACCAGGTATATTGGATTTCTAGCATTTTCATTGGCTGAACGGACCAAAGCTATCAGCCCATATACCTGCTGTGACCAAATATGGGCAATGCACACTCAACAACAAAGTGAGCTCAAAGCTTTTTTTTAATTTATTTTTTATCTTTTTTTTTATGTGATCAACCCGCCGTGAAAAATGGAAAAAACTACCCCCAAAGAACTACCCCAATTTTGACAAATCGGCTCTCGTAACTCGACATGACCTTAGTGGTTGTTAGTTTATGGAATGTTAAAACTGATTAGCTGAAGACCCACTGTCTCAGTTAAATTTGATTTAAGTTGGTCTGTCATGTAAATAGTTTGAGCCGGGGTCATTCTTTAAGTTAAACTCAACCTTTGAAATGGGCTCTTGCCAGCACCGTGCAGCTAAAATAATAGCGGAATTCGATGATGAGTGGGCAGAAAAGTTGAAAAAAAGCAAACTTCCACAACACAGATTTTCTTCATTTTTTCAATAAACGTAGATAATTAATGAAGAAAGTGATCTATCAAAAGAAAATTTGGGGTCACCGAACATTTAAGACAGTTAAATCCCGCCATAGATATTGAAATGCTCACTTGAGCTATATATCTGTACATTTCTTCAACAGCACGCGCGCTCAATGCAAGACGTGGCATGACATAGCGATGTGAATTGCGTGCGCAGTAAGGATGCGCAGAAACAATTAGCGCGAACGTCCTTAAATTAAACAGAATTCCAACAGCATCACTGAGACACAAATCAAAATTCTTCCTGAGTACCTGACTTCTTAGGACGACCAGAAACTATGTACAAATAGAAATTTAAGCATTCAGCGTTGTGTTAATATAATTTTTACGCCCATCATTAACATTTTTCAAATGGCAGGTTTTGTCAGGAAGGCTTTCCACTCCAAAATATCAAGACAAGACATAAAAGAAAACACAGTAAAGTGGGAGAAAAGCATTTAATAAAAACTGTCACACGCTCATGGCGAGTCATTACGAAAATCAAAAAGCAATCTAAACAAGTACTGAACAAACTACCAAGAAGGATGGGAGGGCGACATTTTTTTTTGGGGGGGGGGGGTTTACCACGCAAAACTGACACTAGTTTACCTGCACTCGATGTAGCTCTGGGTTCCGAAATTAAACTTCAAATGTTTGAATACAAATCGGATGCCATGTAAAAGGAGTTGAATCGCTTTCCCAGTGTTTTGAGTGTTGTTTTCACCAATTCGTCCACAGCCTCTAAACTGAGAACAACTGCGTTTTGGACTTCGCATTTAACAAACTAAGGCGATGAATTCTGAAGTTCCTCACGACAGTGATCTTGTTTCTGAGCAGCATAGAAATTACCTGTTCAAGTTCAAATTCTGTCTTCAGTTCGATCGAACAGGAAAATTTCGACACATGTTGGCGCCATTGTGCGAACGGATTACAAACTTGTTCGGTTCACCTCACGCAGCTAATCGTACACCTTCATTCCGCTTTGAACGATGATTACAACGATGTTTCAAGAAAAAATCAAACACGTAAAACATTTCAGAGCCAATTATTAGAAGATTTTTCCCCCAAAACTAGTCCCACGTCGTTCACATCGGAGCAGTTTCATTGATTCATTCAGCTTTGGAAAGAAGCACTACAACACTTCACAAAGTTGTTGCCTTTTTTGCTCAGTCATGTGACCGATTCTTGTTCCCTTGTTATCTCTTTTAAGTTTAGTTTAAGTTTAATACTACATTAAACCACTGTACAATAACATAATGAAGGAGAAAAGTAAGTAAAAATAAATAAATACTCGTATGAAGAAAGAAGAAAGAATTGCCCTGAGCGGGATTTGAACCCACGTCCCCCTGACACCGGTAGGGTGTGAAGACTACTACACTATCAAGATAACCACGCTGGCAATGCAGTTATCTTTGATAGGGAGTAGGCCGTATGTGAGAATCCCGGGTTCTTTCTTCGGGTGAGATGGGAAAGCCTATAAACCCCTTCATGGCCTTAAACCTAAGGATCGACATTAACGATTCACATGTAAATACCAACTTAGGCATCAGCTAATCAGGAGGATCAAATTAATGATACAGGCTCATTTTATAAACAGTAATGAATGAAGTAGAGAAACCCACCTCGTTAATAAGAAATACTCGTATGAAGGAAGAAGAAAGAATTGCCCTGAGCGGGATTTGAACCCACGTCCCCCTGACACCGGAAGGGCGTGATGACCACTACACTATCAGGAAAACCACGCTGGCAACACAGTTATTTTAGATAGTGAGTAAAAATAAATAAATGGATAGATAAAAGAACAGTAAATAAAGGAAAAAAATAGGGGGAAACTGAATTCATATATAAAAACTGCTCTCCTGACTAAAAGAGGATATATCATAAACTAATAACAATTAAAGTGCCTGAGTTTTTTAATAAAACAATTCTTCTACTCGGGCTTGCTGGATATCAAATGGTCATAACTGTCGACTTTTTTTCCAAGTTTTAATACTTAATAATTTTTAATAATTAGAATTTTTGCTCACAGCGAAATATGTAATGTATCACGAGGTTCGCACAGGTATATACTTGAAAACAGACCGCTTTTGGTGGAAACGACGCTATTTTACCTTATTCTTTTTAACCGCTTTTTAGCTTCGCTATTCAACTGCTTTAGTTTCTGATGATCAACCACGGATGTATAGAAGCTCTCAAACACACTCTGTCTGCCGCGTCAATCGTCACTGAGACTTTCATCGCACTGATGATGATTAATGATGATGATGATGATGATGATGATGATGATGATGATGATGATGATGATGATGATGATGATGATGGTGGTGATGATGATGGTGATGATACGGCTTTTCGACTTACTAAATTCAAGTTAAATTAAATTAAGTAAATTTTAAATGAGCCCATTATCTTCCCTGGCAATCTTTGCGGGCCATTTCCGTCCAGTTCCTATTTAACAGTTCCGAAATGTCAAGCTTATTACTTATAAATTGTATTCTTGGATGAGAATATTTTGTAATTTGAACCAGCATTCTGTCCGAATACTGATGCCTGGATACAAGGCCGAAAGACACTGACTACCTTTATAGTTTATTGGGTAGGAACCAATTTGCAGATATTGATAAAAGGCTTTGCTTGTAAGCAATTTGTGTCATTTAGTCGAGATGTTTGTTAGTAAGAATTTTTCCCTTAGTGCAGCAAGGGGATGGACAAGTATAAGGGACAATAGTACTCTTCGCAGGGGGACATTCAGTAGATCACTAACCTAGTGAGGCCCCATTAATTAAAACGTGAAAAAAACGAATTGTTAATTGTAAAAACGCTTTTCTTTTTTTTCAACAGATTACTGCTATTCCATTTGTACCTGACGGACCTCAGATTTTTCAGTGTAAGTGCGAAAGAACAATGACGTTAAAGTAGCCAATAACAGATAGAAATAGAAATAGAAATAGAAACTTTATTAACGTGTCTAAAGTGTCTAGCAGGGGGAAATCCCCCTGCTAATAGGGGACACCTAACTAACAGTTAAAGGTAACTATAAGATAACTATAATAACAATGAAAAATGTAAAATCAACTTTGACACATACGCATAAAATAACTACAAGACTACATACATAAAAAACTAACTTAAAATAATAGTAATCTCTTTCTTTTCTTCACCATGTTCACTGCCTTGAGTTAGCAAGGGTTTTGTAACGGTGTAAACGCCGACTTAGATTCAGGGTCGGGTTCATCATTTCCTTCCTTTATAATAATAATGATAATTATTATTATTATTATTATTATTATTAATAATTAATAATAATAATAATAATTATTATTATTATTAATTATTATTAATAATAATTAATAATAATAATTATTATTATTATTATTACTATTATTTGTGTTTTTGGGGGGTGGGGGTGTAGTTATCATCATGGGAACAACAAACTGTGCTCACTTGACTGTTTCTTTGAATCTGCAAATATTTGGACTAAATGGTGATTTAGTAAATCGATCGGCTTTAGGCTTACTCATTGTGATGATGAAGTGGATGACATAGCTGATCACAATGGATTTCCAGCTATTTGACGCCTATTTTAAATAAGCTTTTGTTGAAGGGCGCCCACTCCCGAATGGGGAGTATGTGTATGTGGAGTATTTGGGAGGATGTGACGTAAAACGCTTCACCAGCTTTACCTTTTTACCTTTTTGTTTTGTTTTGTTTTGTTTTGTTTTACTTTTTCACTGCAAATGGTTTGAACCAAGGATTCATACCATAAGTCGGTAAATTACGATCGAGTGTAGTCTTGACAAGGACTGTTTGAGGCGCCATTGACTGACGTTTGGACAACCTGAGCGGAAGTCATCATCAGAGCTGTCGACCTTTTTGATGATTTAACCCTGCAATGCTTAGCGCCTCTCTTTTGTATAGGCGATTCCAGGGTTACTGCCATCACACCCTGCAAGAGCTACGACAACGACACTTAGAGGGCAGATATACATCCAAACATGTTTCGATTGAGGCCCGCTGAACAGTGCAACATTATGATGTCACGTAACGTGAGAATCATGCCAAGTTCTCAATTGCCGGACGTATTGGATCCAAGACGCTAAATAGACATGTTTTCCTAACGTGAAATCCAGCCTTGCTTTATAATCACATTGGCACTGCATTTTATAATTACATAGCTAATTAGATCATTTACTATAAGATTCGGTGTCTTTAGATGTTACCGTGGTCCATGGAAAGTTACTTGTTTCAAGATTGGATCCTCCATCTTGGAATTCTTAATTTTTCCGAAACCGCCGAAAAACACCATAGTTGACGAAAAGTATTCAGAATCAATAAAATAACACTATAATAATAACAGAATGGAAAAGAGATCTAAAATGATCTAAAAATGCCTAAATATTGTTGTCATGACAAAGTCAAATTGATGAACATGTGAAAAGTTGTTCCCAGGCAAATGTTAGAAAAATTTACCAAGTTTAACGGCTTTAGCCTGTATATTAAAAATATGTGGGCAGATTTTGCCACCGCACGGCTCCAGGTCTGTGCAAGATTGGCCAATTGTAAAGTTCAATTCAATGAGCGTTATACTATGCCTCCATTTTTTCTTTGCTTTCATTTTTTTCGTTATTTGAGTTGTTAACAAATAAGACAGTTTTTTTTCCTGATAGGAATCTTTTTCGTTACAAATACCAAAAGATAAATGGACCCGATTCGGCGTTATGCTGACAATTACTTACGAAATCGAGTCATGTATGAACTGGAAAGCCAATGGTTAGAGCGCTGCACCGGTAACGCAGAGGTCAGGGTTCAAATCCTGGCAAGCCTGATTTTTTTTCAGGCTTGCTTTTCGCAACTGCATAAGTTGCGTTAATAACTGCGAGGATCTTCTTTACATTTATTTCTTCATTCCGCAGTTCAAATATATGAATTTCATATATTCATACTTTCATCTTCACCTTTCCCGGGTATATTACGAACCAATTTAATGACCAGCTCCCAGTTGGCTTGATAGCTCAGTTGGTTAGAGCGTTGAACCGGTGTCGCAGAGGTCAGGGTTCGAATCCCGGCAAGCCTGATTTTTTCAGGCTTTCTTTTCGCAACTGCATAAGTTGCGTTAATAACTGCGAGGATCTTCTTTACATTTAGTTTTCGTTTGGTCGTTTTCCCCAAAGTCCTTAATCTGGAGAGCGTAAGCTGAAGTTTTAGGTAGAGATGCTCTGTGATTTGTATGGTTTGAAAGATGGGGGTACACAAACGAGCACTTTTTTGAAGAATCCCTAAGCAGAAGCATCCAAGGGATCTGAGGACATCCCTCCTGGATTTGCAGATTTCACCATTTTAAGTGGCAACTGGAATTTTTAAACTACGCACGTTAAAATCAACAAAAAAGTTACGCTAACTTACTTAAGAAAAGGAACATGCTGAAAGAATGGTAATATAAAGAGAAAACTGTTAAGGGTACACCCCACCAGGAATACTATATAACCAGAATCGAAAGGGCAAATAACTCACGAAGTCGAGCTTCACCAGGTGAAACAAAGTTACAAAGAGCCAGGTGTGTTACTGGTGCTTAGAGCCGACTTGACCATGCGCGCATGTAATATGCTTAACTGCGAGGTAATACGCACAGTGAAGGAAACGATTAGTAGACGAAAACAATTTTGGCTATTAATATGAAAGTGTTAAGTCTACAAATGAAATCAAGGATGATATCTTGCTTTGTTTGGCTTGAACACCTTCCTGTGGGAAGGTGTAAGCATAATCTAATTTTTTTAGATTATGCTGTTATACCTAAAACAGGTGAGTATGTGTCATCTAATAGCAGTAACAAATACCTTATACCTGTTCTGGCGAGGAAAGAGATCGTCTGCCAATCGAAATGAAAAGTCCATGGTTATCCTTTTAGACTTGACACCTTGTGCACAGTGTTCCAAACTAACTCGAACCATGTTATGAGACAGTATTCCGCCAAATATCGATCCAAATATATCCCGAGTAAATGAAACGAGGTAGGTTCAATTTACCTATGATTCATTAATTATGTGCAAACTATTACTCACGTATTCATCTGATAACTGCAAACAGCAATCCATCCATGAGCCCATTAGATAGTTATTTAGTTATCCCGCAACACATCATCCACCTAACCAGTCAGCTTAGTTGCTGGTCGCTAATGACACGGGTTCCTACAAGGATCTCACCTTGGTATGACTCGTCAACTCATTGTTAATTCATAAGTGGCCTGTCGTTGACAGTTTTAAGAGGCCTTACAAGGCGAGTCTCCATTTTTTCTGGAAGTATACAATGCTACTTCTTCCTCTGTCTGTCTTATCCGGTAGGCGAGGTGTAAGTCATGACTGTTAATCCTTATTGAGCATGCTGTTTTTCCATTTGAACTTTTCACTACAGTCATAATGTTATGTACCTCTTACAGATGCCCAAAATGATGAAGTAAAAATTCACTGACTCTAAAGGTATTTTAAAAACGTGCAGTTCATTAGATTTGATTTGGACATGCCATGTTCAAAGATCAAAAGTGCTCTCCTAATCATATAATTTTTAAATTTCATTAATGATAATGGGCGGTTAATTAATATTGAAAAACCTTAACTGAAGTATGAGCAAACACCACTCGACACCAACAGTGTCCAAACTTTTTTTTTTACAGATGGAGTAACTCGCGTGACAGCGCCTTCGTCTTCAGGTGGGTAATTTTCAATTCGAAGGAAAACAACGCAGCGGCAGTTGACACATGTCAACGATATCAAAGCTTCATTTAATTTTGCCCCGTTATTCAATATTTTGTTTCCTTCACAAAATGCTCTTAATTAATAAAAATGTCTGAATAGGGCAGTTGCTCTCAGAAAAGCCTTCTGGGCTTTTTTGAGGAGTTGGCATGCAAATTCCAGTTTATAAGCATTGATATTACCTGCGTCCTCAGTTGATATATTTATTTCTTTGTTTTTTGTTTATGTCCTTGTCCCTATAGGGTATTGCCACATTCGTCATGTACGGTCTAACAAGTCTCAAGACATGCAAGTCACGTTTTCTCAAAAAATACGGGCTGCAAAGATCGAAAATGTAGCGAAAGTTAAGAAACCATACTGAAGCTATCCGCCATTGCTTACGCAATTATTACAATTATTATTATTAATGCCCACAAAGAGAACGTGATTTAAAGCCACATGTATTCGCTCAAAAGAAGAAAAAAACGATCTTTTTTCACATTCATGCCATTGGAACGACACTATGATTTGCGAGACGTGAGACATATCTGCTAACACTTATTGAGCTTGCTGTTTTTTTTGTTTTTTGTTATTTTTTCATTGGACCTTTTTACTATAATCATTGGATATTATGACAGTTTCCCTATTTTTTCTTCACCCACACGCCCTAACTGACAAAGTAAATTCAACGCAATCCACTAACTCGAAAGGTAATAAAAATGCAGTTGTAAAATTTAATTTGGTCACGCGATGTTCAGATATTCATAATTGCTATTCTTATCATGAAATATTAATGTTCCATTACTTTCACGACTTCAGGCGAGTTTTTTCCTATTTCTCTCTAATAAAGCGAGCTAGCAGCACGTTTCCTGCACTTCTTGGCGTAGTTAAGAAAACACGATATAACACCCTAGAATCCGGTTGTTCGAAAGCCGATTAACCCTATTCAGACCCCCCCCCCGGAGGGGGGGGGCTTTTGAGACCCGCCTCAACTTTGTGTAATTTCAAAGTTGTGTAATTTTGTAATTTGTGTAATTTCGTGACCGTTTAATATGCTATTGCCACTAAATTTTGTTACTTTTCCTAAAATTTAACTGTCCAACAAAGTTGACGTTGCCATGGCTACCGCTTTGTGACAGCCATGCTTTTAAAAAGTCACAATTCTCGCTTTAATCGCAACTATTTTAATGTTTTCAATTCGAATTTGTATTTTTACATTATTTGCAGCAACAATATATCATTTAGAAATAACTACTCACAAAACAAAAAAAATGGGTTCTGATTTGAGGAAAACGTTAAATATGAAACGTGAAAATCCTAGATGGCGGACTTCACTGGTAAAAAAAAAAGGTGATTTCTCGCTATAAATTCACTAATCGCTTTAAATTTCAAGTGTTTGACATTGTTAATTAATTAAATAAACTTTTTACAACCAACTGGCTTTATTTTCTTGTTTATTAAGTGAAGCAGATGAATTTAAGGAAATTCAAGATGAAGGATCCAAAATGGTGGATCCAAAATGGTGGACACCACAATGCTTATTTTCTCTCGTATATAAAATTTTATCTGCATAATTTTTATGTCTCCCAAAATGCACATTCAGAAAATAAATTATAGATGCATTTTATACTCAACAAAAGTATTTTTACCCCTTCAGGTATAGTATTCAGTAAATTTATTGCTTTGGAGCTTCTAAGTGAAACATCGAGAAACAAATGACGTCATAATGATTAGAAGTAGCGCTTACATTATGCTGAGCAAATGTGGTGGTCCCAGAAGGTCGAAAAAAGCCCGGTCTGAATAGGGTTAACGCGTACCCTGGGTTAAAAGTTGACAGGGAAGTTGGCCAAGTGTTCTGTTTCTCTTCTTTGAAGCATTCACGGCTACTGCGAATTGTACGTGACAATCCGACAGCAGGTGAAGTTAAATTGCTAAGCGAAATTAATTTACAGAAGTGCAAATTGTCAAGCTATAAAAGTGAATCAAAATTGACGCTAATCCCGGGTACGTTTAACCCGGCTTTGAACAACCGGGCCCTGGATACTGGATACGACAGGTGAATAGACTGTTACTCTTTGATCAGGTCCCGAAACACAATGACCCTCTTCGTAAAGCTTCAAACAGACTGCAGGGTTCAACTGAAGCAGTTTCTAATCTGTCGAATGGCGTGATGGTTCTGTTACGCCGCAGCTCTGATCTTAATGATAGTCGTTTGTTACTAATATTGAAAAACAGAGAAGAAAAGAAAACAACAAGAACAACAAACATGAACAACCACCAGTTTTCTATAATTTTCCTATTGCTTTGTTTTGTTTTGTTGAAGTAATTAAGGTAACAACGCCTTCATCCCCAGGTGGGTAATAATTTATCTTGAAACAAAAGCTTTCAAACTCCTCCGCACTTGCATGCCGTATATAAATCAATATCAATATTTATAATTTTACACCATTGCGTCTTTTTTCCTTCGCAAAATTCCTAATCTAACAAAACAGGGCTAAGTACGGGTAGAGATGGCTTCTAGGTTCCTTATTAGCACTTGTTTTAAGGATAATTAGCTTGTTAAAGCCTCGGACATACAAAGAAGGAGCGGCGGGAATCCATCTGCTCTTCCCAAATAAGGCATTTCTTGAATTTTTCCAAGACGACTTTCATCTGGACCTGCTGTTTACAGTACCTGTACGTATATAAGGTACCTTTTAACTCAAGTTTAGTGAGAATCCCCATATCGGCTGCTATGGTTATAAGAAATGACGCCATAAGAGTAATTGATCACATTTTTGGGTAAAAAAAGACAAAATGTTGATAAAAAGCAGCAAAGTGACTGTTTATGATGTCATATTCTACATGCCACGACTTTTCAATGGCGGCCAAGATGGCGGCCATCTTGGCTCTCATCCACGTATTCATCCGATCAATACTTTGCTTCAGCCCTTTACCGCAATGATCAGAAATGAAAAGAACCACAAAAAAAGGGCAAATACATCTATGTTGCCATTAGATAATCTTTAAATTATTCCGGCAACACATAATCCTACAACCAAAAAGTCAGGCTAGTTGCTAAGGACCAAATTCTTACAAGGTATCTCATCTTGATCTGACTGATCAACCCTTTGTTTTTTATCATAAGTAGCCTGTCATTGACAATATTAAGAGGCCTTACGAGGTCTCTCCACTTTTCTAGCAGTATATAATGCCACTTCTTCCTCTCTTTATCTTATTCGGTTGGCGAAAAGTAAGTCATGACTGTTAACGCTTATTGACCTTGCTGGTTTTCCATTTGACCTTTTTTACGATGGTTATTAGATGATGTCATAACTTAACTTTTTTTGTGCTTCTCATAGACGCCCCAAATAATAAAGTGACTTCCACTGACTCTAACGGTAATAAACGTGCAGTTCATTAGATTTGATTTGGTCAGCCATGTTTTAAAATCAAAATTTCTATTCTAATCATGATATATTTATATTTTATTTATGATAATAGTCGTTAAATTAATATTGAAAAACAAAAATTAAAGTATGAACAAACACCACTGGAGGATAACAGTGCTCCTGACTTATTTATTTATTTTTTATTTATTTGGTTATTTGTTTATTTTATTATTTTTCATAGATGGAGTAACTCGCGTGACAACGCCTTCTTCTCAAGGTGGGTAATATTCACTCCGAGGAAAAACAACGCTGCGGCACTTGACAGATATCTATCAATATCATAACTGCATTTCATTTACCCCGTTGGTTCATTTTTTTTTCCTTCTCAAGATGCTCTTAATTTTAAAAAATGCCTCAATAGAGCAGGTGCTTTCAGCAAAGCCTTCTGGGCTTGCTGGGAAGTTGGCATGCAGTTTTCCAGGTTATAAGCTCTCGTTTCCTTAATATTCTTAGCGGAGCTCTTTTGCGGTTGAAGGCCGCAGAGCGAAGCACCATAGGTAAGCAAATCTAGTTACCTATCGATGCGAGAAATTTTGGTTGTGACGTCAACGTACTTTCACCTGTACAGGCTCTGCGGGAGGGGAAGGGGAGTCCGAAGACAACCTGACGGGGGTGTAGAGTGCCATCTTTTGTCGGCTGGAAACACGCGGTTTTTTCTAGGCAACTGGCGTTTTTCTTTGCAGGAAGTCGCAGGACCAGCGTCGCTTTTGAAAAAGAGGCTTCTTTAAAAGGTTGACCTTATTTAGCAAAACTATTGTTCGATAGTTTTAAAGTTTTAACTTGAGAAAAATGCTTAATATCTATAAATGGAAAGAAAAAAATCGAAACTAATACTCAGTTGTCTTTTTGGTGAAAGGCGAAAAGTTCAAGTTACGAAATTTGCCTTCCAGGACTTCATCTTTTGTCCTGTTTTGCTGCGGACTCGGACGGCACATCTTTTGAGATTGCAGCATTTGGCAGAGGCCCCGACGCCAAATATAGCAGAGTTAGTGCATTCCGGCGGACTGGTGTATGATTCCCAGAGGGGGGAAGCATTGCCCTTTTTTCAGTACTTCAATGAGAGTATTTTCACAAATTTTAATTATTACCAGAACGACGGAACGAGTGAGGCCGAGTGGTCATCGTGCTCTTCTTTGGAGCCGGCGGATTCTTTTTCTACTACTTCAATGTTAGTATATGCAGAAATTAAGAGCCAGTCTGCCTTAGATCCTCTTATCCATTTTTGTTGGAGAAATAGATTTCGCTCGTAATTCCTCCCTCAACTTCCCTTGGCAAGTAAGATACAAATATGGAATTAGATCGATGAAATTCTTCTTCTTAATAAAATTATGGCACA
>Ga0126336_10001078_pt1 | contig 13368 bp, 14 predicted proteins | sample SidCmetagenome_FD_92530 | JGI IMG/M metagenome (GOLD analysis project Ga0126336, IMG submission 92530) | Coral microbial communities from El Islote,Puerto Morelos, Mexico - Siderastrea C C metagenome | ecosystem: Host-associated > Invertebrates > Cnidaria > Coral | place: El Islote,Puerto...
AAAGAGAGTTATGAAAGTTATGTGCAGCAAGGTACAAACGCGAATTGCTTGTTATTAAATTAATTTTCTTTATGATTAATTTTCTTTACAGAGATGAATCTTATCTTGGCTCAACCCTTTTCGCCAGTGTCACAAGGGTCTTGTGGTTATTGTTTCTTTTTTCCGCGTTTCATTACCAACTTGATATCAACTTCAAACCATTTACATTTTTGATATCAACTTCAGTTGTCGTATTTTTTTTTTTTTACATTTTAGACCACGAGCAGCCGTCGGAACGCGTGACACCGGAACAAGCTGAACATGTGGAACCTAGTCTCGCGGCTGACACGTCAACGGGTACAATAGTGGTTTTTTTTTACTTTGTTATTGATTTTGGAGTGTTTTTCTGTATAAAGAAAATGGACAACGGAAGATTTGTGTGAATTTCTGATTGTTTTTCCAGCAAAACTTAATGGAAAGCGATTAACTACTGAATCAAGATACGAGAAGTGATTATCTGTCAATAATCGAATTTATACAGTAGCTCTCCATGCATCCACTTTACCGCGAAGTCGCGATCTGCGTTTCAGTGACTACATCGAACAACCATATCTTTTATGACAATTATCGAAATGTCTGCTGTAGTTATGTTTACCACGTGACCAAGAAACAACCAGTAAAAAGTAATATTAGATCTAATCAAAGTGCCAAACTCTGGCCATATGGCAGGCAATTTCAGGCGTGAGATTGTATCTAATCGTCTACTTCAAACAGAACCTGAACTTCCTGATCAAGCTTCTGACACCGTGTGGGATCAGATGGTGTTTTCATTCGACCTTGCTGGAGCAAGTCTTACTCTTAACAGTAACGAGAGGCCCTTGGTGAGTTGTTCCCCTCTCCACAGAATCTCGAAAAAACCCTCACCAAAGCATTAGGATCGAACATCTTATATTTCAGAGGATAACCTGAGAACTTAATGACAATTTCTCTGGTGTAACCTAAAGTTTAGAATGAATCAAAAGGTTTTGGAAACCTTTAACGTCGCAAAAAATCTGTAAGCCAAAAGTCGTGTGTGCTAACCAGTAGAGATTGCTCACCGACAGCAAGTTAACCCGCTTTTGACACATCTCGTGGTACACAGTTGATTGCAAATACTGCTGAAACTGGGGAGGGGGATGGGGAAGGAGGGCATCCAAATTCCCGCTTATTGTACCTTTAATCCCTGTTCCCGCCCCATTTTTGTTGGCTTCCTCCCGTTTTCCCATTATCGATAGCAAAGTGTTACGTAGTGGTCTACATTTTTTCTTATTGCTCTCACTTCCCGTCCCCTGCCTGTTTTTCCGCCTACCGTACAGTTCCCCACCCCTCCCCTCTGCCCCTCCCCACCGCCTTGAAGGAGTCCCCAGTAATGAGTGCTTCGATTGTTTCATTGTGCAATGAAAAGCAGAAAGGCGCAAAAAGCTAATTATTAGTAACTGTCGTTATCTTAACCACGGATAATTATTAATTATTACCTATTGCACTTTCTTTTTCAGGATCCATTTGATTCACAATCGTCGTTTTTCGAACCAGCAACAAGGTTGTGTTTGTGTGAAGTTGAAAAAAGTGTGGTAACTGTTGTACTACCCAGTGACAACTCTGTTCAAATTCACGGTGTTCTTAACGGATGTGTTGTTGAAGACGTTCGTCAAGGAACTATTTCTGCGTTTCCAAGGTTGGTGCTTTGTCTTTAAGCGTAACAACGTCACAGCAAGTGCTGCTAAATAGCTTCGCTTGGAATGGTCGCTGTCCATTATTTCATGCACAGACCCACCCTCAACAGGAAAGTACTGTTCAGTAGCTGTCATTTGAATGGTCTCACTTTGGGAATTTCATCCACAGATTCAAAAGTTAGAACCACCTTTTACAGCATAACAAACAGCATCACAGGAAAGTACTGCTCAGTAGCTTTCATTTGCATGGTCACACTTTAGGATTTCATCCACTGTTTTAAACGTTAAAGGACCTTGTACAACGTTGTAAACAGTACCATAGGAAAGTATTGCGTAGTGACTTTCAATTGAGTGGCCACACGTCGGGTTTTTCATTCGAAGAACTGAAAGGAAAAAAACGTTTTAATAATTAAAAGCTCCTTATACAGCACGATACACAGCCTCACAGCAAAGTATTGCAACCCAAAGGATAAAATCACTGGTTTATAGATTTTCTTCATTAACTCAAACTTTAACCCACCAATCTGCTTACTTGCTTGCAGTTTTTTTCTTGGATCAAATTGCTTAATTTATCTTTATGTAATTCTTTGCCTTCTTTCTTTCCTGTTCTTTTTTAACGGGGCGATTTTCTTCAAAGGTTACTAGACAAAAAGATCGCATCGTACTCCGGCGTTGGAAAATCGTCACCTCCTCAAGAAATGTGCGACGTTGTTTTCTGCCAGTTGCCATCTGGGGAGATGAAAGGTTTGTGGTCTTAAATGGTAACGAAAAGAGATGCACGCCCACTCATTCCAAAATACCACCATCCAAACTTATCAGCACAAATTTTATATTCTGGGCAAAGTTTATGAAACTGTTACAATTATCTTTTCATTTTTATACCGAGAATTACATTGAATCCAGAATCAAGATCCGTGCTTTTTTCGTAACTGTGAGGCAAAATATTTGCAATTTCTGATTAGGATGCGTTTTTACCATCCTTAAATTCATATGAGATCATTCTCCGCCAGAAGGATTTCTGTCCTAGTGTAGATTCTGGTCTTGTATTGAAAATTTGGCCCCCAAAATCTTGTGAAATCACCAAGGGATGTTAAGGTGACGTAAGATGTGGTCAGTGAATTTGAACAACGTTTTTCTATTCGCAGTGGACATCTCCTTACAAAATGCAACCATTTTTGTAAACTTCCCCTTTCTGCTACCCCTACTGGAGTTCTTCACCACCACGCCACCTGACTTGAGCAAGCAACGTCAGCGAACAACAACGGCCAGCCAGACATCCCTCGATGCTACTCCTGTTAGCATCCTTAATCCTGAAGGCACAGATGTGCCAAGACATCCGTCAAGAGGTATTACAGCTCCAGAGCGTGTCAGCCAAGTAGATGCTGCTGCTGTGTCTGGTCAAGTGACTCAGATGAAGATTTTCGTTCATGGTGTTGTGAAAGAACCTGATATTGTCTTACTGTCGGATGCCACCAGGGGAGATAGTGAGGCACTCATTGTTCAGGTCAGTACGTGAACCTTAAGATCATTCCCCCGAAATATAATTTAACATAAGATTTTTGTCAAACTTTCACGAGTTGTTATCTATCGTGCAATGTTTTGAAATATAAAATAAAAAGAATAGGTCCCCATGTCCGTTTGCGAGATATCATCGTCTCAAGTTACCCCATAATTCCATGCAATTTTGTCTAACAAACACGTTTATTTGACCAGTTTACGCTACTTTACCTAGGAACAGGAAGCACATAATTAAAGCAAATCTTGAAACAATGTACTAGATGTACAATATCGATAACAAGGAACAATTTACTGGATGTTTTATGGCAGATGCTTTAAGCATCACGCGAAGTTGACTTAAAACCTTCCTCACTTGCGTGTTCTCGAGTTCGTGATTTCATCTCCATGAGTAACGCGTTTCCAGTAATACTTTTTTTTTCGAACATATGTTTTTTTTTCTAACTCTTTGAACAACAAAGAGGAAGAACGGTAGGTCAAACATATGTGGAAAAAAAGATAGGTCACCATGCTTGTTTAAGAGTAAATGACTTTTCTTTTCTCTGGTGAGCTTAGCCTCATAGGAAACCTATTACTCCCTGGACGGGCGCGCGCTAATGACGCAACAAATCGTGCGCGGTAAGGATGCGCAATGCAACACAGGGCAATGACCTTAATTTGTATTAGGAACTGTTTGGCATCAACTGAGAGCCACCAGCGTTAAAAGGGTTCTTATCCACGTTCAATTAATTGCTGGACAAAATTGTAAATGCGTCAAGATTCCTTTGTCGCTTTATTCCCACTAGAGACTTGAATGTCACGTAGCTCCCACAGGAGACCAATTATGGAATTTTGCTCAGAAAGCCACGGAGGCATGTTAAAGTTTTAATATCGAAAATACTTTATAGGCTGTTGCTGGTCATGTCTTCGACTAACAGCTTTAATGGTTCGCTTGCGTGTTGTATAAAAGTAATTTCAGTGAAGTGACAGAGACATAGTCGTTCGACAAAATTCCAGAGTGAAGGCTTTAGTATTGATCTGTTCGATAGCATTATTACCTAGTGAGCCTTCCGCAATTGTACTACTTTATTTGGTAAATTCAGCTACTTAATTGTTCATGTTTAGTTTTTGCTTGTTGCTTGTTGCGTGTTGTTAACTTCACGCGAAACACAAAATTAGTATATTTTCACCTATCGTTTTATTTGCGGGTATTCAGGCATGTAAAGAGTGATTATGAGAGAAAACAAAATTGTGCTATTGGTGATTCACCCATTCCTTTTTCTGTCGAGAACAACGAACTTAAAATAAACATTTTTAAACTCCCAGGCGGAAGTGGAATTCGATTACAACATGGAGAACGAGAAACAGTCACTTTCTGCAAATCTGACAAAATTCCAAATGCAGGCTTCCCAGTTTCCAGATGTTGAGAGGACGTCATATAAGGTAACTTGAAACTAATATTTGACGTATTGCACTCTAAGATCATATCCTGTGAAACTAATATCACAATATCTCGCATTTGGCCAAAATAAGTTTGTTGTTAGAAAAGACATGTTTTTTGTTCTCTGCAATTGATTCTACAAGCGTATACAAACGGATCACTATGCATAGGGGCTTTTATTTAGAAGGACTGGCGTAGGCTTAAAAGCTTTAAACATGTTAGCATGTAGTGCTAGGTGGGGATCCGTGCTCTAGACTGGGATAAAGTATTAGTTGTGGAATAATATATACGGCGACTCGTATACATGGCGTGTTAGAGGTGTAACGCTTAAGTTGAGGAATTGTCATCTCTGAGTCTTGACGACAGGATTCAAATTATCTGAGCCCACATACTCCTTTGCACCTTTGATTAATATTTTTTTTAGTGGAGCTCCCGCGCGAGCGGAGCACCATACTCATACCGAGCAGCATGCTGGTAATTTTTTAGTTTTGTACATACAGTTTTGTATGACATCTTAACGTCTTTTTTTTTAGGTTTTGAATCCCTGCTCCCTAACTTTCAATTACTTAATGCCGGCTTCTAGTACAGGTGGACAGGACATTGTTATTGAGTTAGAGGAGATGATGTTTGAGTTCTCACCAGCACTCCTTACCACTGTCAGCAACGTAGTTACAGCTTTCACTAGTCAGCACAAGGTTTGTTTCTTCTTTGCCCCAATATCAACAGGCACGTTCTCCTCAGTGCTTTCCATGTATTCCTTATGGTACTAGTTGGAAGAATTTCCATAAACATCAAGACATGTTATCTTTGGTGATCATTTCCTTTATTGTCGTGACCTGTATGTTTGATCAAGTAGTGATCCTGTAAGGAGAAATTAGTGTCTTTTTCATTATTGGGGAATAAAGGGTTAAGGGACACTGTCACCAATATTTAAGATAACGTTGAAAAGCTAAAAGACGTATTCTAATCAGATGAAACCCAAAAATACTGGTTGAGTTCTGCTTAAAACTACTCTACCAGTTCTCTGATACTATAATTATGTGTGTTTGGCTTTGGATCGCTAGCATGGGAATGCTTGCAACTTGTTTCTTGGACAAATCGCCAGTAACTGACTGTGGTTTGTTCTTCCTTTGAGAAAATCATTTGATTTCCTTCTCTTGACGTTCTAGGAGTATTCTCTGCACACAAAATGCATTTAATTTAACTTTCAGCACATTTTCACCCAAAAACGTAAAAATCCCCGTGACAGTGTGCCTTAAAAGCTGGTATTCAGCGTCTTCGTTTGTAGCGTTAAAAATCTTTTCAATATACTTGATGTTCAGTATGATCACTTTGCATAGCACAGTATAATAAATAGGATCTCAGGAAAGCATGCCGCTGAATAGTTTTAATTCGAATCATCACTTAAGGATGTAATTCACAGACTCAAATGTTAAGTTATAACCACCTTGTACAGGATAATAAAAAGTTACAAGAAATTACTACTGAATACCTTTCATTCGAATGGTTACACTTTAGGGCTTTATACACGACTCAAACAGTGAACTGACAGTTAACAGACGCTTAATTAACAATTGTTCACCAAAGTGGAGGTGAATAGATACTATCCCGAGTTTGAATAGCCAATCAGAGCGCGCGAAAAAAACTAACAGTTGATGAACAGTTGTTAGACATTAATTGAACTGTTAACTTTTGTTAAATTTTCTCTACGTCAGTCTTGGTTGCCTTCGAAGAGCATCTTTACTGTTATCACTCTTTACTGTTATTATTCCAAAGGTTGATGAAGGCGTTCAAACAACTGGACAGGAGGTTATTGCTGCTCCTACTGACCTCTGGGATAGCAAACCTGCCTCGCCTGAGTACTGGTATAAAAAGAAAGGTTGGTAAAATGACTGCTGGTATCAGTTTTCAGAGGTGGAAATAGGCTGTTGGTTTGTTACTGAAGAGAATTTTGGCCTGATACCAAAATTAACTTGAAAGACCTTGAAACACTAATCTAACACCTTGTTTTTATACTCTGGAGAGATAAGCTTGTTATCGGAACAATGTACGCGTGTGGAGTTTGTGGAGGGCGGGAGAGTTTACATTTGGAATTTAACTGTGTCTCTTGCGGTTAATGATGCGGGTGTATTGTAATTATGGCCCTCACGCACTGAACTATAATTGCGTTTAAATGCTAAAGAAATGCGCGCAATTCTGCACTGCAGTTTAGCGATTGTATACCATATGGCTAATTCTTCTTTATACTTAAATAGAGCTCGAGTGATAGCTCAGCTTCAGTGAACAAAACAATCATTAAGATTTTTTGATAAACTTGTTACACTGATCTACCCCGTTTTCTTTCTTTTTTGTATTTATTGTTGTTTTCACTTTCAACGATTTTTTCAAAATGAAAAATAAAAATAAAGGTAAGGGGTCTGGCCCCTCCCACTAGATACGCCACTTTTAGGGGGAGGGGGAGGAGCAATTTGTCCTTTCGTCAAGAAGAACTTTGAAAGATTATTTTGGTGGCTAACAGTTATATTTATGGGTAGTGCGTCATATGGCTTTACCAGCTAGGAGTGTAATAGTTTACATGTCTTTTATAGCAACGGAAGATTCCAAACCAAAGCTGGTAAATAGAAAATCGACCGGGGATAAGGTAAGGAAATAAATTGTCAGATTTTGTTCATAGACACCCGGACTTCGAGGCTACACTACAATCCAAAGAATTACTGTTTATTGTGCGTTTCCTAACCATAACCAATTAACGATTAAAACTGTTTTGTTTCCTTTGGTTTTCCTTTATTTCGGTCAGTAGTTGGTTAAAAAACTCTCGTTATTTTCTCAGTGAATTATTAGTAAAACCAAGACCAATCCTAAATTGCTTGTATAAGTCTTCCCAGTTCTAGAGATCTGTTTTGTTTTCATTGTGTTGTTTGCGTCTAGTCAGACTGACCATCTTGCTTTTGATTTTTTTACTCTGAAGACGACGGAAGTATGAAACACTCGGAAAAACTACTGCGTACTGGAATTTTGCTTTTTCTGGTTTGGGTCAAAACAATGCTGTAACTATTATTAAGTATTCCCCTTAGTTTTAAGACCCGACAGCAAAGAAAATTGGTCCCAAGTTGCCAAGATGTAACCTGTTTCCATCCTTGTCATCCCTAGCCAGATGTTTTGTTTTTTCACAGTTTCCCTCATGAGTTGATATTGTTACGTTTAACCAAATCATTGAACCATTAGCTTTAGGTGTGCACCTTTTTATTCCAAATGTGACGATTTCTACTGATCCCTGTACATCTTTTGGCTTTTTTGATACCAAAAACAAGTGTTGGAAAATTGTAACGAATGAAAGGAGAAGTTGTGCGGGGTAGAAAATTTCAAATGAATGACAAAAATGCCGCTAAGTTGGCGGCATTTTTTGTGAGAACATAGACTTGTTCCAAGTTGCTTGCTTTTCTTGAGGACAAAAGAAACGTTTAGATGTTTGTAAAACACGTGCGCATAAACTTTGCGTGTGTTGCACGCGATGCGACGTAAATGGTTGTCTGCTAAAAGAGGGAAGTCGCCCGCTTCGCAGAACCAGCCGCCATTTTGTTTCCCCCGCGTGGATCACGCGCGCGTCCTCTATAATCAAAACGAGCGACTTGGAGCAAACCTAGTGAGACCATTCTCCATAGTGTAATAAAGGGGAACACTAACCTACTTACTATAACCCCAATCTGTTTCACTTCGCGTCAACAGTTGAGTGTCGTAGCAAAGGAAGTTCAAGTGGTGTTGGTGAATGAGATTGAAGGAGCGCATGTTCCGTTGCTGTTGGTGCGCTCATTCATGAAAGCCAAGGCTGCTGATTGGTCAGCACAGGTAGCTTGTTTATTGACAACACGTAGAGTAAGCGTAAAATAAAGTCAATTTATCCATCAGTCAGTCAGTCAGTCAGTCAGTCAGTCAGTCAGTCAGTCAGTCAGTCAGTCAGTCAGTCAGTCAGTCAGTCAGTCAGTCAGTCAGTCAGTCTGTTTGTCTGTCTGTCTGTCAGTCAGTCAGTCAGTCAGTCAGTCAGTCTGTTTGTCTGTCTGTCTGTCTGTCTGTCTGTCTGTCGATCAGTCAGCCAGTCTCAATCAAGTCAACAAGAAGCCAAGGAGCTGTTTTACTGCATGCATCCAAGATATAAACAAGTGTGTGCCGGAAACTTTACTACTATCACGGTTATTGTACTCTAGACTGCCAGACCACTGCAATATGTCCTTTCTCATATCCAGGAGTAGCGCTATTCTCTAAAGTAGACATTGTTACTGGTATTAATTGACGAAGCTAAGTGGGCGAGAAACCGACCATAGCGCTCAGTACGTGATGTGGAGCATGACTCCACATAATACGTGGGTTGAGTTTGGTCTTAGTTCTTGACTTTGCTCCGATAGTTTTTCATCGGCTCGTTCGATTTTACCCCCTCCTTGACAACTACCATTTCAAAATGTCAGTTTGATCTGGTTGTAGGCTGATACTTGCTTGAATACTTTCCTCTCTAACTGACTTGAATGTAAAGGATTATATAAAGAGTAATGGACGGATGTATTTTGTAAAACAGCTCAAGGTGGAAGCAGACGTAGCAGTCCAGATGTCGTACTACAATGAAAGTTTGGCCGCGTGGGAACCGTTGCTAGAGCCGGTAGTTGTAGAGCAAGAGAAAACCATGTGGGAAGTACAACTTAAGGTAAAGTAGTGGTTGTTTTTGAAGGCAAAACAGTATTAAAAGGTCTCTGGAAAGTTATGAAATTTAGACGAAAAAACAAAAGGCCCTATAAAAGTCATGGAATTCTTTTTTGCCTGAACTGAAGAAATAGTTTCAAAGCACAAAAACTGTAGGTATTGTGTAGTTGACTTGTCAACTTGCTACATCGCTCCCTGTACTGAACGTTAACGACACTTAATCTCTGTTCCTACAGTTTTTCCCAGGGTTCGTACAGAGTCTTGAGATCTTGAAAAAGTCTTGAAATTTGCAAACCAGTTTTCCAGACCTGGAAAAAGTCTGAAAAATAAAGATAAAGTCTGAAAAAAAATGGTAAAAAGTATGGAGTTTTTTGGCATTGCTCGTTAAGAAACAAACTCTCTTGTTATCCAAAGTTAAGTCAGCAAATGGGTATGTTGCTCTTTGATGAAAGTCTCCACTCCAACCTTCAACCCAAACAACTGGACATTCACATCCGCTTTTGGGAGGGTAGTCAGGTATCCAACCATTTTTATACATCAGAATTCCTGGGACATGCTGATGCAGACAGCTTACTTGAAAAGCTCATTGACTGTTGGGCCACTATTGGTAAGCAAGGTCTACTTCAGATTTCAATGGATGACCTCAGTGTGAACTGGAAAACCTATGAATTAATTTCTACACGCATTGGGGAAGAAATGCATAAGACAGTGCTGAACATTGGTTCTTGTCGACTTCATATAGTTCACAATGCCTTCCGCTCTGGTAGTATGGAAACCAATTGGAAAGTTGGACAAACCTTGAGCTCACTTTACTGGTTATTCACGGACTCACCTGCTCGGCAATCACTAGATCATTTCTCTTCTAAACCAATTTTGCTCACATAGGTGGGTAGTAAATTAATGTGACTGTTGTTGAAAGAGCTCTGGAGATGTGGCCACCTGTAAAGCAGTATGTGTCAAGTGCGAAAAAAGGAAAGGTGGCAAACCTCCAAAATATGTCTTTCAGTGTTGTTGCAGCAAGTTGTGGGGATGCATTATTTGAAGTGAAGGCCAACATGTTTTTGTCCATGGCTAATGAAGTGGCCCATTTTCTCAACTGATATCAGACTGACATGCAAATATTGCCATTCTTGGCACAAGATATGCTTGACCTTGTGTTCAATCTGTTGGACAGATTTGTGAAAGAAGATGTCTTAGAGAACGTGGCATCAAAAGTTAAGCTGATCCAACTGGATTTGACAAATTCATCTTTGCACAAAGATACTTCGGCTGTGGACATTGGGTTTGTTGCCAACAAACTTCTTCACGATTTAAAGTACAAAAAACGATTTCTGACAAAGATTTCTATTCAGTGAAAGCTGATACCAAGACATTCCTCATTGCTGTTGTCAAGAAGCTCTTATTGAAGGTGCCAATCAGATATGGACTGGTGAGGAACTTGGCATGGCTACACCCTTTGGAGATCTGTGGTAATCAAGACAGGTGTCTTCAGCATCTCAATCGGTGTCTTAAGATTGTTAGTGATGCTCAGCAGGTTAATCTTGCCAAATGTGATAAAATCATCAGGCAATATAAAGAATGTGCCAGAGAGAACTCAGCCAATCTTGATTTTCAGTCCTTCGTTGTTGGTGAGTCACGCCTGGATGAGCTTCTTTGTGACAGCATGGCCAATGCTACTGAGTGGACTGATTTGTGGGATTTTAACCAGAAACCTTGTGCTTGTATCACACGGACAAGCGTCACAAGGAAATCGCTGTTGAAAATATGGCTGAACAAACTTTGATTGCCCAGTGAGTGATCAAAGACCATCTCATCAATGTTGGAGGGGTCGAGTAAAGAGCTCCTGGCCAGTGCAAATTCTGCAAGACAGAGGTACCAAACATACCTAGATGAAGAGAAAAGAAGGGAGGTGGAGCAAAAGCGAGTGCAGAAAAGGGCAGCAGTCCTTGATGAACTGAATGATTTGAAAGAAAAAGAGAAAGGGATGAAATCAAACATTGAGGCACTGTTCAAGTCAGCTTATGGCTTTGCAGAACAGGCAGAGTCAACTGGGAAAGTTACTTTTATTCCCACGTCAAATGCAATGAGGCGAAGTGCCAAGGAGAAAGAAGGAGAGCTGACGTCCATAGAGGAAGAAATAAATAAGAAACGTGAAGCACTGAAGAATTAGTTCTGTATGCCATGGAATGTTATTAAGAGATTACGTGCAGATGTTGATACACCTGTGATACTTTGTTTCTTACGAGGACCAAAATGACAAAAGATCTGCTGCCTGCCATAATATTGGGTTGCTACTTTGTTTTGATCGTATTACCCAAAGTCCTGAGTAGGAAAAAACAGTGTAAACTGATTTTTCTAGGGTGTTTACATTTACTAAGAAAAATTATTATACTGTGTGATGAGATCATTTGCCTTGTAGTCTAACCAATTAATAGCATGGTTTCTGCGGGATAATTGGGATAAATACTGCTAGTTATATTTCAAAATTCCCCAAGTACCACTCGCCGCTTCGCCGCTCATGATGTTAGGGACAGTTTTGAATTATAACTCATGGGTTTTTATCTCAAATATCCCTTAAAACTATGCTATTACCCATACTAACCTTGAGTCTGGAAAGAGAAATTACTGTTTTGGAAAAAGTCTGGAAAAAGTCGTGAATTTTGCATCCAAAAATCTGTACGAACTCTGTTTTCCCAATTAGTTAATTCTCTGACAATTGCATTGAGGAATTGGCCACCTCTGATGCTTTTTAAGTCTCAAAGAATCATAGTTTGTTGTACAGCATCTCTGTGCCACTTATCTTCATCACGACGGTTTTGCAATTAAAATGTTTTCTCTAGTATCTCTGTCAAACGAACACAAGATGATGTGATAACGTTTTAGAGTACTAGAAATGAAAGTCACAGATTTGGCATCTTATGCTCTTGTACCATTATCTGCTTTTGTCTCTAGCTATTTCTGGCAGAAGGGTATGTCTCAAGCTTCTCCCCTAAGGATGTGGACTCGTGTGATGGCCCTCCTCGAGACTTAACAGATGGTTCAAAAAAGACACCACTAGCTCGGGATGTGACTGACTCTGGGTTTCGGTCGTTGACTCAGCGGAGGTCGACTTTTAGGAGAATGAGCTTGCCGCCTTCCTTAAGGTGTACAGGGAGGCAAAGACGGTAAGTTTCGCTTTCATATTATTTTGGCTAATTCCATCAAGGTAACCGACCCACACAAATCATTGAATCTTCGCATGGTACGGCTGGAGGGATGTGTTATTGTTGCTGTAAATCCTTGTTCGAATAACTGAAGGTTTGTTGAGACATTTCAACACAAAAACAAAAATTAGAACGATGGGTAATTTTGGAGACACGAGTCGTTTGGTTGTGATCTTCGGTTCCCTTTAATGAGAAGTTTCGTATTTTCCGAACTGACGCATAAGGTAGCGAGAAAATAATGGACAAAGGGTTGACAAAAGGAAAGGAAAAAAAATAGAAATTAGACTAAACTAAGACAATGTACGTGTAAAATTAATTCGTCGAAGTGAAGCAGACGTGAGTCAATCGTGTCATAAAAATGAAAACATTTCTCCTGGGAACTTAACCATTAGGTTAAAACGTAGATAAACTTTATTTCCTTAACTGGGTCGGTGTGGATCCACCTTAAAGGGAGGATCTTCAGATTGGACCAAAAAATGGGAAAAATCGTGCTCTGCTTTTTGTAAACGAAAAATCCCTTTTTATGTTTCTGAAGTCATCAGGATGCTGCTGTTAGCAGAGATAACCTGCCATGAGGCGCTATTGTTGTTGTTTTTTTATCGGAAGAAGTGGGAGGGATTTGATCGGAGGTAATGGCAGATACGTCGTTGTAAATGTGCCTGTCATTTCAGGCCAGGTAAAAAGGCAAGGCGGCGTTCCACTGGCACCACATCTGCCGATGAAGATGACCTTGACTATGAAGGAGCCATGTCCACGTTTGTTCATTCCACGGAAAGAGCGTTCTCTGATCCTAGCTCAGAGTACAAAGGGTTGGATGTTGTCGATGCTCCTTTGGGTGAGGTTGATGCTG
>Ga0126336_10001079_pt1 | contig 13367 bp, 6 predicted proteins | sample SidCmetagenome_FD_92530 | JGI IMG/M metagenome (GOLD analysis project Ga0126336, IMG submission 92530) | Coral microbial communities from El Islote,Puerto Morelos, Mexico - Siderastrea C C metagenome | ecosystem: Host-associated > Invertebrates > Cnidaria > Coral | place: El Islote,Puerto...
CATTTTAAAAATTGAAGTGTTCCCGGCTAGACATAGACCACCACATCTTAAGCAAAGGCGTGGCAGCGTTAGATCAAAACGTTGGTCTTCATAAGATATGTGTACCCTTCAGAAGAAACCTTTAACCCACTGTTGAATTTCTCGTGATGGGAAAGCCAAATCGGAAACTGTAAAAAAGGCTTCTGGTTGGACCGCAAGTGATTTTCAGTTTGCGTGTACATACGGAAAAACCATGTCTAGACGAACAAGTGAAGAATTTTTCGACTGTTTTAAAATCACGTACCTACTTAATTCCTCAACTCTCTTTCACAACACGCTTTCAAGTTTTCACAACAAGTTTTCACAACACGCTGAATTACTAAGGTCAAGTGAAAATGAACTTCATCATTTCTGAAAAAAGTGTTTGCATTTGAAAAACAATTCAGTTATCTCTAAGAAGACTTCTGAACGTACGAAACGCAGCAAGAGGAGATTTTGATGCCAGCTTCCAGGACGTGCCTGCATGCGGAAGCTTGGTACGATGTAGCTTGGTGTCCACCTACAGAAGTGCTGTTACGGTTCAAACAGTATGAAAAAATTGTCCCGTTTTTAGTTTATCGTTCGAAATCCCGCGTCTCAATCTATATCATCCTTTATGGTTTGTCGTCAACTCTTCGGTTAAGTATCCTCTGCCCTAGTAAACTTCTATTTTGTAATTTCATTCGATTTTTACGCCGGCGAACTGGTGAATGATTTGGAAAAGTTTTTCCTTTGGATCGGTTTATCATTTCCTCAAAAGATTCTAATGTGTCTTTTCATGTCAGGGAGAAATTCTGCTCATGTGTAAATTTGTTTTACCAAAGGCTGTACTTCAGCCTTTGGTAAAGCCAAACTGAACCAGCTGAGCTGGAAACGCGACAACCCACTGGTGGTTTTTACCCGCAAACGAGGAAGATTATATGGCATTGTATGTTTCCTGAGGTGGCTAAGGAAACTGGTCCGCAAATTCTGATACAGTAGGAGGATGACGTCATGAGTTGTTTCAATACTAGAGTTTGTGGGGCTCCCCTCTCTAGGAAGGTAATTAAAGAAAGGTATAGAGGAGATGAACTCACACGGAATTATGAGTCTAGTGACAGGAGTAGGGTGCGACCTAACCGGCATTATGTATCATAAAATAAAATGGAAACACCAACCCACTCCCCAACACGCCTTTCCGTTAATATGTCCACAGTCTAGCAGCCGTAGACTAACGATTTCTTCAAAACGTCGTCAAAAAGATTATTGAGAACTAACAGCGAGGAGTTTTGCCTTCATGCCACTAGTTTTAAAAGCGAACAAATAGACAATTACATGAAGTACACATGCATGGTGCCTTATAGAACATTTGGGAATATGGGTCACCAAACGATAGTTCGTTCATACTCGGTAGCGTTTGGACCTGGAAAAAAATCATGTAAAACGTCGGAAAATGTTCGACAGAAGAAGAAAGAACTGCTAAGTATCTTTAATCTAAATGGTCACGGTAGAGGATTTAGAGAGGATTTAAGGGAGTTTATAGAACGATGTTATGTGATCTGGGGTGTTGTACCTGAAGAAAAATCTCGTGCTTCGCGTGCAGAAAGCTCTGGAAATACTTGTCTTTTCACCATGCCAGACGTCAATTTGAAGTTTTATTCATCCGGATTGGAAAAACTCAATGCGATCAATTTTACTAAAACCTGTAATAGATATCTTTTCTTCACGACATTTTTTCTTTCGCCCCCCGACATAGATAAACCCACACTGCGCATGTCTTTTCTTCCGTGATTGGTGCGTTGGCCGAGAGAAATTGACCACAAAGGATAGTCTTGGCCGGAATTTCTAACTAAAAGACATAGAGCCTTTGTTCGTTTTTCTTACTCATATAAGGTCTCCGAGAGTACGGCGGAGGAAGACTTCTTTGATAGCAGTGTTTATCGTTTGTTTACTGTAATCAAATGCCTTTACGTGATGCGAGAGGTTCAGTTCAAATGACTTAACTTGACTCAAGTGGATGTAAAATCAAGACGCTCTAAGGTGGGTCTTAACGTGAAAGAAAATTCTAACTTCGGAGCGCTTGGGTTTCGTGTTGCGTGCCATATCAAGAGTTAATGCAAGTACATTAGTTTAGTCTAGCATTAAAATACTATTCTTAAGAAAGCAGCTTAATGGCATTCGGCTTACATAATGGAGTGTACGCGAAACATTCACCTCTGTAAATTATCTCTAAAAAGTAAAATTGTTTTTGTTTGAATATAGACATTTTACAAAATTAGAAATACCCAGTAGCAGGCTATCGTTTAAAATAATTAATTTCATAAACAAGAAAATTTCGCGAAGTGCATGACAATTTCGTTAAACTAATGATCGATGAGAACAATTACTAATTGCTATGCCTTATCTCATCTTATCTTATAGACAGATTTGATTTAATTAATATCGGTGTTGGGATAACATTGATATCTTATTTTTATTTTGAGACTCACAGCAAGGCGCAGCCGGCAAGTATGGAGGAAATACGAGAAAATATCACATCCCACCCAAAAGGATCCATGAAAAAACAAATTTAAAAAGAGTATTTCCGATTGTCAAGGAGATCAAACAAAACGAACCTTTGGGTTTAAAGAAAATGTTATAACATAAAGGATTTTCTTGATATTTTCAGTTTTCACAGTTTTTCTGGCGCTGATTTGACCTATTTCTTGCCCTTTGTTATATTCAGTACAAGAAAACGTGATTTTATATCTTATAAGCCAAACTAAAAGGATCATCCTCATAAGCCGCAAAATAGTTTTGGAGTTGTTTGGAAAATGGAATTTTAGGGTTTTACGTCTTACCGGCAAATTATCCGACGATGTGAAATATCATATCGGTTTACTTGATGTTCACTTAATATTTGCGGGGCGTTGTGTGTTCGGCCTAGAATCACGTCACAACTTAGGCTGATAATCGGCGGTTGAAGGAAATCGTGAATAACTCTGGCATATGCTATTGCTATTTTAGAAACTCGAGCGAAACTATTTCGACAGCGGACAGCTAACTTGTCTCACTCCACGAGAATTTTAATTTAGTTCCACGCGAGGACCAGCGCACGATTTTTTTTCAAAGGAAGCGACTACATAAATATCACCTCTGTGTCTAAGGATACAGGGAGACAGGAAAAGAACAAGGGATTCTTATAAGTTCTTAAAACCAACAGGAATCTTCTGTGAAACCGCCGAAGTTTACAAAACACGAGGTATGTTACGGAAATCATGTCCGTTCATCCCAGCCTTGGGATTCCTAAACATAAAATAATTTACCTGACTTTGATAGCTACTAACTGGCACGCTACTATGTTAGTTTTGATAAAGGCGATAGGACTGATGATTCGGTGCTGAGCGCGTGTGATTACAAAGATGATAGGGTGCAGTTTGGTATAGACGATCTGTTCGCTTAAGAAAAAAGAAAAAAAACCGGCAAAAAACGCCGTCTGTTTGAACCTCTCCCGAAAGAGAAATAAGAAATATCGGAACGTATTTTGTACTACAACAAGCAAGTTTGTGGCGTGAGGTATTTGCCGGAGAAATTTACTCCAAAGTTTTGTTTATCGCAATGACAGATGAGTATTTCATGATAATGACCATTTGAAAAACAAGTTAAAGAACTCGTCAACTCCATCAGCACCTTTAGTGATCATGATATAAACTCTCTTTACAATCATTAATGCAGATTCAGAAGGAAGTCAATGAGAACACAGGAAATGATCAATAAGGGAAGAAACAGTTGTAAGGGGAATAGATAACGAAATTCTCCTAACGTGTATTATAGTTATTATGTGGAGGAAAGTAAGGAGAACTTGGATATGCTATCACTACTTATTGAGGGACTTTCGCCAGCATCACTGGTGAAAAGAATATCATTCGTTGGCAACATAAAACATGCGTCCCAAAAGATGTGGTTATTCTAATTATATCACGTGGTGGGGAAAAGTTGCAAGCGAAAACAAATCCTTGAAAGGTCACTGGACAGGAATACAAAAAGACAACTGTTTTTGATTCGCTTGAGACGATGCACTAGTGTTTGTAGATCTTCAAATCAGAACCGCTGCTACAAAGAAGATAACTGTCAACTGTAAAACTCTTTTTTTTTTGTTTTTTTTTTCGCATTCTTTCAGAAATGCCCCTGAAACCTCTGTTTAAATCGTGAATGTTGTTTCTGTGGTTAGTTCATCCAAACTCATAAAAAATCCTTCTGGGGACGGTAAAATTTAATTAGATTTAAGTTTTGTGAAGAATTTAAAAACCTTTTCCTTCAAATCGGCTTTTTTTTTGTCAGTACGGAGAAATAAAATCTGCGGTTATTTTACAAAGGCGTTTTTCCCGCTTTACCGCCTTCAAATACAAGCCGCTTGTCGAATGTAAAATTCCTAGCGTACCTCTTTTTGTGTAAAACAAGAAAATCTTCTTCTGTTCATCTTATGGCCAGTAAGTCGGCTAAACACACGTACATCGAACATGAGCTGTTTAATGTGATGAGATCAAAATGACTCAATCCGTCCGTAAACTAACAACGAAACTGTCGACAATTTGCACTATGATCGCGGGCGCATCAATTATTTAGCGTCATATCTTCCTTTAAAAATTTCCCGCGAAATTTAAACAAACACGCGCGTTCTATTCATGTACATCTGTGTCTATTATCAATAGCAGTTCAACTCTCCCTGGTTGACATAAAAGGCAGGAAGATTGCTTATGGATATCTTCTACCCTTGTCTTTAGCGATGCTACTCGTGTTTGAAGAAACTTGATCTCTGTAAAAAACAATTTCCGGTTTCATTTGACGAAAGGAATGACTCCGCCAATTCGTCAATTCATTTGTCTGAAAGATCCTGAAATCTAAATCACCGGTGTCATTCTCGAAAGCGTTAAAACGGAAACAACAAAGCAAGCATAAACTAAACAACCTAACCCATCGTACTATTTGCAGCAATGAAGGTTGAACACATTTTTTCCTGAAAAATAACACATTATCTTGCGTTTTTATATTTCTGGTCGGTTCATCATTTCATTCATGTAAACGTATTATAAATGGATTTCATCTGAACTTAATTTGATAACACCGAGGTATTTGTATATTGCTAATGTGAGAGCTCTATTCTGAATGACCTTAGATAGAAATTTTTATTATTACACATATGTCGTTGATATTAAAGAACTGAAACGCTTTTCATTGAAAAATTCCAAGACTGCATTCACGTGTTGAGTCTCAGTAAACAGAGCTAAGGTTCCCCAAAGGTTGAAAGCTGTCATCTTTATAGTAGTACAAAATTTCATACAGTGGCTTTTTTGTATCCCTTACAGGTTAGAAGAACGAATACAAAATTGTGAACTTCACTGAATGCAAAACTTGACAGTTGACCTCTTTTCTACGACAAATTCTCTGGAGTGAAATTGAGCCCAGTTTGTTTTGGTGTACGTATCAGTAGTAAATGACGCAAATATCCGATACTTGGTCAGGGTATTATGATATCCTCAAATTGTTATCGTTTCGTTCGTTTTGAAACTGACGTGACAAGAACTGATCGTGAGATACACTGTCCATTATCGGCGCCATCGGAGCTTTTAGGGATTCGGACCTGTTCCGCCAGCTCGTGCGATATTTGTCGTGTTTACCCCCCGCACCAGACTCGGTCCTTATAATCCGTCGGTCTAAATATTTACCTTTATTTGCAGTCAATAAAAAGAAACTTATAAAGCACGATATTTTTCCTGTCTTGCGCAACCTTATCAAAGAACAAGTTGTTTTTGTTCATTTGTGACAGCGTGCTTACGTCTGCTCTTAGTGAACTGCCCAGTTGATTTGTTTTCATTGTGTTGAAAAAATCATCCAATGTTTTTGACAGTCTCTTCAGGGCAAGCCAGGAGGGTGACTCGAGTTTACTGGTGTGTCATCATTAACTTTGCCTATCACTACAAGAAATGAACCTTTGCCATATAATAGACAGAACAGTTTGTACGTGCGCAACTTGGAATTTAATTTTTTTGTTCTGCTAATTCCTTTAAACGTCCAGTTAAAGGGCTATGAACTAAATTAATTTCCTCCCTGGATAAATCTTAATGATTTGCCTGACATCAACATAATTTTTGGCTGAACTCACCTACAGCAGCGCTAAAGGGAAGCGACGGATAAAGAATCCTAATCAAATCAATCAAAACTACTGCAACTTGCGCTTTGTTTGTGAATCACGTGCCCGCATGTATCGTAAAATAAACTCCACAAACTACACTGTACACATCTTTTATTCAGAATTTTTGTTTTGTCACCAGGTAATTTGTGTCATCGCATTTTACGTCGCTACAGACAAGCTGGATTCTCATTGGTTCTTTCACTGCGCTTTGTGGGCGTTCCTTTAGTTCCCACCTTCTACTCAGTGAAAATCCCTGGAACTCGACCGACATACAAACACGCCGTAAAACCTGTACTATGATGAGACTGTGTTGTGTTTTATTTATAATTGTTTTTATTCTTCAAGTTTGCGCAGCGACGGACAAAGAGCCCAGGATAGGTAAGACATATGGTTAACTTTTGCGCACCAGATGAACATGCTTTATTCAATATTCCGTACTCATCTGTGTAAGATATAATTATATTTGACGCCCGGTTTTCTTCTACAGGTCGCGCGCGCTATCCTATACCCAGTGATCTCTTCAACAACAATGGGCGCTTTGAATATGAGATAACGATAGTGGAGCGAGTGAACCCTGATGGAAAACGCCATTCGCCTCATAAACATTTTATAAAATATGGACAGAGTGGTCTGAGGACAGGGACCCTTTATTATAGACTCACCGCTTTCGGACGCACATTTCATCTCCGTTTGGAGCGCGACGATAGTTTTGTATCACCTTTGCTTACTGTGGAGCACGTTTATAGTGATGTGCGGAGACTACCGTTCGCAGGGGATTTGCGGCATTGTTTCTACCGCGGGGATTTACGGGGAGATCCTGACTCAACCGCCGTGTTTAATTTGTGCAATGGTCTGGTAAGTACTCCGTTTCTACAGTTTGTTTGGTCGCTAGGTTTTCACTTGAATTAGCCGCGCGGTACAAACAGTACTGTAACACGGAACACCGCGCACTTCAGGCCGGTGCCACTCAACGGTTCATGCAGTTAAGCAGCGGCTTGATGTAATTTCAATTCCATTTAACCCAAGTTCATGCGATCCTCGTGCATATGATGAAAACATTTGGTAAAATTATCATTTTCAGGCGGCATAACCTTGTATTTATTTACTCAATTAACGAGGCCTGAGTATTGTAAGCAACGCCGCGGTGATTTGACAACTCTGTGCGTTTATTCCGCTGACCTTTGAGTACAAATAAAAAGAGCATTTTTATTAGGCGGATTTTCGTCTTAAAAAACTAAAGGCTTATCCGGAATTTGTGCGTTTAATGACAGTTTACCAGACTTTTTTTGTTGGTGGCCTGGGTATGGTTGTGGTTGCCACTTGAAATTTTTGGGTATAACTTTAACCGGAAAAGAACGGAAGTGGCAAATGACCCCCTGGTAATCAATACGAAAGATTGCTAGCAACTCACGCACCATGTACCACAATCTTGCAGCAGATCCAGGTTTCTGCAGATGAGAAAACACTGAAATTCTGTTTTTTGTTTAAACTATACCCGGTGGTATAGACATGTAATAAGCTTATAATATCTCGAGTAGCCACTTCCTATTTGAGAAACCTTTTTGCAATAAACAATTTGCAATAAACCCCCCTTATAAAGCGCCGGATCGCCGGCAACATGTTGTATACACTGTATCACACTCGGAATTGTAACTCACAACTTGGTGTTATTTCTGTGTAATTTGTTTCTAAGATTTGCGCAATTTATTCCTTGTATTTTTCAGCAAGGTTCTTTCGTTTCAAACGGTGAGCGCTATTTTGTGGAGCCTACCGACAAGCACAAGACAAATTCAAGCGCACATTTCAGGAAATTCCATATCGTGTTTCGCTATCCTACTGAAAGAAAAGGCCATAGTAACGGACCTTCAACTTGTGGTCTAAAAGGTGAGCTACATTTCATAACATACTATCTATGCGCGTGTAAGCGCACCTTTAAAAACCAGCCAAATCCATCCGTTGGTTATGTTATTGCCGCCGCGATTTTTCCATTTATCTCCCTGGCGTAGCTTTTTCCTTATCTGCTTTACAAATCACCCTGATATGCCGCTCTTAACGTTGTCTGGAAATCATGCGTCGTATCAGATGGGCCCGGTCGCAGCAAGAAAAATAAATATGTCATTCGTGCCCTGATAGAGAGGCAGATATCAAGAAAGGCGCGCTAATTGTTGGTTTTAAGCGTGACATTATGAAAACAAAGAGTCCTAGTTGATCTCCGTTGAACAGAGTCTGTAAACGGAGTTTTCTATTAACAAATAAAGCGAAGCACGGGTGGTTTTCAATGAAATTCCTTTGTGCATCACCCTGTAGCTTGTTTGCTGACCTTTGACGTGTTTTTTTGTTGGTGCGTGCAGGCGCGGTAAAGAACGCGGGAAAAGCAAGAGATGCACTCGATATCGAAGTCTTATCGCGATATGCGCGCGGGATCGCTAGGCCCGGCACGTGAGGATTCCAAATTAAAACAGATATGATCACCGAATTTACTTTGTTAGTTTACTTAGTGTCTTTTCCCGTCTGAAACCATGCTTAGCATTAGCATTTTGCAGTGTATCCTCCTTGTCTGTTCAGTTCTTGCTACGAGGAATTTTGTCTGTTCTCTGTTGCACCTAAAAGATGTTTCAACAATTAAAAGTTTCCAAACTGGTTTGCACAAAACGTTCTGTCAGATCTTTTTTCACCAAGTGCGGCTCAATTAATTGCCAATCCCTAGCTAAGCCCTAAAACAAAAAGAGTTTTAATCAACCTATCACTAGTAGGAGGTCACTGACTACAGAAGAAGATGACGAATTCTTCAGATTTTCTAAATAACTGTTTGTTACAAAAACAAATTTTTTTATTTCGACGATACACTGTGCTGTAGACCTCAAAAACTTTCAACGCGTTTGATAATCTATAGACTTAGCCGAACTGTTATAGAAGAAGAATATGTTAAGTTAGAGTCCCAGGTGCATACACCGGGTACTTGTGTATCGTGTAAGGAGAGAATTTCGGAGAACCGAGTGAATTATTTGCAGATGAGTTCAAAAGAAACATCGCAGCATGAAAGTCATTGACAAATTACTGAAGTTCAAGCAGCAGACGAGCCGGAAAGCTGAATTTACTCATAATTCTCAACCGCAGACGTTTTGCATCTGCATGCATGTTGTTTCTGAAAAGTGTTTCTTTCATGTTTGCTGACAGTTTGTATGACGGCAGCACCGGATTAGCCAGTGCATCGATATGTGAATACGTAACGCCTCTTATAGCTCAACAACATAAATGCTTTCGTGGTCGATTTTAAATGACAGCGATCAAATGCGTTGTTGTAAGTGATATCCTTTTTAACTTCTTGTCAGACGATTTTCTCTCTAGAGAGACCAAACCTTTTCCCTCCTCGGAGCGTCAATTAAAAAAAAAATGAGCAAAACTAGCTAAAAGAAAGTACTTTAGGCGCACTTCAACATTTTACCCACAGACTCAAAACCTGAGAAGAACTACAACATTAGATGAATGTGTGTTAGCATTTATATAACTGCAATCTTGAGTAACGAAGCCAATACAAGAGGTCCTTGTGTAGTATCACCAAATCAGCTTTGTTTGATAGTGGATTGAATCGCGTCTCCTTGTGGCTTTTCATCGGCGCAAGTGCTGCGGTTAGAGAGATGAAGTTTAAACCCTCACGCTAACCATTGTCGTATTTACACCAGTACTCAACGTGTGCAACTATTGAGGAGAAGAGGCGGACGAGAATACACATGTTACACCCTCTCCCTTTACCCTTTTACCTTGTCACGCAACGAAATATTGCACCTGTTTGTTAAATTGCAGGAATTTTTTTGAGAAAAACGGAATTGAATCGCCTGTTTATTGTTAAGTATCTCTATCTTTTTGAATGCAGAATAAAATTTTGTGCTGCTATCATCGTTCGTTAAGGCAGCACGTTACAGAACGGATACTTTCATTTATTTTAGTCAGGGTGATCCCTTCAGCAGTAAGCCGCAACTTACCCCGAGGCAGGCAGACCCGTGTCTCCTTCAAGCTGATCAATGAGGTCGGTAACCATAAAAACGTCAATTCTTTACATAGCCCTAACTGTGATTCACTGTGTTTAGATACATACATGCCCTTGCCGCTATTGCGCGGCCTGCACCCACACCATGCCAACAGGAGCCAAGGAACGAGAAGAAGGAGAAGATCCGTCGATGAAAATTTTGTGGAGACTTTAGTTGTAGCTGACAGGACGATGGTAGACGCGTTTGAGAGCAAAGCGGATTTACAAAGCTACATTATGACTCTCATGGGAGTGGTGAGTAGAAATGTTGCAGATAAATCGTGATATACACCTTACTTAAGACCTACAGACACCTTCATATAATTCATCAGTCCCAACATACAAATTTAAATATTTAGACGTTCTTAAACCGTACACACTTCAGACAGTTTGCAGTTGATTTGTTTATTCATACTTCCTTCTCTTGGGCATTTATCACCCTTAACACCGAAGTTTTTCTTCGACTTAGCCTTGTTTTTCACAAAGCTCGATCTCCCTGCAGTGACAAAATAGAACGTTGATCTCCCGGTTGTTAAGAGTGGCTTTCGTGTTTCCATGTTTTCCGTTTGATCTGTTTAGACGTCACTGGATCGAGCCACAGACGTCAAAACAAACGTTTTACTATACATAGTGAGGAGCAAAATTGCTCCAATAAAGAGAACATAAAATTGTACGAATAACTGAATAAAATGTCCATCGCCTGAATATCCTCGAACTCTACTTCAGAGATGTTTCTTGTTGTGAGGCCCATTACTGTCAACTCTTGCCATTATGGACACTTTTAAATCGGCACCTTAAATGGGTGTTTTAATTGATTTGTGTTTTGTTATATACTGTTTAACTTGCGTCTTAGAATCAGATTATACACGTGTTTACTATGCTTAGATCCAACGCAAGCCTAGCGAAATGTAGCGAAGTGGCTTTGCGCGCATTTAAAAGAACGCTGGAGAGTGTCGACTTTGAACTCCTGGGACAAATACGCACATGCATATCGGCACACTGTCCAGCAAAAAGTGTTTTCAGATCCACGTGATAGTTCAATTTAATTTATCGGCGTTAATTTGTGACCCGGGCAGACGCGTGTCATCATATCCACGACCGCTAAGACGCCCCTCGCTGACTTCATCTTGTCTTCCCCTGATATCACGTTCCTCGAAGGGATACTACATTTGTTTTCAGTTCGTAAATTTAGCTTGCAACAATACATACTTTCTACAGTAATGCCCAAATAAAGCGAACAAGGGTTAAAATAAGTCGGGCTGGGCGGGAAAGTAATTTGTCTCTGTTGCTCGATTTACCTTGACCTCAATAATACAATTACTTGATCAGCAGGCACGTATTGAGGCTTTACACAAACTCTGTCACGATCGCGCTCTGATCAGATAAAGTCCGTCGCGTCCTGAAGGCAGCCAGGCGCTCAACTAAGTCCGTCGTGATTTAATACACGCGACTTTTCTCTGCTTTAACTTCTTGCTCAACCAAGGGGCTGATCTGTCCAAACGTCCCCAGCTGTATATTTGAAACGGTTTCTTTTTATACATTTTGAACAGTAACTTCATTTTATGTTCCTCTTTGAAGGTTTCGCAAGTGTACCGTGACAGAAGCATCGGTAATCCCATTAACATTGTCGTGGTGAAGATTGCCTTTTTGGAGACAAATGAGGTGAACAATTTATCTATGATATTATCATCATTCCACGTCACTTAAGACAATAGCGATAATGAGAGTCTACGAGAGTTCAAACCAGGTTGAAACGATTGGCCTGAGACTCTTGCGCGCCCTAGAAGAGCTGATCTACGGAAGTTAAAACCTTTACCTCTAACTCTCATAAACTCTCATTGACTCTCATACGCTCTAAAAGAGTTTGAGTTTCAACTGTTGACGACCATTGTTCTCGCTTGGCTCAGACTTTCTAACGTTAGTTTGTGAAAGAAAAAAAAGTTTAAAAAGTGCGGTACATGTGTAACCAGAAGAGTCTAAAATAGCATCGAAAGATGGCAAAGGCAAATAAGGGTTTCCTATTTGTTAATAGCATACAGTCGGTGACCCCATACTGTCGGCCAAATCTGTCGAGCGAAAAAAAAATCGTACGTATGTGCACATACAATCCTAGCAGATTTTAGTTCGACGGCTGTACCATTACTTCCTTCGTCTAGCAGGCACAAATTGTATACCAATAAACTGTCGCTTCCTTGGAGAATCTCCTTGACTCGTGATATAGATTGTTCACCAGCTTGTTGTGTCAAACAGGTTCAACAATTCCATTCAACATCGTGTAACAATGAAGAATTCAACACCTTACGCATGTTCGACTGCCCTGTTGAATGACGTTGGACGATGTGAATGACGATGAATATGTTTGACGAAGTTTGATTACCATCAAACTTTCGACCAATTTTATTTGTTCGCAAATATGAACAACATAACGATGTTGAATTCATTTTAGCTTGCTAGCAGGTTCTCTTAGATATGCACGCGCGCGAGACTCGACAGCGGAGCCGCCATTTACGAGCCTTTCTTCACCGGCTCGCCTTCACGCCGTTCGAAATTGGCGGCACCGCCGCAAAGGCGCGAGCACGAAAACCCAGCTAAACACGTGCAATGATGTCGAACAGGTGTACGAGCACGAACCACCAATTTACATAATTCAACAACAATCGGCATGCTTCAACAGGGTGGCCAAACGCGTTCAACACAGTTTATTCAACAATGTTGAACGATGTTGGATCGAAATGTTGAATCCAAAGTTGTCTTAAACAATGATGATTGATGTTGAGTCCGTTTGCCGGATCGAGGGTTAGTTTAAGACCTTTCACAATGTTTGTCATTTTCAGCCTGGTATCCACATTTCTTCTGACGCCGCTCGTACTCTGAGAAGTTTTTGCCGCTGGCAGAAAAAGGTGATGTTGAAACACCAGAAACATCCTGAACATCACGACACCGCCATTCTGTTAACAAAGTAAGTTTCATCTTTTGATGTTTTCAATGAATTATAACATTTGCTTTTCGAAGACTTAGGGGAAACTACTAAGATAGCCAGCCTTCGGATGTGAACAAGTGCGCACCCTGATTAGTGCGCTATCAGTTAGTATCCTGTGAGTAGAGAAGCCGCGTAAAATAGATGACGGAAAATTGCTTCTTTTAACAGAAGTTTCGTTTGGTAAGTTTATA
>Ga0126336_10001080_pt1 | contig 13363 bp, 8 predicted proteins | sample SidCmetagenome_FD_92530 | JGI IMG/M metagenome (GOLD analysis project Ga0126336, IMG submission 92530) | Coral microbial communities from El Islote,Puerto Morelos, Mexico - Siderastrea C C metagenome | ecosystem: Host-associated > Invertebrates > Cnidaria > Coral | place: El Islote,Puerto...
GGCAAAGAAATGTACAAAAATCTGTATCACACGTGCAGAGTCATTGTTTTGCTAATTAAACCTTTTGTTTTGTGACGTTCTCGTCAGCCGTCGCCGTCGTGTTTGCTTAAGTTCCCTAATATTTTCTCGATTAAACGCCGGGCCCCGAATAAACGCCGGGCTAAAAGAGGAAGTCGGGAGTAAGCCCCTCAGACGTTTATTTGTGGTATAATGAACTTAGGGTGTAAGAGCAAGACACAGGATGTCAAGTAAATCAAATGAAGATCCCTCCTTGAAATCATGGCTGGCCCAAATCGATAAACTGCTGATTCAAACAAACGCCGGGTCCACCAGGCCAAGATTGAAACAAACGCCGGGGCGATTAATTGAGAAAATACGGTAATAAGAAACCAAAAGTTGTTAACTATCTATAATAGGCTACAAGAGGCCTAGACTACGAGCTCTCTCTCTCCGCTCAGAGATCAAAAACAACGCACGAGGAACGAATGCGTGAAGACGTGACACGGGCGTGATGAGCTCAGTTAGTGCGGCTCACCATATCATCTCTCATTCACAAACATTTGAACGTTGCGCCAATGCCTTAAATTCTACACCTCTTGCTTACTTTTCGACGTATTGACGACCTTAGAGACGTATAAGTTACATCGAATTACATACTCTCATACAAACCAACCTTCCCAAGAGACTCTTCAGATGCGGAAACCGATTACTGTGTAACTTGAAACTACATCACTGTTGGACTTACTGACTACACGTTTTCTTCTGATGAAGAGACCAGACCCATTCGCGATCACATTGACTGCAACTCTAAAACTCTCATTTACATTGTACACTCTCGACGTTGCAACAAACAGTAGTGGCATAGACGAGGGAAGATGAAGACTAAAAGGCCGCTTTAACGAACAGCGACGACCTTGTCAAACCCACCATTAGACCTACTGCACTTTCAGAACATTTTGTTCTTAATGATCATTCACCCACCGACGTAGAACTCATTCCATTAGAACTATATAGTCCTAGAACTCCTGCATTCATCTCGTGACGCAGTACACAAAGCTTTGCCGATAGGGGTCAAAACTTTGAATCTCGTGAAGAGATGAAAGCTTTGTTCATACGATTTATTGCACAGCTTTTCATACCATATCAGAATCTTGTTATCATATATTCTTTCGTGTCTCGGTCATTTGAACTACCACGTTTTTTCTTGAATCTTATATTTTGTTTCTTATTGTACTGGGTTGTAACGGTTTTCTTATAAAAGTCAGTTTATTTCCCGAAGACGTTGGGCCGTGCTTGACGAAATATTTGGTGGAGAAATTGAAATAAATGAACCATCGGAGTAAATTCATCTAGAAATTGGCTCTGCTAAGTGTCGTAATGTTGAGTTCAGCTTGTGGCAGAACCTGTTACCCGAAGCCTAGGCTCCTGCTTGTGGTCATTACTTTTATTTTGGCATGCAGTTTTCAGGGAGCTAAAGGAGTGCAGAATTAAGAATCGGAAAGGCATCGACAATCAAGAAATCAAGGCTAATCGAGAAAAATCGCCGATGGCTTAACTAGGCTGCAAGAAAACAGCTCGAAAAAAACAGGTGAATGAAGGTTATGATGGGAAGTAACAAACCTTCCAGCACAAACATTTGAAAAGTTTCATTTCCGACCCATCTACACGAGCAGGAGCCCATCAAAGATTGAACCTTTTTTTGGACAAATAAAATCTGGTCTGCCAGTTTCTCAGCAAAGATGTCATAGGGAAATTTTTTTTACATATTTTCTTAACTATACATGAAAAAAAAAATGTCAAAAAAACACTGGCTCATGTACGATACATGGATGTTTGAGTTTTACATGTACTAAGACGAGGCCCTCGAACAAAGACCATATTTGAGGCCCTCATTTTTATGTGCCGGTATGCTGCGTGCGCAGCGTTTATGGCCCTCGTGACGTCACGTCCTCTCTGCTGTCATTCAAACACGTGCTGACTATAGATGGCTGCTAGTGTGTGAAAAGCTTTCACCGTCGGCAGGCCGAAAAGGCGGTGATTTTCTACAACGTCAAACGTTGCCAGGAAAGTCCCAGCGACACGTGAAAGTTTACGAACAAGTTCAGAGGCTTTGGATTTTTTTTGGGATCGGTATGGTGTCGTAGGAAGTGTGGCGGCGCTGTCGAATGGCGCAAACTGCCAGGGTCCATGCAAGTAACGGTGGTACAAGCGGTCGTCGCCTTCAAAATAAGGAGCCTGTATCGAACACGGAACACGCAAACCATCATTTTAAATTTCCTCCAGCGGGCGGAGATTTCTTCCCCGACCCGTACATACGCGAGAATGGTTCAAGTAGCACACTAGGTTCACAAAATCAAGGTATTTTGGAAGGGCTACGCGATTATATTCAGGGTTCACAGCATCACAGTGACAACAATAATAAGGGAAATTCCTTGCCCAACAAAATGGCGACGTCTAGTTCGAGTGCAACGAATCAGCCAACGGTGAACGCTAATGGATTTCAAATGTCCATGAATTCATCTACGGGACTGCCAAACAAGACTGGAGCGACTAGTTTGGGAATGCCCGCCTCCGTTCACCTAAACAATCAACTTTCGCCAATTCTCGACCCAGGAAGTTCGGCGGCGACCGCGGCCGTTCCGTCTAGAAATCTCACTCAATCGAACCCTAATCCCGCAAATATGAAACTTTTGGCGTCGAATCAGCCTTCTTTATCACCACAAAACCGGTATAATCAATACAACCCCCGACAGGAAATGCAGCTACACGGCTTTCACGAAGTTCCCATCGCTCCTAGAGCGCCGAACGTATCTGAACAATATGGCTCCCAACAAAGCTTTGTTTCTGCTCAGAGTGAAAATCAACTGAAAAGGGGGTTAAATCCCCAAACGTCGAGCCCGTTCCCACCGGGTTACTACGCTCAGGACTCGAATACTTCTCAGGCTGGACAAAGAGCGCCTAACTCGCAGCCAGATGAGAGAAATATGCTTACAAATCAACATTTTCAGTGGCAGAATCGGTTGCAGACGTCAAACCATTGTTCGCCAAACTTACCATCAGATAGTTCTCCTGGCCCACCAATGGGCCGAACACAGTTGCAGGTAAGAGCAGATTATAACCGTTAACCGACTGTTGATATTTATTGGCATTTTAAGGCGTTCGTAGTTTCATTTGTGGGGAGATTGTAGGGTAACTAGTCCTGCAGTAACGAGCAGACACACGCTTAAAATATTTATCATCGGAATATTCATAATGGCGGACTCGAATTTAGCGCTGGGGTGATCGGATTTCACAACCGCGCCAAAAACGATGCGAGGCGCGTTGCAACGTTGTGAAACAGGCAAGTTTCGATTCGTAAACGTACAAGTTCGAGCCGACTAAAATATTTTTTGTGTACAGTTTTCTATACAATTTAAACCTGGTTCACCACCTGTGTAATTTATCTACCTGTCTGTCTGATTGGCTGGGTGAGTGTCAATTTATAAATAATTGTAGACAGTTTCAAACGTTGGTCAGTCATTGGTCTTCAAGGGATTAATCTAGAGAACATTTTATTGACCTTTCGTTTGTAAGAATGTTTAGAGTTACACATGTCTTTGTCATGGTTTTATTATTGTCCTAAGTGGTCTTATGGTTCGGTTGCTTCATTTCATTGTCTTGAAAATTTCAGACGTAAATTGAGTTATTGTGACCCTTTCAACGTAGCAAGACAATTTTAAGCATCAGCATGTAACACTTTGACTTGCAACATACAGTTAGCAAGTAGATACACTAGATTTGATACCAAACAACTGTACACTGTAAGCCTGTTGCACTTTTCTTGCTTCTGTCCATATCAAGGTTTAGTTTACCAGTCAGGCTTGAAAAATTAGTTTATAGAATTACAAAAATCAACTTCCTTCCTGGATACTGATGTTTGAGACCAGTATACATGTAAGCTGTCAAATCAGGACAGTCACAGTCTTCCTTGTTCTCTCTAATTTTTGTGAGTGCTTAATTAATTGAAAAATACAGAACTGTGTTTTGCAAGGCTATATTTTCCCGAATTCAGAGAAAGTAGAGGCTTTTAAAATGCTTTAAATTTTGCAGAAAGTGACTTTACTTTCAATTTTTTCCTTTTTTGTGAGAATTAAAACGTGCATAACAAAGTGACCATAGGGTTGTAAAAACTCATTTCTACCCAGCAGATTAAACAAAGAGAAGGCAAGATTAACAATACACTAATGAACTAAAATACTGAGAAACGTTGAGGAGAAGAGACTATGCATTTTAAGTGTACTAATGTTCTAAGAACCATCAGTAAGACAAGATGCGAATGAACATACAACGTTATGGAGAAATTTCAAGAAGTCGTGACTAATCAGGACTAACACACAGAAAAATGTCAATAAGACTTGACTACTACGGTACAAACAAACTAACATTCATCTTGTCTTCTCAAATGTTGAGAAGACAAGACTTATACCTTAACGATGTACCCAACAGCGGCAGTAGATTATGACAGCTGTAGACAGAAAAGAACTTTGTGTCCAGTCATTGTGTGTGTTAAGAAAATTTTGCTTCTCTGTCCTAGATACATTCCCATGAGTTGTGCAGTTTATTCTTGTGTAATAATGTGCTATTCTTCAAACAACTGTGATGGCAATGAAATTGCCACGACATTTCAAAGTTAACAAAGAAATTTGCCTTCTAAATTTTAGTAGCCAACGCGGCTAGTAGCTTGGAGAATTCCACTTGCCAAAACAGAAGATTCACTAGTATTTGACCACTTGACTACTTCCAGGGTCAGGCCCTTTATTCTTGAAATAGTAGGAATAAAGAAGGAACGGCAACATATTTTGACAACACTGCACTTGTGCATTGCAAGTGAAGAGAACTTGTTCACATTAATGTGTGTTTGTACATGTATGTGTTACTTGGTATTAATGTTGACACAAAATTTTAGCCATTGTCATGTGTTAAGATTTAGTTTGAGCAGTAAAAATAGACGTGATACCAGTTTCTAGATGAAGAACTTGTCTTGCTTCTTGAATGATGCTGTGTTTTTCCATCTCTGTAGCTCTCAATCTTGTGGTAAAACTCTTTGCCTTTCTTGCAAGGGTGTGTTGTAGTCATCTGATTTGAAAGCCCATGAAACAGTGTTAGTGGTCAGCTCTTTAATACCTGACAAAGAACTTCTTTTCTTATAACAGTTTTTCAACACTTTTTATTTTGATATGATTATCCTGATAGTTACATAATAGTAAAATCTAAACATAAGAATTAGTGGCATTTTCAACACTGATCCAGTTGAACTCCCATGTTTTTGGTAAGAGTTGATGCCTGGTGAATTGCACCGTGTGTGCCAAGCTAATTCACCTGAATTCACTGCTAACTGTGTCAAAATCTTGCAGAAAAATTGCCAAAATGCTTTAAGTGTGTTATTTTAGGCAGTCATATTACATGTAGGTAGCCCAATATATCGTATATTCTGTTTACAGTATAATGTTAAATGATTCTTAACTTAGAGCCCTGATCATAAGTACACTGTAACTGATAACTAATGGGAACAAAATTGGACTGGTTTCCCACGGAAACCATGGTTCAGTGGCTATGATCTTGCCAAGAAATATTAAGTTAAGACTTTGATATTCATCTTCTTGTTCTATATTGTCACTGAGATTTGAAGCTCTAATAATTATTAATCATGTATTCTGTCAGTGCTGTCGTAGTTGTCCAGCACAAAACCACAACACAGTTGTAAACTTGGACTGTTCTTTAGTGTACTAGCTGTAATTAATAACGGAATATTATCCAGATTGTGACCCTTTGTATAGTTTTGAAACCCTAAGTAAAATTTCTGCTTGGTATATTTGAAATTTAAGGATTTGGGTTGCTTCTCTAGAGTTGAGTGATAGGAATCTAGAGACATGCAAGACGTGACTGTTGCCTTACACTTGACTGCTACTGACTGTGACCATTTCACTATGTCTACAGATCAATTTACATTGTATCATGTGTCACGTTTGGATTTTGGATATTGGCTACTCATGGAATTTAACATATTTTGAAAGATCTGTTTCCAGTCATACACCAAGAGGCCACCAAGTCTGGGCAAACAGTACAGGCCACGGGTATTGCAGCGTTACATATGTGTTTCATTCATGTAAAGATGCCATATTGCAGGCAATTTACACGCATGTAAAAAAAATTACATGCATACGTATGTAGAAAATTCATGAAAATTGAAAAATAAATAAAATTAAAAAATTGGAATTTTGCAGTGGCATCTCCATAGAGTGGCTTTTTGTCCACTGATTCCAAATTGAATTTGCAGACAATATTCTGAAGTGTGAGTAAATTTTACATGCATAGGTTGGAGACAAGCTCGCTGAGTGCGTGTATCGGTAAATAATACAAGTACGGTGTACACTGTTGGCAGGAATCTCAGAAGCATTTCACACTCTTGTCTTGTGAGATGAATTTTCTTTTGGTAGTGAAACAAGCGACAGTTTGAGGAAATTTCCACGGAAATTCACCAGGTCAAGCAAAATCTCGCAAACTCGCACTTGGACCAAGGAGGCCCTCATGGCTGGAGCTTATCCTGGTTTCCATAGCATAAAGCAACTGAGAGTAAGCCAGTTGAAAAATCGAGGAAACGAATTTTCGAACAAACAAAATGTTGATAAAAATTCATGTCAAGCAAAACAGGGTGACTAGACTACAGGGAGTTTTACAGACAAATTAAAATTATTGCGTTTGGTTCAATACAGCCTGATTACAGTTGTCAGTTTGTTATCTAACCAGTGAAACAACAAAACTTACAATTTGTTCCTCCCTTGATCTGCTAACTAAAATTTAAAAAAAATCAAAGGTTTCATCTTACTTTGAAACAGCCAAAAATGGTCTCACCAGGAAGGACATGCTATAAGGCAAAAATGTTGCACAAGTAAGAATGTATGAACTTTCTACTTCTGGCTTAAATCTGTCTCTCACTTCTGTGACCCCCTGATGGTGGTAGACTTCTATGAAACCACATGTACTAAAAATCAAAATGGTGACCTTGCAGAGCAATGACTAATTTGTTTTGAGGGCTCCCTGCAGATGTTGTTCTTTGTTTTTAAGACCTCCACTACATCTCGTGGACAACTGTGAAAGTACAATAATTATTACCCTACAGACTGACTGCTGTATGCTGCATTACAGAGGCTAATTCTGTTCCATTTATTGCAGCAGCCAGGAGTTCCTCAGCAGCAGTCGCCTTATATGATGATGGGCGGCTCACAGCAGCAGCAACAGTCCCAACAAATCACACCCCAGCAGCAGTATGCACCGTACATGATGCAGCCAGGGGGTATGAAGGCAGCGGCTGTGCCTCCACAGTCGCAGCAATATTATGGGAATATGGGAATGGGTCGGCAAGCTATGGGACAGTCCAGTCTAGCAGAGCAGGGTCAGAGAATGGGAAACCAGTTGCAGAAGCCTGCTCAAGATTACACTGGCTTTCAACCACAGCAGATGCAACATAGATATCCTCAGGTATTATGCATCACAAGCTGTCGTGTCTTCAATCATAATATCTAGACGGAAATAAGAATAATTTTAGCTAATGAAGATACTTTTACATAATTCAGGTTAGCCATGTACTGAGTAGTAGAATCCCTAGCCACCAAGATGGGGCATTGCATTTACTGACCGGTACTATATAAAACACAGATTGCGGGTTGTGTGATGCTCTCTGGAAGCCAAGAGGCTTATTACACTGTACCGGGCAAAAGTAAGTTGACAGTCTCGACTTGAAACTCAATCCTTGATGTTTTCGCAAATCGAGTTTCAAGGCTCGAGTTTCAATGATCGAGGATCGAGTTTCGAGACACTCAAAGAATTTTTCAAGACTCTCCAATAGGGATTTCGAGGAAACAATTTATTTCTCGAACACAGAACAATAACAATGAACAATAACAATTTACGTGACGCGTATTAAAAATATGAAATCTGACCTGTTTTGATTTCATCCGTCGGTAATGTATAGACACCATCGTTTGTCATCAAATACATTTTTTATTTGCGTGTATTATATGTAAATACTGGAATCTTTTGAATCAAAATGTTAAGTATATCTGGTACAGTCTTGTCATTTCAAGAAAATTATGTGCAGAAGACGAGTGAAATTGCACATGACTTCTTGAATATGCATAATTATCTAAGACAACTTGACGGGCAAAGGTGATGTTCGTCTTTCTATCGCCGCTAATATCTCCATGTGTAAACCGCCGAGAAAGGAGATTAAACCAGCAAAACACTCTGCTTTTGAAGGTACAACTTGTAATAAAGATTCCCACGATGTGCTGAGTATTTCTCGGTTATGTTATTGCAAGCGAATTTGTCATTTGTCATCTCGTGGCATTTGTGTAGCTTTCTTCAATATACAATGTCTTCAACACCCCAACACCCAACAGCACCCAAAGAAATAATTGAAGGCTCACGGCAGAAAAACCGACTGTTGCGTTTGCATGCCTTTAAACATGTCCGTATTACTGTAGCACATGTGTATGGGAACTTATTCATGCGAACTGTTGTCGCCGCTCTACAATAATGTAACTTCTCTTACAACATTGTATCTTTTGAGTTTGTAAGACAGTGTAACAGAACTGGCTATGAGCCAAACTGGAGACTTGTATATTCTTCAACTTAGTGTAGTCTGATTGACAACGTGTGAGAGATGACAGCAGCCATCACCGTTCGATGTTACTCGTGGATCCATCCGTGTGTTTTGGGCATGGACTGCAATAAAACGAACTTTGCAGAAATCTGGAAAAAGCGCAGCAAAAAGTTAAAAACCGCAGCCAACCATGCTTATTTGATTGTGTCGTAAATATTCTGTATTTTCCTACATTGAGAAGCCTTGGCAGTTACTGCTGTGAGTCCCAGAGTTTAGTGCAGTGTCTGGAGAATCTGCCTGCCCCACCCAAGTTCTGCAGCATCTTTGATGTTTTTGGTTGTTTTTTAAAGCTTTGGTGATCTGGAAAAGTTAAGGTTGCACTAGGAAAATTGTTCTGTTTACAATGTTTGATTGCAACATAAACAAATTCTCGCAAAATTGTGAAATGTAACCTGTGCCTTAGATGGACAAATTAATTTTGTCAGAATGAATACAGCTAAGTCACTTTCTTAATGCAATCCTCTAGATGCAAGTACCTCTTTCTCATTAATTGTATCACATCTGCCGCTGCTTTCTTTTTAGTGGACACTGAAAAAAATTTAACTTCATCTACACGCCAAACATGAATCTCAGTTAAACAATATAAATTTATTGTTTTCCATTGTCATATAATTTTTACCTGCTTGCAGATGTAAATTTAACTGCCTTTATGTATATAAATGAAGTGATAGACAATGTATAAACAGCTTGTGTAAATTTAGAAGTTGGGACCATTTAGTTGGGTTTTGGTTTGCATGAAAGTAAAAAATCAAACAGTTTAAGTCTGCCGTTACATGTTGAGCCATGCAGAGCAAAATGGAGTCCTGTACACTGAAGATTTCATTTTTTAAACAATACAAAACAAGTAACTGGGAATTTTTTTCCAGTGGAAGAGCATCTGTTGTTTGTGTTTGTTATATATTTTTTTTAAGTGCAAAGTATACAAATTATGTTATTAAGATAACTTAATTAAGATAACTTTTTATTGGTTTAAGTTAACTACTTATATTCATATTCTTTTGTGCATGAAAAAGTTTCATAAAGTTTAAACTTAAGAGTGTTGACTCAGATGTTTGGCTTTATACCATTTCCAAGCCTAAAAATAAACGTACTTGCCTCAATAGTTTGCCTGTTTGGAACTTTTTAAATACACTCAATTGAAAAAAACGTCAGGTAAAAAGCATATTAAATCGTTGACAATGAGACCCAAAAGTGCTCTGGGAAGCATGAAAACTTGCCTCTATTCCTAGACACATGCACATTAAAATAACATGGCATGCCTTATTTACTCTTTAAATTTTCTTGGAAAGAAAATATTTTGAATATCAAGAAATGAAACCCAGTAACAAACTTATCCCTGCCATCTTCCCAGAGTTCCATTGTGTCGCATTGTTCATCATTTATACTTGTCACCCAACAATGTTTTTTCAAATGGGTGTATACAACTTGTTTATATAAGTAATTGTGTTAATTCTAGAGTAGCTGACAAAGTAATGGCCCAAAACTTTACTCAGCTTAAAACACTAGACTCGGATAACATTTCATTTAAAACAAATTTGACTATAACTGCACCTTTTCAAGATCAAAATTTTGGATAATTATGGGCACCCAAAAACCTCGGTCTTGGGTTCAAAGTTTAATAGCCCTGTAAGTTCTAACACTTACTGCTGACTTTTTATTTATTGTTCCTTATGTTTCAGCCTCAGTTTCCTCAGCAAATGCCTTATATACCTCAACAGCAACAGCAGCAGCCCTACACACAGCCACCAGGCGGAATGCAGAGAATGCAGTCCTCCCACCCACAGCCTATTCTTCCAAAACCTTCCTCAGCAGATATGTTTGGAGGCTCTGCTGGCCTTAGATACCCCAGTAACAATGTGGGTGACAAACTACCAGGCCAGGACTATGCTCCGAGCAGGATGGCTGACCAGTCGCAGCATGGAATGCCTTCAGTGTCTGCGTCTTATGGGAATCCGCCCATGGGCAGGATAGGTGCATCTTCAGAAATGCTTAGCAAATATGGGAGCAATCAAAGTGCCTACCAACGAGGCAATCCACCACCGTTCCCTGGATCTCTTCACTCAAGGCATACACCTTCTCCCAATGTCACACTAGGGTCACCGTTGAGGAGTGTTGCTGATGGTAAGTAAAAAGAGTAGTGGCAATCACAAGGCAGTGGTTGGTAAACAGGCGAAGAGACATTCTCATAGTCGACTGGCTGTGTGCCTACCCTCTCATACATGTAACACCATGTGAAAATCATCACCAGTAGGTGAGCTTGTGTAAGCTGTCAGAAAGGTAGTTGGAGCCAGATTAGGTTCAAGCTGTATGCAAACTGTATCTGTTGTAGTTCAATTTTATCCTTGGTTCAATTTATATTTTCCTTTGTTCTTTTTTATGTTAATATATGATAATGAATATGAAACAAAAGAAAATAAAAATTGAACCAAGGATAAAATTGAACTACAACATATCCATGGCAACCCTGTGAGTAGCAACCACCAGGCACGGACACATTGGCATGATCAATGGAATGTGATACTTAACGAAAAATTTACTCAAAGGAAGGGAGGGAAAGGGAGTAAATACAGCAGGGCCCTATTGCAGAGAGATAAGTGCAAACACCCAGCATATTCAAGGTAAGTCTTGCTCTTCTGAATTACAAAGAAGAGGCTTATTAGATCTTTTACAATAATTAAAAACAAGTATTTTTTAGGTACCTCACCATCTGTTGGCATGTCCAATTTTGGTACAGACAGCCCAACATCCACAGGAAGCATGCCAACCTACCCTCCTGGCAAACTCCCTCCCCCGTTTGGTATGGGAGGAAATCAGATGTCTGGCTCAGGGGGAACCAGTAGCAGTCTTCCTTCAGCCAGTGTAGGAGGCTCAAATTTCTCCACTGCAGGGTCCGGTGTCAGCAGACCAGCAGCAGCTGCTGCAGCAGCTGTGCTTGAAGCTGTCAACTCTGGGGCAAGATTCCCCGGATCAGGTCAAGGTCCAGGGCCTCCCTATGTTAGCCCTCAAGAAATGATGATGGGTAGTAAAGGATCAGGGAGTGTCACCCCATCAGGAATGTCACCAATGCAGTTAGGATCTATGATGGGAAATGTGCAAACAGGTTTGGCACATTCTTGTTCATGTAATTAAGACAGATTCCGCTCAATGTTCAAGCAATAAATGCAAAAAATATTTACTAAAAGACTACTCATAGTATGGTAACATTTTCAAGGGTATTTGAAACATCTCACTTTAATTCACTTCTCCAGGTGACCTAGCAATGAAATTCTCAAGCATTCTTGAGAAAACTGATGGCAAACCTCATAAATATGCTAAAAGCAGGGGCCATTTTGTTTTGAACTGACATTAAGTGTCTTTTCAATTGAAATATGGATAACTTCAAATCCAATTTTCTCTCATGGGGTCAGCCTGGGAGCAAAATTATCAATAAGGTCTTCTTAGCTGTTCTCAAAATGCGACCATGCTGCGAGTATTTTTATGGGAACTTGTCTTAATTTTCTATCCCTTCATTGTTTTGACAATCATTATCTTGTCATCTCATATAAAGTGGCATTTACACTCTACCAGGTCTACGTGCTCTTACCACATTTATGTTTTTGTCTCTGCATTTAAACTCATCATGGTAACTATCAAGTCAGTTGATTGCACTGAATTTCATACAGTGTATACTGCAACAATGTACATTCAAATAAATGTAAAGAAGATCCTCGCAGTTATTAACGCAACTTATGCAGTTGCGAAAAGAAAGCCTGAAAAGAATCAGGCTTGCCGGGACTCGAACTCTGACCTCTGTGATACCGGTGCAGCACTCTAACCAATTGAGCTAACAAGCCAACTGGGAGCTGGTCATTAAATTGGTTCGTAATATACCCGGGAAAGATGAAGATGAAGTTGTGAATATACGAAACTCATATATTTGAACTGCGGAATGAAGAAATAAATGTAAAGAAGATCCTCGCATTTCTTCATTCCTCAGTTCAAATATATGAGTTTCATATATTCACAATTTCAATGTACCTTCACTTTCACTCCCAGTTTTAATACCATCCACTTAACCCTTTAAGCCCCAATATTAACATCCATGTTCTCCTCACTATTCTCCTTATATTTCTTAAGTTACTTGTTGGGGGAATTTCATCAAAAATCAAGACATTTTATTTTTGGTGATCATTTCCTTTATTCTCATGACCTGTATGTTTGATCAAGTAGTAATATTGTAAGGAGAAATAAGGTGCTTGTCACTGTTGGGGCTCAAAGGGTTAAAGTGCAATGCTGATGTTATGATCACTATTTTATCAAGATCACAACGTTTTGAGAGTACACTTCATCGAAATCAGCAACTCGTCACTAACAGTCAGACCTGAATTATCCTTAAAATAGACTACCAAAACAATATGCTTACCCCATTACCACCTGAGTGTTTTTTTATCGCTTTGCTAAATTAGCAGTTGGTAATAAACAACCCCACGTGCAGTACGAAACGACAATTTATAGGCTCAAAAAAACAACACTCACTTGATCTAGAATAGTTAAAATTTCTAACTTTTGAATAAAATACACCAGTTGTCAATTAAGAATTAACCAAAAATACATTCTCAAAGTCAAAATTTTGAAAATTTACGTAAGAGATTTCACATGCTGTCTCGCGCGTGAAATCAAACC
>Ga0126336_10001081_pt1 | contig 13359 bp, 8 predicted proteins | sample SidCmetagenome_FD_92530 | JGI IMG/M metagenome (GOLD analysis project Ga0126336, IMG submission 92530) | Coral microbial communities from El Islote,Puerto Morelos, Mexico - Siderastrea C C metagenome | ecosystem: Host-associated > Invertebrates > Cnidaria > Coral | place: El Islote,Puerto...
ATATGTAAACATCATGCTGCAGGGGGAGGGGGGGGATTTTGTAGAGATCTGGCGTAATGGAGATTTGTCCGGCCAAAAATGGGTGGTGTCCGAGCAAAAATAGGTTTGACCGGACAACTTGACTGGCGCCAGCCGGGAAATTATTTCAAGCCCTGTAAGAATCACTCTCATTCTACAAAGCTGTTATTTTAACATATCTTTTAAAAGAAATGTAAACTGTATAGTAAAGTTTCATGCTTAGAAGTGTCTTTATTTTCGACATACATAATGGATAATAATTATTGTGCCTGAGATTGACCTGAAACGTTTCAGGGCTTTCGATAGACCCACACACCAGGTCATAAGGTGAGGTTTCAAGGTAAGAAATATTTGCAGAATGAGTCAGGCAACAGCGTATCTGAATTTACAAATTCAAGCCAAAGCTGACAGCTTTTGTTTCCTGCAAGTGTTGGAAAGAGCAGCAGTCCACTTCACTATATACTTGATTGAAAGACATTGTCATATGAAAAGCATAAACCCTTAACGATGATACCTAAATAAATGGCTTTATGGGCAGATGTATCATAGCATTTGCATATTCAAAACAAAAACTATTCTTTTGCGACTGATGTTGAATGCAGCAAGTTGCACGTGCTAAGTTTGACTGTATCCGTTCATGAACTAAAACTGCAGTTTTTCGCTGGAAAACTATTCGAAAATAAGGAAATACCGTGCTGTTCCAGCACCGTATGAAAATAATCACTCACTAATTATGCAAATGCAGTTATTGTACGAACACTTCCCAGAAAGCCCATGGGTCTCAAATTTTCTGGTTTATACTTATCATATGACAATGTTTTTTCAATCGAGTGTACACACACCTGTAGATTGAGTGATAGGGTGAAGCTTTGGAGAACATTTGCAGGTCAAAGCTACATTCTGTTAGATGACCGTTGTTACTGACTAGTCCTCCCCATGATACCTTCACAGTTGTGCTGTTTAAAACTTCGATCTACAAAATATTTAAACAAAGATATTATTTAATATTTAATAATTATTTTATTATTATACAAACCAAAAAAACAAATAGTTTACTTTCTGATTTGCTCCTTGTGTCATTGATTTCTCAGCAGCTATTATTTACAGTTCCAAATGGCATGGGATTATCAAGTCATATACATGTAGATCTAATCTTATAAATTTCAAAAATAACATCCAGCCATTGATTTTGAATTCATCATTCAAAGGAACAAATAATTTCCACAGATGAATTAACTTGTAACAATGTAACAATTGTAGGTAACAATAAATCATTGTCTAGAGTTCATGAGAGTTTCAGGGCCATGGTATGATTTTGCAAAGAAGATTTTGGGGAGCAGGGATGGCGCAGTGGTGACAGCGATCGCTTTCCACCAATGTGACCTGGGTTCAACTCCAGGTCCCGGCGTCTTGTTGGTTCTCGTCCTTGCTCCAAGAGATTTTTCTCCGGGTACTCCAGTTTTCCCCTCTCCTCAAAAACCAACACTTCCAAATTCCAATTAGATCTGGAACGCACGAACATGTTTAAACAAGCTTCAGAGCTCCTAAGTGTTTTGTGGGTAAACAAATTACAGTTTTTTAAAGACACAATGACTTTATTTTTGAGCAAAACAGTAGAGAGGCAAGAATAAAAACCTTTTCCACATGTACAAGATGTTGTAAAAAAAAAAACAGAGGAGAGAAATTAATACCCATGAAAATGGTTGGGGAGGGTGGGGTGGGGTGAGTCTCTTTTAGATAATTATTATAATTTGTAAGTTCCATAACTTTAAACCCTTAAAAACCAAAATGCCCAAACTTTTCAGGATGGCACATTTCATAATGCTTTTTCACATGACATATGGATTTCTTGGTAGACCAAGACAAACAATAAAAGCTAAAGGTGTAGATTTTTGAACAAGGTCTATAGCACATGGCATGCAGCCCATATAATACTTAATTAATATATGCTAACTTTAACAATCTGTTCACAGACATCGATGGTTCTTTAATTTCCCCCGCACATCATATAAGGGCTGATTTACCCGGTACAATTTTGTCGCATACGATATGCTTACGCCATGCCAATGCCATGCCTACAACACAAATCGTGTCATGTAAATTAAACCTACAACATCCTTATGACAGACGCATGCAACACGAAAAATGTTGTAAAATTTTAAAACATGTTTTAAAACCCTATGATAATTATAGCCACAATCAAAATGATAGAATGACGAGTTGTGTACAATCTTTGCCTGACACAAGCAGCGCATGCTACAAACGTCACATTGTATGACAGACGCACGCAACACGAAAAATGTTGTAGGATTTTAAAACATGTCTTAAGACCCTATGATAGTCGTAGCCACAATCATAATGTTAGAATGATGAGTTGCATACGATCTTCGCCTGACACAAGCAGCGCACGCTACAAAAGTCACATTGTAAGACAGTCATAAGCAAAAATTGTACTGTGTAAATCGGCCTTAAGGGACATCTGCTACATGTATATAATTATACACCATCACTAGTTAAGAATAATATGACTACTAAAATAACACACATTTCATGATACTGGTCGTCAGATTAACTCTTTAAGCCCCGACATCATTATACAAAATCTCCTTACTGGTATCCATACATTTCATTGATTACTAATCAGGAAAACTTGTTTAAGCGTCAAGACAATTCATCTCTAGTTATCATTTCCTAAATTCTCATGACCCGTATGTGTTATAACACATTCATATGATGAGGAGAAATGTGATGCTGGTCAGTCAGTTGGGACTTTCATTCATCTTTCAGCACTGGAGTGTTTAAAATGAAACACGGTGTGTTGTCAAGCAGCTAATAAAACTAAGTGACTGTGGTTTTTAAAATCAGCCTGAGATCTGAAACACATTCAAATAATGATACCTTATAGAGTAGAAGTCCCTTTGCTAATGCAAGAAGGAAAAAGGATATTATTAATAATGTTCATTATACCTCAGGTGCCTTGTGTATCTTCAGTTCTTCAGACATTACTTTTCCTACACCAAAATGGAGCAAATAAAGTTAACACACTACTTAGATCCAAAACCTTTTTTTTTACTATGCTTTTTGGGTATTTCTAACCAGATGTATTTATTAACCTTTTTTAAGCTTTTAAGTTTTATCCTACGTGAATGAATTTTACTTACATTATTTGATACTCAGATCCAAAACTGAATATTTACATGCTAACTTGGCAGCATACATATATGTTGAAACCATCTTCAAAATTCAAATTTGTGCTCACAGACATGACTTGTAGCAATCATTAATCATTTTGATCTTGTCATAATGGGAATTGAATTGAACTTTCATAATGGGAATTACATTATGAAAGAAATTTTCTAGCTGCACATACCTTCGAAAGATTTATACTAACTAGATTAGTATAAACTATCTTGATGATTACATTGAACTCCATGTATTTAAAAATCTATGTATAACCACAGTGGGCAACAGAACACATATCACGTTTCATTTTTTAAAGGCTACATTTATACGTGAGTTGGTTTTACCATGGCCGCAGATTAACGCCACTGGAATTTTATTTGTCAAGTCATTTATTCACCACAACGGGTGTTTAGATGACTTGTTTTCACAAGATAAAGATTAAACAATAGCAAAGGAAAATACTGCCGGTAAAACAAGCATCTGACATCAGGTGTTAATAACTTAGAGATGATTCATAGCCCACACTGCGCAGTTTAACACAGTGAGGGTTTATTGTTTCATGAACTACAGGTTTTGAAAAAATTATACATTCACATAAGAATGAAGTGGTCAAGTTGATTTCCAAGTGGGATAACTATCTTGACTTTTTTCCATACAAATGCAAAATGTTATCTCGTTTTCACATTTTTGGCAATATCTACATAAATTAAATTTAAAGCCTTCCATATGTACATCAAATAATTTATAAATCCAGTAGCAAATTGTGCGGTTGCAGAAAGTAATATCCATACCCACCCTGTGGATGGTCACTAATCCAAGGGGGGAGGGGTCTAAAATGCCACAATTTTCAAAGGAAATACAGTCGAAGCTCTCGTAGGCGACCACCTAGGGAATTCAGAAAAGTGATCGCAACTAGAGCTGGTCGCTTAAGAGAATGGGCTCTTGAAGCGACCACATGATGAAACAATAGAGAGTGGTCGCTTACAAGAGCTTTTAGCGTAAAGCTTGGTGTATGTTAGTGGTTACTAATAGTTTTGTAGTAATAATATTGAATACATGTAGTTTTTTATTGCCTATCTTAGAAGAGGTCCACGAAGGTACAAGTCAAAGAATCGTTAGCACTTGTGTTATGTATTACTCTAAATTTGAACAAGATCAAGGTGCTTTTCTTTAAGTGTTAAGTAAGTGATCGCTTACGAGAACTTAAAAACAAAAGCCCGTTGGTAATTCACAAAAGTGGTCGAAGTCGCTTATGGGAGCAGTCGCTTACGAGAGCTTTTCATTACAGCACCTAAGTAACAAGTCAAACGGGGTTTCACAATGATGGTCATAACTAAAGCTGGTCGCTTACAAGAGTAGTCGCACGGAGAGCTTTGACTGTATGAAGCTAAACTGGGACTTCTGGAGGGGGTGAGTGGGGGCTCCAACCAAAATTTCACATCCGTTGGGGGCAGGGGGGGTGGACATTAATTTTTTTGGAACCACACATCTAGAAAAGACTTAAAGCTTGATTCTCAGTGACTAAATGAGAAAGTGACAAAAATTCATTGAACGAAATAGAACTTGAAGGCAGAAAAGGCGTCAAAGGCAGAAGATGGATACTAAAAATCAGGATTGGTTTTGGTACTACATGTACTTGTTATTGGTTGAGAACCTGGCACAAGGGTTGGTTGGGTTGCCAGGGGGGTACATCCCATGGGATGGCTGCCAACACCTACTGGGATCAAATTCATTCAGTCCTAAATACTAAAATTGATTGACTTGTTTTTAACACACTCTTAAAAAGAATACATTAAATTTTGAAATGAAATACTTAACCCGGCCTCAAGATAACTTATGTTTTTTAAATTGTTTAGACTAAAGCTTCTCTACCCTCAAACTCTAAATAAACATGTGCTGTCGGAACTGAAAAGCAAGGAAATTTTGCTTGTTTTGTTTTTAATAACCAGGAATAATTCCTTTAAAAAAGAAACTAATTTTTACTAGAATAAAAAATTACCCAGGGTATTTTTAATTATACATATAACAAAGGAATCACTTTCTTTCACCCTTAAAACAGGTACTTGTAGTACAAGCAAACCAAAGATCATTTATAACTAATAGAGCTGTTTGTTAACAAAAAAGAAAACGAGAAATGAAATACCAGAAGCTTAAAACAGAGACGCATTTAGTGTAAATATAAACCTACCTTTTATAGCCGTCGTCGTTTCCAATGATGTGTCTAAAGAGGGACAAAAAATGTATACAATTTTTAATAGGCATTGGGCCGGATTTTAAAATCTAAATTTTCTACCAGTTAGTATTATTTTAAATGCGACCAGACTAAGGAAAAGATAGCAGTCGCTTCGTAGACAAAGGGAGGAAGCAAAAAAGAAAAGAAATTCCCCATACTCAAACAATGCATAATATTGTAACATGAAATGACAGGAAATCGATTTTTTCATGTAGATTTCCATAAGTTTTCAATTCCACTAAAAAAGGAAAAGATGTCTAAAGCGTTTTACTTCTTAAAATTAGCTGTAACTAAATGCTTCTGTATTACTCTAACTAACAGTATTATTACAAAGACAACATTCAATCGCTGTAAAAACAAATTACCGTCTTTAGAAGAATCAGTCTTGTTTTCCCCATTCATACTGGATGAATTAACCCGCACATACTGTTTTAAGCCCTGTATCGGCAGCTGAATAACTTGATGGCAGTGACCATTACAGTTCTCGTCTTCTTTACTGCTTGTCTTTCTTTCCCGCAGTTTCTTTTGAAGTTTTTCTCGTTGTTTTTCAAGCCGTTCGTCTCCCTTGCGAACATCACCGTTCGCAGCCTGTTCGTTCGCTGAATCGCCACAGTTGCAATGATGACAGTGGTTCAAATGTTGAAATTCTTTTAAGTTTGAAGCACAGTCTGAATCCAGCTCGTGGTACACTCCATCTTCGGAGCGAAACACCACAGAATGGTCAGTGTCTGGATCGACTAGGCGAACAATCTTCGGAAGCACTTGGTCTTTTTCAGAAAAGTTCAAACAAATGACGGTCCCAGATGATGTCCGAAGTTCGATCTTGCTTCCCTCTGTTACTTCTTGCGAGGGCATATTGTTCAACTCTGCCGACATCACAACATAGAATGCCCTCTTTAATGTCCAGACGGCTCGACGGTAATCGCGAAATCAAACTATTTTCTCTTTATAGTCCTCAAGATATGATTCAGGGCTCTCGTGAAAAATCAGGAAAAATGTGAAAAGCACCTTTCAAACAGACGAAGTCCCAGCGCGCCAGAAAAGTTAAAAATGCCTCATAACAACAACACGCCAGGCTCGAATGATAACTCCGCTATTGTTAAGTGTTCTGTGATCCAAATACGAAGGGAAAGCGGTATTTTAGCGTAAATTTCGTTCTCAACAGCTGCTAGCCACCATTTATAGTTCCACGTAGTCGACGTAGTCTTTTTGTTTTCTTGCTCTTGACAGCCGCTGACCGCAGGAACTTTCCAAGAACAAAGAATTTCGCGTGGGTGGCGGGGGAAGGCACTTGATGCCGGAAACTAAAGTTTACACTCGTATTTTATCACTTTCTTTGAGAATATCGAAGTCGGACTACTTTATTTTCTAAATTTAATTTTTCCTCATGAGCATTTCGATTTCGTTGTTTTTCTAATTAAGGCCTTCTTTAATTTTTCTTCTCTATATAAAGCAAATAGTCTTTTCTCGGCTTGTATTTTATTAATATTTGAGAAGCTATATGATTTTTTGTACTTTTCACATCAAGATGTTGTTGAGCTGTTTTAATTTTTTACATAATGATTAATAACAGAAACATTTCCTGTGTGGGAGATTCCCATCAACAAGGAACAAGAAAAGTGCTGCATTGAATCAACCTTATTTAATCAAAGGGGAATGTAATCTGATTCTGAAAATAGACATTAGAGGCCTTGGCAAAAATCGTACTTCCTAAAAAAAGTTATTTTTGAGTTGGCTTTATGTAGCCATGACTTTTTAACAGAAAAATGTTTTGTCCACATGAAAGATTCCTGTCAAATATGTCTCTTCATTGCTTTGTGGGTGTCCTTCATACACTTTTATAGGAAAAAAATAAAATTATTGCACATGCACTGTGAACCCTACAGAGTAAACTTCATAAGCTTACTAAATGAAAATCTGATCAAATTATACATTACAGTGGCTCGATATGTCTTCAATATCAAGTCAGGATATTTGCCGAGCCATGAAGCGGCAAGAGAAATATCTACCACTCTTCACCAACACTGAGGTGAATAATAATTGTTTTATATATACCAAAACAGCGGATAGCCAGCACCAAACAGTTCATTTTTTCTGAGAAATGAGGCAAAATTTGCATGCAAAATCTAGGAAATGCTGGGAGGTGAATAGCAGTACTATCCATAGTTTGAGTAGCCAATCAGAGTGTGCAAAAAAAAACTATTCAGTGGTTTGGTATACACTAATATTGCATATTAAGTAATTAACATACAGGAGAGTGGCAGATCTAGTCAGGGCTTCCAATACAGTACAAAAAAATGCAAAGTTATGTGGCATCTGTGGGACAGATTGTGCAGCCAAAGAGAGCTACTAAGTGGCAGATTGTTTACTTTAAGCTAGAGACGAAAATGGAATTTCTCTTTCCATCATCGCTACTTATTCAAACAGTGAAGTGATGAGAAGAAAAGAAAGTGATCACCAATGAAGGAAGTGAGCACCGAGGATAAGATGTCTTGATATTTAGACAAATTCTCCTTACTAGTTCCACAAGAAATGAATGGAGAACAGAAAAGGGAATACACATTTTTCATTCAGGGATAATGAGCTGAGAGTCCATCCCAAATATGTAACTTGTGATTCGTGTTTTTTTTTTTTTTACATTTTAGGCCAAATTTTCCATTTGTAACTTGTAGTCATTATGTTTAGATGAAAGGAACTCGTGGTAATATTTTTAGTTTTACTCATTTATCTTTTTCCAATTTGTGCTCTTTTTGAACAGATGTGTGCTGTTTAGTTAATTATGCAATTGGATGCAACTTGAAGCAAATTGCGCAAAATTGTCATTGCATTATATCAAAAGTCCTCAATCTAGGGGAAGTGCTGGGGGCACCTAGGGTCTGTTTCTCGAAAGTCCCAGTAACTTTTTGGGGCCGAAGTTATATTTTAAAATCAACATCTACAGACTAGTGGTGTAGCTTTTAGCCTGCAAACCAGCTCAACTTGTTTCATCAACTTCAATTTTAATGCTAAGCTTTAAAAGCCAACAAAATTTTGAATCCTTAAGGTAAACCTTGCACTCATAAAATAGCTTTCTGCACCCAAAAAGTTACCAGGACTTTTGAGAAACAGGCCCCTGGGCTCCCCCATTTTGTCAAAAGAAATAAAGTACAGAAGGCCAAAATTTTAAGTTCTGAAACATTCACAACTCCCACCCCATCCCCTTCTTCTGCTTTGCTCCCCCACCTTACATAAAGTTCTTCATTTGCCACTGCAAGGTTAGTCTATACAATAACATTTAAGAGCCTTTTAAGTCCTGGTAATTTTTTTAATCAATTATTTATATTTCTCCATTAACATTGTTACAATGGACTTAGTAATAGTACTTTAGTAATAGTAGTTTTGCTCTATCCACCTGGTGGGTAGAGCACCTTGTGGGGATGCAGTGGTGTAGTGGTTAGAGTGTTGGACTTCAGATCTGAAGGTCGGTGGTTTGACGCCCAGTCTCTACCATCGTGTTGTTTCCTCAGACAAGATACTTTGCCCCACATTGTCTCTCTCCACCCAGTTGTATAAATGGGTTACTGGCGACATACTGCTGGGTGGGTAACCCTGCGATGGACTAGCATCCCATCCAGCCGGGAGTAGCAATACTCTCAGTTGCTTTATGCTACGGAATCCGGGATAAGCTCCGGCTGTGTGGGCCTCCTTGGCCCCAGTGCAACTGCACCCTTTTTCATCCACCTAGATTAGCCTTAAGTTTTTTATTTGTGGTTAGAGCAGTATGTGAATGTCTTCCTTTAATATTGTTGAATAAACTAAAAATAAACTAAACTTGCTGTTATGCAATTTGATTTAAACACTGTTTTCACTTAGTCACACTGATAAATGAATCGTCTTCATTTACAAAAAGTTCAGGAGCTTTGGAATTATGCCTTCTGTACTTCATCCCAACAACCACATTAGGCAAAAGCCTCCGCGCAGCTGGATTAAGCTCAAACATGGTGAATACCCCTGTTCCTATTTCAGAAATGTCAGAAGTTGTCAACTGCTTGACATCATTAGTGATAGCTGTAGAATCATGTCTTTGTGACCTGTTGTCCATTACACTGGTTCTAAAGTCTGAATCAACCTTGTTATTGCATGTGATATCCTCCTGGTTAAAACTGCTATAGCTGGCTTCGCTTTCATCCTCCACAGAGTATTGACAGTGATAATTTAAATGCATTTCCTGATTTTCACTTTCTGCAAAATTGTTGTCAAGGCCGGCATCGGTAATCTCATCGTCCCCTGGCAAAGGTCTGTCAGTCAGTCCATAATCTGCCATTTTCAAAGAATCACCTTCTGCGATATCTTGATTTTTTCCAGAAGATCGTTCATCACTCCCTTGATTGGAATACCATTGTAGAAGACCATCACTGTAGCCTTTAAGTGTGGTAAGAGCAATTGGGTACAGAGAACCCATGAAAACCTCATAAGCATCCTTACTGTACCTGATGAAACATTAATACCATAGTGTCAGCACTTGAGTCCAAAGAGGTTTAGCCGATATCAATCACAACAATTTGCAATGACAATTTTTAGTGTATGTTACATAGGAAGACTGTTAACACAGCATGTACTAAACTGAAATCCAGTGGCTACATGCATATAACATGGGTGCACAGGTGACTTTCACTGCTTTGCCAGTTTTTGAAGCGAACTCGAAAACTACAGTCTTGCACAAAACTGTTGAGACACTTCGGAATGAGTAAGAATCTTGACCGTGAAAATCACTTGCGACAAAAATTCTTTCCCCATCTACCCCTTATCAATGTTAGGGGTGGCAAATTATGGTCTTAACAAAAATTAGGGGCTCAAAAAATTTCAGCTTAATTGTGAGCGTCTCAGGCAGACTCGTCTTTTGAGCGATTCTTTGCATCTCGCCGTCTCGAATTTTTTGACCGAGATGTAACTGCTCGACTTTTTAGAAGGCTGTAAAATGAATCTGGAAGTTCTGATGTGCTTAGGTAACATATTTAGTTGCCCACAACTGATCTGAAAGTCTTGGGTTCAAATTTTCATGTCCCAAAAAGTCTTTGGGCTCACATTTAAAAAACTCTGTCAGCTCGGTCTCGCAATTTAAAAATATAAAGGGTCTTGGGCCCGTACAAGAAAACGATCATCTTGGCATCTCACCAAGTCTTTGATTTACCATTCGTTACCTCTAATGTTGCTTTGCCACCAAAGACCCTCTGATGAATCTACTGTCCCTTCTCCACATTCACCTGACCATCCCAAAACAACCACACTCTCCCCTCTCCCTCCCCCTCCCCCCCTACCCCAAGCAAAAAAGTTGTTTGAATTCAAAAGTGAAACAAACCCTGAGTTCTCTAAGATGCCGTAACACTGGAAAGATCTCATGGATATACCCACCACGATTCCCCAAACTAGCCAAGGAAAGATATTAAGGTGGCCGAACACAGTTTTCTTGTACCTAAGCGTTATTCATCGTCATTTTCAAACCACTAGCAACTGGGTAGCCAAAATTGGCAAGGGGCAAGTTCAACTAAAAAAGATTATATTTTGATATGTTTTGTTGGACTAGGCACCATTACCATGGCAACACAGCTGGTAGTAAACCAGCATTAAATAATGGGTTTGATTTATTTTCAGAAAATCCAGTCGTTAGATGTTTTCCATTATTTGTCTCTAGAAAACTCAGGAAAATACTGGCCTATTGACACTGGTCTTGTGAAATTTTGACAGAGAGATCTTCTGTTATTTTGTGTTTTGCATTTTGACATTTTCTGAACATGTCCTCTGTCAGATTTCAATTTTTCCTTGCAAGCAAGTTAAGGGTGTTCCAAACTATTATTCTACCATATTTCATGAAATTCTAATGAGGGGTTCCATAGAAATCAGTGCATTTCCACTACATCATGCAGTCACAGTTTTCTGGTTAACTGCGCATGCACTGCATTTGACAGGGTTCTCGATCTTTCTCGATCCGTACAAAGAATCCCAGAAAGGCAGGGTATTTTCCAATAGTATTACCTTTATTACATTGAAAAACAAACGTTTTTGACACAAAACAAACTGTTTGTTTGTTAAGATGGAAAAAACACTTGCAAAATCTTCGCTGAACAAAATGAAATGATCGCTGTACAGGCACCATGTTTGTTTTTCTCAAAGCCTCGTGCGCGCGCTTATTCATGTCAGCAGTACAAATCGTAGACATTCTCGTCCCCAGAGTTGCGATCCTTTTGGCCAGCGCCACGGATCGAGAGCTCTGGTAGGGGCCAGGATAATGCGCAAGCACAGTAGCTACCCATTTTTGTAACTGATGGTAACCGTTATTGTTTCAAATTTCTGAGGCTGCACAGAAAGCTGGAAGTCCATGATCCGCGGACTTCCTGTTTTTTGACCCTGCCAGAGCTCTTGTTCCAGGGCACTGGCCAAAAGGATCGCAGCTCTGGGGACGAGAATGAAATCGTAGAGCGCGCGCAAACTGTGTTCAGACACCTTAAAATTAAAACAAACATTAACTCCATTCATTGGCCACCTGATGCACTATCACAGACCTCATTTGCCTTCATGCTCATCATTGCCCTTCAGCCTTCTCCACCTGCTTTCATCTCCCTTCATCTCCCTCTCTACCGGCAACATTTCGTTATACAGATAAAGCACTCACCCACACTCTGTGACAATGATTCCCAGAGTTCCTTTCACCTCATGTGTCAAGGTTCCCTCCAATTCCCGAACATGTCTTGGACCCAAGCGTTTTTTATATCGTCTACACTGTCCTACTACATTTACAGGTGAGGATTTCAAATGCCAAACTCCTCTAAAATCAATGCCTCTGTCTTTTGGACCACCACAAACAGCCACATCAAATGAAAACTTTTGCAAACTTTGGGCGACGATCTCTTCAAATTGTCGACCAAACTCTTGTCTGGTTGTCGATGAGTACGACCTGAGAAAAAGGTTTTGTGAAAAGGCACAAATCCCTTGTAAAATTACAGATTGATGTAAAATCCGTCTTGGCAGTAGGTTCATTCTACGTGGAACTGTGAAAATTGTTTCATTCAGTTCAGGAAAGTTTGAAGAAATGCCAAGGCGTAAAAATGAAACCATGAGCGAGACGAGCGAGACTGGTCCAAAAATGTTCGTTCCCAGTTTCCGCGCGATTTAGACTCCTGAGAATTTCTGTAAATATTTCGAACCTACGTTTTAGCTCCCGTCTACAACGTCCGTTTACTGGCCGTTGTAGAGTTGGAGAGGTGGCCGTTATAAGAAGGTAGGGTAGTTATTTATCGATATAGAAATTGTGATTGTACTTATAACTGGACCACCAGTTGGTGACTGCTGACCCACTTGTCCCCCGCCCCCCGTGATGTTGATAAACGTAAACGTGTTATTAGCACCGGAATGAAATGCGAAAGCTAAAATGTCAGCAAAGAAAGGGGCAGACATGATCTCGTTTTACGCAGATGTTTTAACAAATTCACGCGTCACGTATTCCTTAAACGTACCAGGGGCCCGTTTCTCGAAACTCCCGATAACTTTCCGGGCCCGGTAGGTAATTTTTCGAGCTCATTTATTTATCACCAAATGGTTATTATTGGCGCAAACTTAGCAATATGCCTCAAGAAATTATAAAGATTAAAATTCAGCTTTCAAAAGCCATAAAAATTTATAGCTATCGGAAAATATTGAACACCTTAAATAGTTTTCGGGCCCGGAAAGTTATCGAGAGTTTCGAGAAACGGGCCCCTGAAGACAATTTGCTTGTTACATTCACTCCTAAATCCACGAATCACGTTCTTTTTGCACTTACTTTCACGGCTCACGTACAGATTTTTGCTCTAATCACGGTTATGCATAAACCCTTTGCTACACTGGCCATAAGTGAAATAACGTGAAGGTTCGTGTAGTCAGTGGCATCTCTTCTCATGTTTCTGAGAGCG
>Ga0126336_10001082_pt1 | contig 13357 bp, 6 predicted proteins | sample SidCmetagenome_FD_92530 | JGI IMG/M metagenome (GOLD analysis project Ga0126336, IMG submission 92530) | Coral microbial communities from El Islote,Puerto Morelos, Mexico - Siderastrea C C metagenome | ecosystem: Host-associated > Invertebrates > Cnidaria > Coral | place: El Islote,Puerto...
AGCCATGGGGAGCCCTGTCTCCGCGGTTATTGCTAACCTTTACATGGAAGAGTTTGAGGAACGGGCGATAGCAACAGCGACCTATAAACCTAAGATCTGGAAGCGATATGTAGATGACACTTTCACAGTCTTAGGTAAAGACTACGTAGACGGCTTTTTACAACATCTAAACAGTCAACAGCCTACTATTTGTCTTACCAAGGAAATTGAGAAAAAAAACCCTCTCCCCTTTATCGACCCGGCAGTTTCAAGGGATTAAAACGCCGGGGGGGGGGGGGTGAATGTTGAAGTTTTGACTTGATTGGCACATAAGCCAGTCACTACTCCAGGATGCGGTATGGCTGAGTGCTGTAGTGCTTGTTAGCCTTCTGTCACCTTGTTGCACCTACATTCAGGTCTATGCAATGTTTGTTGAAAATTTTTTGAGAACACCATATTTTTTAGCCTGCAATTATTTCCTCTCCTAGGAATAAGTAACACCTTGGTTTGCAATTATGATGGTAGAGCATTTCCAAAGGTATGGAAACCAATTGAGAGTTGTAGTGTTTGTTGGGCTTTTGTTCTACTATACAGAACCTGGAGACTTGTTATCTCACTAAATATATTTTATTAGATGTTTCGGTGTGAAGTATCGCCGTATATTTTTACGAGTTGTGCTGTATTTTGACGAGCCCTGCGGCCTCGTCAAAATACAAACAACAAGTAAAAATGTATGGCAATACTTCACATCGAAACATCTTATAAGAGATTTATTATCCAACTTAACCTTTTTCAGTAACTTGAAAGAAAACTACAAGTGTAACAGGATGAGCGCATGCACAGTACTGTACAATTACCAACTGCACAATAACAAACTGTACAATATCGTGAGATATTTGTACTCATTTTGCGTGCTTTCTGTACACAATAACTAATACAGTTGGATAATAAATGCCTTTATTGAACTCTCTGAAATCAGACTACGTACAATTATGTTGGAAATAGATATCACGTGGTTACACAGCTAATGATGTCATACATGTTAATGTTATATTTTTTAACTTTCAATACTACAATGTTACATATTAATTAATTTTTTTTTATGATGTGTGAAAATATACGGAAACAAAAATAGTCCTTTATTTATTTATTCCCGAAAGAGAACCGGTGGTTGAAATCCTACAGGATCCTACATGTTTTAGGATGGTGGAGGATCTTGTAAGATCTCACAAGATGCTACTCAGGATCCTAAATGACAGTAATCCTAATCATGTCTTAAAGGATCCTACTCAGGATCCTGTAAAACCTTCCAGGATCCTGTACAAGTTCCTAAATAGGATCTTGTAGGAACCTATGTAACAGTCCTAATATCAGGATTAGGTTAGGATCGTAAAAGATCCAATAAGGACCTCAAGATAACATCAAATACTGCAGAATTAGAGATTTGAAGGTATTTTGTCTCTTTAATTGATCTTGTCCAGAAAGCTTCCAGGAATTGTCAAAAATTTTATGGTTTGCAGGACTTTGGGTTCTCTCTGTGTTTATGTATGCCACCTTGGGACTGGGGCATGCTGCCACAGGACAAATAGTAGGCTTCACCTACTGTTTTCAATTATTATAATATGTACATTTGTATATAAATTTTTTTAATGTTCCATTACTTTGAAGGTGATGGCAGGTTTTGATCGCGTTCTTCTTGATGCTCCGTGCAGTGGAACAGGGGTAATTTCTAAAGATCAGTCTGTCAAAATTAACAAGGTATTATTATGTCAAATGTTACAGGTTTTTTCTAGTTAAAAAAGTGTGAATGTTGTTTGGATTTTTTTCTTTTGTTTTGTTTTATTTCTCGCATGTGCATAACCTTTGCCAATTACATGTAAAAATGCTGTATTCCATAAAGTAATAAGTAAGGTAATATTGGAGAGTTAGACAATTTGACAAAGGACTGGTATGTGTGTGTGTGTACAATTTCTAAAACTGCTCTCAGTGGCTTTCTGATATCTCGGGTCTGCCACCTAACTGGCCATTCTGCAGGCTGGGATTGGCTCAGAAGATGTCAAAATATTGTTATCAGTAACTACAGGCTTACATTCATATTGTATTCCATAATCTCTCATGGTATGTACTTTGATCAAAGTAGTAGTAGTACACCTTTTTTTTAAAATTCATCAGGGTAGCCCTTTCAGAAGTAAAACATCTTAAAGTTTGAGTTGTTGCAATAAGTGAACAGTTGTTCTAGACTTCCTCTTGCTTCCGCTGCATAAACAATGGCAGAGTAGATTCATTTAAAGTTGTTTTGCCGTACAACATTCTTTGAGAAAATAAATAGTAAACACAGTGCAATCAGTTAATGTTTGAATCACACCAGGGATGAATCATTGGTGCCATTTTTGTGCAACAGTTGCTGTTATTTAGTCAGAACTGTGGGTTATCAGTATCTAGTTTACCTAACCACACTGGAGCTGGAAATTCTTAATTTTCACTACATTTCCCATTGTTAAGTGTATCCTCTTTTTCCTTACCTTCCTTGCTACAGACAGAAAAAGATATTCAGCGATGTTCTCATATTCAAAAGGAACTCCTTTTGTCAGCCATTGATGCCGCAGATGCTAAGTCTTCCACTGGTGGTTACATTGTTTATTCTACCTGTTCAGTTATGGTACGCCAAGTTTTTCATGCACTTATATTTAGTTATTTTTCAGGGCAGCTTCTTGAACCATAACCTCCCACGCATTTGCATGCAGTCTCAAAATTGTTGAATGCAGGGATAACGAAGTTTTCTAGTACGCTTTCAAATGGCACGATAAACATCAAAATCCTTGCTTAGATTTTGGAGAAATAAATTTTTGTGTGCGATTAGTTTTGTTTAGACGTAGAGTTTATATCATATAGAAACCGCTAGATCAGCGATGAAACTCGCAAAAATCGCTCACCATTTTTTTGTAGCGATCATAGTGATTTCAGTGATCACAGCGATGATCTGGAAACCAGCCTTTCAAGGCACAGCTTACTTTGGAATTACACACTTGCCCAAGCATTTTTAACTCTTTTTTGTATTTTTAAAGAGGTTTGTTACCGGTAACTTTCACAGGTGGAAGAAAATGAATGGGTGATAGACTATGCCCTCAGCAAAAGGCATGTCAAGCTTGTGTCGACTGGACTGGACTTTGGTAAAGAAGGATTCACCAAGTAAGAAAATCCAGTGTGATGTAATAATTATGATTTGAACCATATTTTTCACAAAATAGTCAATGGAACTGATTGATGCCTTGATTGTGCGTTAATGTACAATGTATTTATGCATTCCAAGGGGTTGGGGGTGGGCCACAAACACAAACAAAGCCCTTAACACAAGGTGCAATGGTGGTCTAATCATACAAGCATGATTACACTGTATGTAGGTCACTGCTGTTTTGTTTGCTTGTCCTCAAGTGCTGCATTTACAAAGTTCTCTACTCCAGTGTAACCATGGTAGAAAAATACCTTGTTCTAGACTAAATGGCAAAAGAGATAAACTAATAGCGAAATGCGTATTTACATAGACATGCATATTTACGTTGAAAAGTTTGTTGAGTTGCTACCAGGAGCAATGTAAATGGGTTTATTAGAGCAACTGTAGTTTTACAATAGCACAACCTCTTTTAGAATGCTTTTAAAATGATAGTAACTCATTTTTTTGGATTTTTTTACATAAAGATGCTGTATAGAGGAAAAAGTTGAGGCAAACTACCTGTTTTAGATTTCAACAATGTCTCACCTGACGTGAAACTGACAGTTTCATTCAGACAGTCACAAGCAGTATTGCATTTCCAATCCTTTGTAGTAAAATAATCACTCCTATTTTTAAGGTGCATTGTACATGTTGTCCTTTCCGCATGTCATATTTTCTTTTAAAGGGAAAGGAAATGTATCTGAGGCTTACATCTGATGAAAAACCTTTCCCTTTGTAATTTGTTCCTCAGAGATTTGAAAAAGTAAACAAATTGTAAAGCAACTTCGTGGAAGAAAAACAAAATGGCACCAAATAACCTGGCCGATGGTTTATAAAATCTCAAAAGAAAACCTACCTCCTCATGGTCTGGGAAACTGTCAGTAGCTTTTATAAACTGCAGCAACCGATGGAATGAAAACCAGGTCTACCAAACACCGAAGTAGACCAGGCAGATGAGTAAGCTGCTAATTTTGATATAAATGCAACTAAGCAATCTATCCAAAGGAACAAGAAGAAATCAAAAACATAATGCGAAATTTCGACCTTGGTTCGCTTCAGCCCCACTGATTCTGATTTAGTAGCATTTCATGTTATTTGTCAACATCCGAACTCAATGAAACCCACAACAATAACTCATTTAGTATAGAGTGAGTAATAGTAAGCTGTTGTAGATAATCGATGTTTCCAGTTCATTCGAGTGAACAGCCAGTAGTCAGAGATGATTTGACAAGTCTTGACAGTAAATTGACAGGATATTGAAACATTGTAAAATCCAAGGAAGACAGCGTTACTAAGAAAAAAATATTTTATGCCTTCAGTTTGAAGCCCGAAAAAAAAAGACAATAAAGCTGTGTTCTAGAGTGACTTCCGTGTACATAAAAACATGATCAATCCGAACATTTTCGCAAAATTATTGTGCGACAATTTGGAACAATTTGTGGCACTGTACAGAACAGTTGCAGTTTTTTAGAACACTTTTCGAGAGAATATCGCGCTAGAAAATATCACTGCATACTTTTGGGGGCCGAATATTTTTTGAGGATTTTTGACAAACGAACACCAGCTTGTTCCTGGAAGCTCCGCTGTTAGGCTAGCCTATTTTATACATATATTAACAATGAAAAAGGGGCCTATCTTGCAATTTTGGCAAGAACACAAACCACTTCAAACTGGTCCGGGTTTTGGATGCAATGTAGATTTTGTGATATGACTCCACCAGGGCAAGTGGCCAGTACAAAAGCAGTGACCAAACCAGTGTTTAGAACACAAAACTCACAGTGCATGTGAAACGGCAAGTTTGGATTGTATGTTCAATTTTGTCCCCAAATTGAAATATCCACCCCTTTCCACTCTTAATTCTATTGTTAGCTCTGTAAAATAGCAAATGTATTTTATTACTGTTGAGTGAATCAGCCTTTATGCAGCAAACATGATGTGTGGAGAAGACAGAGGGAGGCCAAGCTAAGACATGCTGATGAATGAACAAAAAAACTGAATGAGTTATTCCAGTTCCTGTTCCATGCTCTCCCCACGGAGGGTTTTTTTGGTTTGAACCCCTCAAACCTCTGGAAATTCCAGTTCAGGCTCATACTTTCCTTTAAAAATTTTGGCCTTTAAGACCCCCTTCCTCCTTGGAATTTTCAATGACCCTCTGTGATGGGGTTTGGATATTTTCTGGAACCACACAATACATCACGTAAACAGCTTATCTAAATGTTTTGGTCCTTGCATAGATAGCTATCTATCTATGCAAGGACCAGAACATGCAAATTCACGTGCCCTACATTACGTTCTATCCCCCATGTAGCTGAAACAAAAATGTACAGTCCCATGATTTTTTATTGTATTTAATATGTTTTGCAGTTGTTCTTGTGCTGTTTAATTTAATGTTATCAGTTTGGTAATTTAATGTTCTTTTTTCAGGTTCAGGGGAAGGCATTTTCATCCTTCCTTGAAACTGACAAGGCGATTTTTTGCTCACACTCACAATATGGATGGTTTTTTTGTTGCAAAGTTGAAAAAATATTCCAACAAAATTTCAGATGAAGGTAAGGGAAAAGTGTCATTTTATAGTAATTTTCAAACCTACAGTAACTGTAATGTGTAAAATTCCTAACCGTATCCCTCCCCTTAATTATCAGGAGAGTGCACTTGATTGGTTGGTAGTTCAACCTCACCAATCGATACTATGGGATTGAGCATGTCACCAGCAAACTGCATCTACCAGCCTGGTCAATTTGGGTTGAGCTTACATGTACAATGTAGTTGATAGTGTTGTAAATGTACATTCATTTGACAAACAGTAGTTTTTTCTTTGTTATACAGTACAATGTTCTCCAACTTGAGATGTGTATATGCTTGTGTTTACATGCCTGTTATTTTCTTTGAGTCTCATGGCCAATTCTTTAAACATCTCATATCAATCGATTAAGTAGAATTAAAAAATTAAACAAGACTTACCTTAAGTTGAAGTTTGATTTCAATTCTAATGATCCAATAGAGATATGTAGGGATTACGTGCCCATCCCAATATTATTGTACCCACCCCTATGGCATCACAATTCCTCCACCTTGTCCATTTGCCTCATTAAATGTATGTGGTTGCTGGTCACGTGCTCAATCCCTTCATATCCCTATTTGATTGGTAAAATTTATTACAATCTCATTTAATTTTAATTATTTTTGGCAGCATGTTGCACTACCCAGAACTCAATTCTACTTCATGATTATGAATTTTTTCATGCCACAAGATTTACTACTGTACTTTTGTTTGGCCTCAGACAAACCATTACCTAAAATCAAGTAAACTGCAAAACCATCGCCTTCCTTCTCTTAAACCATGATGGTAGAGATCAACATTGCCATGAGTTGAAACAAGCACTAAAAGTGTCTGTCTAGCACAGCCTTACAGAGTGCGAGTGTTGCATTAATGTTAGCGTCTCTCCTTGGTTCCACTCTCCAATGCTGAACCAACTCACACACACACAACAACAACAGACTCTGTGGCAGTCAAAAATCAAAGCTCCCTTTGAATTTGTGGCTGACTGAGTGTAACGGACCTCAGGTAGCTTACTTTAATTTGTTTGCAGAGACTACAAGTCAAACAGAAAATAACCTTGAAAAGAGTTCTGAGCAAAAAGAAGGAAACTCTGACAGCAAACAAACTACAAAAGAAAAGCAAAATCAAAGGAAGCCTAAGATTCCCAAGACCAAGAAGGGTTTAGGGAAAAAAATGGACAAGAAGAAAACAAAGAAAACCTGAATGCTGAATATCTGGCCAGTAATTGACACGTGCCAGTGTGAGGGATGAGGTTCAAATGAAGTGAAACATAGGGATTGGACATGGTAACACCAGTGCAGGGTGTTGTATACATTGGATCTAAAGCAGAATGCCATATTTTGGAATTATAATTGTATTTTCATTAATTTAAAAAATTACTGCAGAATAATAAGTAGAACTACAAGTAAAGAGAATCACATGTAGAACGTCAGGTTTAAATAATTATTCACCCTATATGCCTGAACTCTGACTTATTCTACTCTTGTTCCTCTTGGTCAATCCATTTTCAGATTTCGTTTCTTCAGATTACTATTTTATTTGTGTTATTGCAATGAGTTGCTCCTAAGTGGAGCAGAAAATCAAATGTTTTTTTGTTGTTTTTATTTTTACTTTTTAGCAAAATCTGAATTAAAGTGGCTAAAGGGAATACTACCTACGTACAACTGCATAATTATATACATATGGCAGTTTATTGAAGAACTAATACCATGGTCGCAGGACCGCCTTCGCTGCGCGGAAACGGACCAAGACGTTTAATAACAAATAGAATCCACTTTATTACAGAGTCGTTACGCACAACGTGGCTGAACCATGACATTCCATTCATGTGCATACATATGGCAAATAGGTGTGATTGTGTGGTAACGAAAACTAAAAATACAAAGGAAACAAAGAACCAGAATTACAACGGCAGGCGGAGCGTCGAATTATTACAACAGAAATTACAGGAAAACGAATCATTACAACTAGCCAAAAAACTTACATCTGTGTCCTTACAACCTTGACAACACCTTAGAGTCCTTGAAAGCCGTGACTATGTCCGTTAAGCCGTAAAACCGTAAATTATAACATAAACTAAACTCTTCGACCGTAGAAATCTAACGCCAAAATGTTCACTTGGTCAGTGAAAACTAGCTCATGTCGAGTTACAAGGACCGATGTGTCAAAATTGGGGTAGTTTTCCATGTGCTTTATTTCAAAAACGAATTCGGTGACCCCCCCAATTTTTTGCATTTCTGAAATCAGTAATTCATTATCTGACTGTAGCCAAACTAGGAAAAAAATCTGTGTTGTAGAAGTTTTTTGCGTGAACATCCGTAAGCTGTACAATTTCTTCATATTGAAAATACTGTACGTTCATGTTAAAGTTGTGGTTAAATGGCTATTTGAAATGTCATTAGCGTGCAAACTCAAACTCTAAAGTTCAAGGCTTTTTACTACCATCAATCATTTTAGTAGAAGTCAGTTTAGATCAACAGGTTCAATAGGACTCTTTAGTGTGATCTGATGGGATCTACTTCGGAGTAACATTTTTATTTTCATTGGAAGTTGTGTTGACAGGCTAGCACCACATGCCACTTTTATCTGCTCCCCACCATCTAAATGAGTGGAACAGGCTAGTTGATTATTGACAAGCAGCTTTCTCTGTTAACAGTAGAATGTTCTCCAACTTGAGACATGTATATGCTTTCGTCATCTTGGTTTTTTGTACCGCTATTTCTGGTTAGAAATTTGCACTTCATTAAACACTTTGTCGCTTTTTGCTGCTCCCCACCATCTAAACAAGTGGAACAGGCTAGTTGCCAGACAGACATAGACTGGACTTAAAACATGAAATTGCCAAATATTTGTACACGTTTGTCTAGCCTGCCACTCCCCTGGTGGCCAGGAGCAATGAGAGGCGGCTGTATTTGCAGGCTTATGTTTTTCTTGCCATTGCAGGACTCTTGAAGCATTCATTTTTTTAATTTGTACAAGTACTGCAGGGGTCATCTTGTTCTCAGAGCCGTTTCTCTTTACTCCTTGAGAGAAAGGGCCTGGAAAAGAGGTTGTGCAGGGTCTTCAACAAGTACATCAGAGCAGGTTTCATTTGTGTTGTAAAACCTAAACAATTACTCTGACCAAACACAAATTACCTAATAAACCAATCAGTACCTGAAGCAAATGCATGTAACACTTAACAGGCACCAAGTGTGGGAAAACACCTGCAAGCAGCATCGCAGGGCAAACTAAAACAAAACCAAAGCAAACGCGAATTACTTTTGATGCTCACAATTGAAAAATGCTCGTTAGAATACAAAGGAAGTCCCTCCTTCAGAGCATGTTTCAACTTTTATTCAACGAGATGTACAGAAATAAAATATCACTTTAAATACAAAAAATTGTATCACTATGTACATTAGTTGTGCTTGTACTTAATATTCATATACGAATAACTGTGTTACTATCAAGACACACAAGTACAGAAGTACATGAACACAAGTAGTGAAGCTCGTTAGAAGCTGTGTGACAAACTATGAGTCAGACTAAGTTATGCGACATTAGTTGAATTCATAATTTATTATAAGCACTTTTTGCTTAACAGTTTAAAAAATAAAATAAAATACAAAAATTAATATAAACTGAACTGCAGATTGAAAAACACAAAAAGAGTTACTGATGAGGAAAAAAGGCAACCTATAGTGAAGTTCAGCTAAGTATGCATGACATTGTTTCTTTGACTTCAGATGACACAAGCAGCAAAATCTTTTAGATGTTTAAGCTACGTACATTTTTAGATATGTATGTACAAAACTGGGTTCACTGTACAATAAAGAATCACAGTAAAATGAAGACTAATAAACCTAAAAGTGTGGTCGCCACATGTATGAACATTTGATTTGTACTTGTTTTTGTTACATAATTCATTGCACTCAATGTTAGGGTGGAATCGTTACATCGTTGAAATTGCCCATTGGAATTTTTATTGTTTTAACGCTTGAAAACAAGAAAAAATTCCAACAAACAAATCCAATGGCTATACGCCTATGCTGCAAGTGATTCCACCCTTACATAACTTACAATGAACACTCAAAAAAAGGAAACATATTTGAGAAACGAAGATGCTGTACAACAGCAAGGCAAATGCTTTTTTTTTCTTGTTTTGTTTGGGTGTTTTTTTCATGAAAGACAGTGGGAATCAACTGTTGCACGAAACTGGTGCAAGGCAACATATACAGGTATAACATGGCTCTCAGTGTAAGTTGAAATGGGATAAAGTTGCCCCAGACCACTGCACAATTTCAATTGGAAGTTTCCTGCTTGTATAGAAATACCTGAGTTAACAGGTAAATTATTGGTTTACAATACCATAATTACTTCTATTCTGACCAATTGTATGTGTATGCCCAGTAAATTATCCTGCCAGCTGGATAGCACCTGCTTTTTGAAAGTTTTCACTTAACACTGCTTGCTGAACATTCTGCAGCCTGGATTCCTGCTCCTGATGCTCAATGTCTTCCTCATCTTCTCCAGTGCATGTAAGAATACACAGTCTATAGACAAGAAGGCTCAAAGCAATGGCATTCTTACAGGTGAAGAAGATATGCATTTCGCTGTACACTTGGTACTTGATGATAAGTAGTAATCGAAGGATCAGAAATGGACCATCCTGCATGAAGATACCAGTCAGGATACCAAATATATCCCCATGGAGCAGCATTTCTCGTCGAGAAATTTCTTTAACCTCTCCACGTGCAGTAGTAATGGGGTTGATTTTTTTCTCCTTTACACCTTTGAATCCTTTCCCGCGCATCATATTCATCTCTGTCTGTCGCCTTTTCATCTGTAATCTCTGGATATATCTTTCTTTGAGATCTTCCTGCTTTCCATACTTATGGAGACTTATTTTACGATTTATTACATCATCAGGACTCACCTAGAAGACAAATGTTATAATTATGTTTACTAATATAATTATGGTGACATAATGCCATTTGACATCTTGACTGCCTTGGCCAGTCTGGCTGCTGAGATTTGAAATACCAAGTGAACACAATTCACTCACTCACTCAGTGGCTCACTCAGTTGCTTTGCAACCTCACTGAAGCTCGCTTCACTCGCTTTACTCGCAAAACACAAGGCAAATTAATATCAATTGAAGAGGTGGACTTGGAGTAAGTCTACGACACAATGTTTTGAAAGCCGACACAAATTTGCATAAGCAGGTGAAATTAGTCACACATCAACGGACATGGCACAGTGTTCGCTTGCTGAGAGGAACGTGTGACTTTTCTGGAAATTTTCCAAAGAGGATCTTTTCGATTTAAAACCAAATTGGGCACATCCTTGCCAGGAAAGTAAAGAAATGGTGTGGTTTTGGGTGAACAACAGTTAATACATCGCGAATTAATAATTAAATGTGATTATTCAGTTTGATAGCAAAACACACTTGAGTCTTCTTACTAAAATTCAAATGATTTTGTGAGTTCCAAAATATATGCCCTACAGTAGAAATCTGATAACTCGAACTGTTAGCAAAATAATGTAATTGCAAAACGTCTCAAAAGGGTTGAGTTTGCGGAGTTGAAAATGAAAGCAAAAATAAGGGAAAATGCGTTGGATTTGAGTTAGCGAGAAGTTTGAGATACTGGGGTTCAGGTTGTCAAGATTCTACTGTATTATGTCTGAGTAAGCACGACCCCATGTTAACCAACACATAATATTTGTGAGATGGTCTTAATGTTGAAAAGCTTTGGCATTCACGAACTGTGAAAACCGTGTTAACAAAATTATCATATTTTCTAGTAACTTTTTAATAGCAATCACTCTATTTTTACATAATATTATCAGAACTTATTTAAAACCACAAAGTTTACGCTTATCCGAAGACCGCAAGCAAACCGATTTTTTAATACTTTGACAGTTACATTGTATGAATTTTTAATTATTAAGTTCAAAGAAAATAAAAAGAAGGGGTCATCATTCCTGTTTTCATGATATAAGGCTGTAGTTAAGAAGTACTTTGCCCTCTGACAGCAATATTCAAACAACGTAGCCTAGAGCTAACCTATCACTTCTATGATATTAATACTAGAGGAAAATAATATTATTCTGATAGCACAACAATGTTACAGTGAAAAATGCCCTAAATTGCCCTATCACTTCACTTAAATGAAGACTGTAACAGTGATTTCATAAAGATATTTTTAAAAATACAACATGCACTTTATTGTGTAATTATTATTGAATTGCATGTACCTATCAATAGAGAATGCAATGATCATTTTACTTTTCAGGATAGAGCTAAATGTTTCGCTCAATAGGCAACCCAGACAACTACATTTTGTCACTCTGTTGCTATCAAGTTTCCCATTTTATAGTCAGTCTCTCAAAGTGACCTCTTTACAGTGCAATTTGCAAGACTTAAAAGGTTCATGATAGTGCAGCTGATCCACACATCATCATTGCATAAATGGAGGAGACATGACATACATTCTTGAAAACAATGTCCCTGTTAAATTTTTCAACAGGGGGTCAGTGAGGAATTTCAAGATGTGGGTTTCGCCAAATCTCTTTACATTGTAAGTTGTTAAGTTCAAATGTCGTGTCAGAGGCCCAGCTTTGTCCAGTTTTTGGCTTCCTGGAACACCGTATATATCACTCCTGGCAGCTGGGGGCCCTGTCCGAGAACTGTGCACAGTGCTCCTAGTAGCCAGTAGCAATAAGAGGCTGGTGTATTCACATGCTAACCAATTATGGGATTTTTCAGCCTTCAAACAAGTTTACCCACCTTGTTGTTTGTGATGCGTATCTGATTGTTCTTGCCAGTTGTAGCTGTTGTGACAAGACAGAACTGCAGCAAGCTCCAGGTATACACACCTAACACAGCAAGAGTTACCTCACGTTCTGTTTCTACAACTTGTTCTTGAAGAACTTCAAATAATTCAAGGATATCTGCTGCAGTGCCCACATAACCCAGTAACAAGGCAGACAGCTGGTCACGGGTGATCTCTCCTCTAGGCAACAACCATCTGCCAATAATTATACCAATGATCAGACCTAGTTCACAGATCTGTTTGGCCATTGTCATTGAGCTCACATTCCCAAAGCACTGAAAATTAAACAAACCACGGTTAGTTTCTAAAGAAACTGTGTTGCTGCTTTGGTGGCAAAATGATTTGACCCTGCCCAGGAGTATCATCCACTCAGGTTGTTAATTAAAAAAGCAGTCGTACAAAGAACTACATACTACCGGTAAGTAATTCTATTGTTGGTGACATCTGCTGTCTCTTGCCCTATTGTACAACACAACATGTAAGCAATAGTCATGTTCAAAGTCACGTAGTTCCTTTGATAGTGCATTGTATATACCACTCTCAAATTATCGGTAATCTGAATTGTTATGCTGCGATGTCAGTGGCTGTCAAGTTCAGACATGTGTTTGTTCAATGTACATGTATGTTTTGCCCGATTTGTTGATGTTAGTGCGTAGATAACAGGTGTTTGCCCTTACTTGTAGTAAGGAAACCAGCTGTCTAGAGTAAACTGATTTTATACTAACTTGCATTATTCACACTTTTTACACTTAAATTAAACTGACTTGCATTATTTACATGACTTTGTAC
>Ga0126336_10001083_pt1 | contig 13355 bp, 6 predicted proteins | sample SidCmetagenome_FD_92530 | JGI IMG/M metagenome (GOLD analysis project Ga0126336, IMG submission 92530) | Coral microbial communities from El Islote,Puerto Morelos, Mexico - Siderastrea C C metagenome | ecosystem: Host-associated > Invertebrates > Cnidaria > Coral | place: El Islote,Puerto...
ACAATCGCTACACAAATTGAAATCATGACTCAGCGTTTTCGTTTCGAGTCATGGAGCAAGATCATTCCCCGGTAATGCGAGTTTTCGTGGAATATGACATCGGAAAAGGGATTGCGTGACAACTGGTAAGTTATAAAATGAAATAATATAAAAAAAAAACAGTTTCAAATGTCAGTCTGCATTTTGTACCCAGTCTGCATTTTGTACCCAGTCTGCAGTCCGCAGTCTGCATTTTGTACCTAGTCTGCATTTTGTACCCGGTCTGCAGTCTGCAGTCTGCAGTCTGCAGTCTGCATTTTGTACTGACCGAAAGTTTATTTAATTAGTTTGAAACCGTGGAAAGACATAAACGAAAGACTGAGAGGTCTTAGACAAGTTTAGACAACCAAAATTCTAAAAATTGGGCAGAACCGAAAACAGAAATGTATTTCTGACCCGGTGCGACGGAATCAATTTAGATTGGTGATACTCAGGCCTTGTTTGTTATTTGATTGAGATTTCATCACCACCAAATTTTTTTGTTTACTGTTTTCCTTTTTTTAGTGTTATAGTTTCTTGGGACGCTATTTATTAAACTATAGAAGTTAGTTCCAGCTTTGATTCTGTAAGGGCAGGTTTTACAGTGGCAGGTATAGATTTCATAGATTGCTTTCCGTCTCGTGCACTGAGAGAACGCACGTGTGAGCGCGGATGGGCATTGGACGCACACAACTCCCAATTTCCCGCTAGCCTTTGTAAACACTGCCCCTTGAAAACGAAATGTCCTCAAAAACAGCGAAATAAACATTTCAACGCTTACTTTTACTCAGCTTCAATACGGTGCGAAAGTGAAAACAACAAAATTACGCTTCACACTTCTGATTATAAAAATCCGTGTCACCAACAAGTCGTGCGGTATTTGAAACATTATCTTTCAGTCTCCTAAAATCCACGTCATTATAACGAACCTGATTATTTAGAGCCCACGCGGAGACTAAGTCTACTGACTACCGCCAATTCAGGAATGTGCTACCCATTTTATGAGACGGCAGCGACGTTTGAGACGTCGCGCCGCCTAACTAAGTACTAAAGGCAAAGATCCCAACGCGAAAATCCACAAAGCTTGGTGCCTTCAAGTGACTTAGATGATCTACTGTGTTGGGCTTACTTTTGAAGTATAAAAATTTGTTTTTTATGTTCTAGGTGCATGTATAAAAGCTGCAAGTACCATATCGACAGCACCTAGTATATTATAAAAAGGTGAAGGCTTCAACTAATTCGGGTAGTGGCCTCCCGAGGAACTAAAAACTGCGCAAATAAGCATTCGCTTTCTCTCCCCTTTCGGCCGCCATTTTCAGTAAAGCCAGGTTTCGTATGCCGGACTTAGAGAGAAAATGTTCCATGAGGTAGTTTATTAGTTTTATTCAACCTCTGTGTAAAAATAATTTACGAACATGATTCCCTTATTCGACTGACTGGTGCGAACACTTTTTAGTTGCGCCGAAACATGTGCTTTTGTGACAGACTGGGTAACACGTTTCGCCCTGGTGTGAACGCAGTTTAAGGGTAACTGAAATAGTTTGATTTATAAAATGACGACTAATCTTGATTTACAGCCGAGGATTTTTTCTCACAGATCATCGACCCCTTTCTGATGCCAACTTAATAAAACTGCTCATAAAACTTGCGTCGAATAATCGCCCCCGGCCGTTTGGAGCAGATACGCGGCGTATTTATAGAAACACACTACGACAGTTGTTTATCATATTCCCTGAATTAAAATAATTCGCAACAAATTAATCCTGGATTATAAATCATGCATAAATTCAAACTGAAGTTCTACGGTATTTCCACCAGATTTTTTTTCCACCTTCAGAACCTTGCAAAAACTGCAGTAACGGGTTCCTTGGTTACCGATATTATTTAGCCCGATTTTTTTACAGATAGTTTTTCCTCCTTGACGTTTTACCTGATATATGTTACTTTGAGGCAAATATATAGTTTCTTAAGCTCTCTTGAAGTTATTGTTTCTTTTTATAGGCAATATCGAGCCCAATTAAAATCTGACAGTTCTAGTGGGCTCAACCCAAACTCGTGCATTAGATCACGAAAAACCGCAACATCTCGGCCAATTGCTTGTCTTAACTGGCGAACTGTCTTTCAGATTTAATGTTTCCCCTGAACCATCAGGAGAAACTAAAGGCGAGCCAAGTTTTTCTCTCAGTTCTTCCGCCATCGTGTAAAACACATTGTCTACATTTGTTCGGTCCTTGGCGCTCGTTTCAATAAATGAAATATGTAGCCTTTCTGCGAAACTTTTCGCTTCGTTGTATTCAACTTGTCTCTTGCCCAGCAAATCGCATTTATTACCGACAAGAATCTTGTTCACTCCTTCGCATGCATAATGCTCGACCTCCTCCAACCATTGATCAATGTTCAAATAAGTTTCTTTCTCGTTAACGTCGTAAACCATTATAATTCCATGTGCGCTTCGGTAGTATGCCGTGGTTAGCGTTCGGAAACGTTCTTGGCCTGCCGTGTCCCAAATTTGAAGCTTTACTATTTTCCCACCAACATTTATCGTCCGAATTTTAAAGTCGACTCCTATTGTGCTTATGAAACTCTCTGTAAACGTGTCATCTGCGAATCGAATCAACAGACACGATTTTCCAACGCCAGAGTCTCCGATCAAAAGCAGTTTAAACAAATAATCGTAATCGGGATCCATCGGTCCGTTAAAAATCCCCACTGGAATCAACAAATTCTAACTGTATTCTCCAAAAACATCGATCCAGGTTGATGTTTTGCTTATCGCCGAGTGTTATCAAGGGTAAAAATGTGAACTAATTTCCATATTTATCTCTCAGAAAAATAAACTTTCGTTTGCTTTGTTGGGTTATTGTTGAATTGGTGAGGTACCTGCCAGCGGTCACCGTGACGTCAGACTTACAAAGACAAGTGGTTCACACGTGCGCTTTCAATGCTAGCAGAGTCTCCTTCCATCTTATCCAGGGGCACTCTGCTAGCAGGGTAGCATGCGGCTAGAATTCAGTCCCAAACACAGGAGCTTTCAGTGAAAAGTTTTACTGGCCATAAAAAGGAAGAAAGGAATAAAATGAAAATAATAATAAAAAACAAAACATCAGCCATTAGAAAATGTTAAAAAGTTAAAGGTTTTTTCCCCTTGTTTACTTATACATAGTTTGAGTTATACAGAAATACATCATCACTCGCCAAATCGTCACAAGTCAGATGAAAAGAAAATATTAAACCAATGGACGAACAAAGTTAAACCTGGAACGAAAGTTCTACGCATTGCGACATTTTAAATTTGCATACGATGTGCTTCTCTCTGTCGTAAAAAACCCAGAGGAATGATGTGTGGCCTCGTAAGAGTGTTGTTGGGTGTTTCTTGGTGTTGCGGAAACTATTGTTGTTTAGCTATATTGTGTTTAGATCTAGAAATAGTTTATTAGAACAATATAATTAAAGGACAGCAAACGAAAATGCTGCACGTGTACGTAATATTTAGTAAAACAGACCTAATCAGCCAAAGAAATACTCAAATGACAAACATAGCAGCAAGGCTGACCTGAGTACGTAGAAAGATTTGACTGTTGATGTCTTGCAAAGTCTAATCTTTCTACGTAGTCAGATCAGCCTTGCTGCTATGTTTGTCACATTGTCTATTGTCTTTTTATGTTTAGATAAAGGAACATCTCCTACTCCTCGAGTCCTATTATGTCGCAAAACTGACTTCCTGTGACTGGGGTGTTAGCAAAAGTAAGTGATTATTTATATGAAGGGCATCAATGTCGTGGTTATTATACCTGCGCTATACTCAGGTCCCGGGACTCGGGTTTCCCTGTCTGTGTTTCGCGCGAGTGTATTACTAGGCGGGTTCGCAACACTAGGTGTCAGTTATTGACAATTGATCGCAAAAATAGCATGCTTTTTTGCAGTCTTTTCACCTTCTTAGAATGGCTTTTTTTGTGGGTAAGGGGAAAAGCAAAGGGTAAAAGGTCTATTTTACTGGAGATTTTTCAGCATTAAAGGCGGAAGGCCTAGAGCCCAGCTTCTTTTGTTTATCACGGAATTTGTGATGCGTGACAAGCTGAAATGAGTAACCTGGCATATACCTTGACCGCCATATTTCCGCCATTTCGAACACGTTTCTGCATGGTCGATTGGATTTAAGGTAAATATACTTATAATGCTGCAACTTGAAGTTTTTTAAAAATAATAACTGCCTCCGTTTGTCGTAAAGAAACACTGCTAAATTTGCCACGAAAACTCAACGTAAGATAAACACGCCATTAAAGCGTCACACCATGAAGTTGTTGTCTTTGGTTAGACTACAACTAACAACCGAAATTTCTCTATTCTCATCGTGTGGAGAATTGATGGAAAATAGCTTGAGTCCTCTTCCCCTAAGTTCCTCTGTCTTTACATTTGTCAAATCCCAAGCTGATGTTTCGATAGGCTGCTTTATTCACGCCACGTATATAACACAAACAGGCCGTATGAATTATCTGAGGTTTACATTTTATCTCAGTTAAGGCTTGTTTTGAAAATACCAAGGCCACATCAACATCAGATCTGCTCCCGTAGTCCCACTGTTAAAAATTTCATAACAACATCTTACGTTCTGAAGTCCATGGTGGCAAAGGTGTGCATGTTGTGGTTTAAAGATTTTCAAACTAGTTTAATTATTTTCCTCAGATTCATTGCAATAACCAGAATCTAAGACAAGGAAAATAAAAATTAAACTGATTTGAAAATTCTCAGACCAAAGAAAAATTTGAACCACAACATGTACATAATTATCCTATGTTCTTTAAGCATATTAAACGAAACAAAAAGAGAAATGGGTTTATTTCTCATTCTTTAACTCTTTTAATTGAATTAGGGACTGTAGGACTGCATGAACATTAGTTTGCTGGCTTAACATTCATTATCCATTGACTGTGGGACTGCAGGATTACAGGAGCACTAGTTTTACTAACATTTAAGGTATTAACTTATTCTTCATCTATGGGACCGCAGGATGTGCAGGGGCATTAATGAAACTAAGTTATTATTCAGTGACTGCAGGAACATGGGGACACAGAAACAGTATATTTGTGCTGGTGCAAGTGGGCTGGGTGTTTGAAAATCATTCTTAAGTCAAAAAATAACTATAACACTCTCCAAAGTAATTAAAAATTCAAATTACCTTACAAGTAGTAGTACTCACAAAACTGTGGGCTAGATTTGTATGGGACCATGTGTAAATATTTGTTAAACTGGGCAAAGATACAAATTTTTTCTATAAGCTCAACCTTTTGCAGACCTTTGGTGCCACTCGAGGGGGTCTCCTCATTTATCTCTCAAATGTGCTGGTTTGGGTAGGGTATGGTATTGTACAGAGTATACAGACGAGTTTACACTATACAATAAAATATCCTATACAATACCGTGGCAATATTTCAGTATGTCTATGACACTGACTGGAGTTGAGCTCTTTTGATGAACCTTTGAAGGCAGTCATATGAAGCGTAAACTGTAGGCTTAAGTGAGCATGTGGTCAAAGTCACTTGATATGGACAAATGATCACCAAAGTAGCTTCAAATTCTTTGAGTAGGCAAGTGACAGTCTTATTGTTTTTTGTCTCTAGAGTGAATCATAGCCAACAAATCAGTCTGGGGTTAATCTTGAGAGAAGTAAGTCTTGCGTTGAACCTCCACGCTCGCAAGATTTGCAACATACATTCCACTGGAACCATATTAGAACTGACTTTCTCTAAAAAGCCAGGTTTTAATACACCATTTGCTGTTCTTGAAGGTTTCTTTTGTGCAAATGAAGTTTATTTCAGTATTAATGAAAGTATATTCACCTTAATGAAACAACTATTGACACAAATGAATGGATATTTTCTGTAAGTGGACAGCAAAAGGCGTAAAAATCTCTAGAAAGCCTTGCTTTGATAAGGTCTCACCACATAGAAAATTTTAGAAACACAGCACAACAAACATTTTTTGGGGAGGGAGGAGGGTGTAGGTATTTTCTTCTTCTTCCAATGGTTAGAAATACTCTCATTTGCTATCTTCCAAATGAATATTATTGATCTTGTGTTATATATCTAGGTAAGTCTTCCATTAACTCTTCTATTGAGTCTTCTTTAATTCTTCCATTAGTTCTAGGGGCATTCTTCGATCTACAGAGGAAATTTTACTTTGTACACCAGAATGTTAAACATTAACTGTAAAAGTAACCCTTGATGATTATTCTTTTCAGGCTTTCACTTCCAACTTGTGCAACAAACTGCCAGAAAAAAAGGAATGCTTAAACTGTTGATTTGCTCATTACTTTAAATGAGTTTACTTTAATTAGTAAGCTAGCCCATTTTACTTAAAATTAATTTTAAATTAGTCCTTTCATATTTCCAACATGTTTAGTTAATTACTATTATTATTATTATTCAATTTGTCTTTCAGTTACTTCATCCATGCAACAAGTAACTCCCTCTTAAGTAAGGTACATGTATCTAAGATGTCCACCAAACTGAACACTGCAACAACAGTGACAACAAGCAAAGATGAAAAGACTTTTCCAGTCAGTACTCAAACAAAGCACTGCTTAGTTAAGAAGAAAGTGAAATGGTACCAGTCAGGCAGTCCTCCAAAGCTGTGCGATGCTAAGGTGGTTTTAACCAGAATTGAAGCAGCAAACATTGTCCCATTGCCAGGTGGAATCGGGTTTTCTGTACCTCCTCTCTCAGCAGCAATAAACCCATTGAACCTATATCAAGTTCCTGGGATAGGGAACTATCCAGCAAGGAAGGCAAAAAGAAATGCTGATGTTGCTTTGACTTGTTGCCTTGGTTGTGCAAGCAACAGCCCCTGTAAGAGAGCAAAGACTTCAGGAACTCGGCCTCAACAACAGTTTGTCAAGAATACAGCAAAGAAAAGGAAATATGTTAAAAGAAAAATTGCCAAGCCTGGAAATGTTAGCCTAGAGGTTACCACAGGAAATCATCTCCCAGGTACTTACAGTAGAGGTACTAGACAAAAGGATGTTAAAACATGACTTTCAGACTGTTACAACATTAAGTTGCAGTGCATGCAGAAAGGAGTGATTTTTTTCCAACTAACATAGTGATAGGGTCAATAGCAAGAAATGTTTATGAAAGGGTTTGAATGCATAATCAAAGTATTGGATTTTTTGGAAAGGAAACTGGGGATATTGAAAAGAGACCACTAATTTGTCAGAAAAAATAACAAATTCTTAGATAGCATGGGAGCTTTTGTGCAAAAACTCAGACTCACCTTCTCCACCCCACAGGGGATTTGAGTTTAAAAGGGGCACTGAAATTCATCATTATGGCATTTGGGGGTTTCTGTTCAACTTTTTGGTACCGTACCATTCACCATTTTGCATATATGGAAGGGGATTACTATTTGGGCTCTTGTGTTGCCCTATGGGTATATATTTTAAATGTCAAGTTATGGCTTTTGCACATCCAGGGATTGCCAACACTATTAAACCCAAGTATCCTCTAGAAACAAACATAAGGTGAAAATATTGCAATGAAGCTCTGTCAACAGCCACCTCCTTATAATGCTGCCTCTGTACAATGGCCATGTTTTCTTGCTCTGTTCACTAATCCATTTACTCTGATTCAAATACTCTGGTGAAATCTCCCCAGAACGGCACCTCTTCACAATTCTCCATGTTTTCCTGCCCCAATCATCATTCCATTCACCGAAATGTTCTCATTGAAATCTCCCCATAATGGCACCTCTTCACAATCTCCATGTTGTCCTGCCCCAATCACTAATCTGTTCATGCAAACACTCTCATTGACATCTCCACATAACAGCCAGTTCTCTGCAATGTCCCTGTTTTCTTGTTCTAATCACTAATCCACACAGTATAATACTTTAACTGAAATCTCCCGATAATGGCCCTCTCTCTACAATGTTCATGTTTTGGTATCCCAACCACTGATCAATTCACTTTTAAAAATACTTTTACTGAACCTTCCCGTAATGGCCTTCCCTCAAGAAAGTGCATGCCTTCCTGGAACTACTGATCTGTTTACACTAATACTCTTAATTGGAATCTCCCAGTGTTGGCCAACTATCTTTAATGACCATAATTTCTTCTTCTAACCACAGAGCCATTTACCCAAATAATCTTACACTGCGTTCTTTGGGATCAACCGTTTTTGGTTGGTCCGGTTGGTTGAGTGTTTTAGTGTTCAATTGGGAGAAAACCATTTTTAGTGGGTTTGGTTGATCAAGTTTTTCAACCAGCTCAGAGCTCGGTTGGAATGGTCGAAAACGATGGGTAGTATCCGCTGATGTGTTAGCAAGCATCAGTTTTTTATGCTTTGCATCATTTTTTTTGCGTAAACTGCTGGAGTGTGCATGTCGTCACTGTGAAATTGTCAACAAACAATGATGGTGCTCTTTTCAAACAACAATTTTCAGAACCTTGATGTGGGAGAGGTTTCGCACTTGATACAGTCAGTCTGACCAAAACATGTTGCTAAATACCGGTAGTCTAATTCATTGACCGATTCACAATGTGGCGAAACCAAATCTTGTAACAGTACTTGAGAGACAACCGCAACAGCAAGCCAGCCTTTTGCCATCTTGGCAACCTTGGCAGAAGAAGCTGAGGAAGTCTGGAAACGACTGTGGCCAGTCACAACCACGTACCAACCAAAAACAGTTGAAAAATTCTTCTATTTTGGAACCTTAGCTGTTTCAGCCAAATCTGACCTTATTTACATCTCCCAATATTGGCCAGCTCCCTACAATGTCCACATTTTCATGTTCCAACCACTTGTATACTCTTGTTTACATTCATAATGGTGAATAGCCAGTAAATTCCACAGAGGGTGGCCATTGTAGAGAGGTTCAACTATATTCTGCAGGACTAGTATGTTACCTACCCCTCCCCCACTTACTTTGGTTGGGTGTGTTACCCAGTGGAGGTGCACTGCCTAGTTGTTAGTATGTGTACGTTTGATCCTCAGAGTACATTGTTCATGTAAGTAATGGTCTCTGCTGCTGCGTATTTTTCTTAGACAAGAAACTTGGTGTCACTTTGTCTCCCCCAGTAATCGGGATGGCACAGTGGTGAAAGCACGCACCTCCTACCAACGGCACCCAGGTTCAAATCCCAGGATTAGTGTCCTGTGGTCTCAGCTTGTTGTTGGTTTTCATCCTTGAACACTCCAAGGGTTTTTCTCTGGGTTTTAGGGTTCTCTTCTCTGTAAGAAAACCAGCATTTTTAAATTCATCCCGGAATGAATCATTGGATGAAGAGCAACTCTAACTGCAGTTACCATCTATTTTATTTAGTTTATCTTTTTATTTGAGCTTATGTAAGAGAACACCTCCCCTGATCCAGTTGATTTCTCTTAGTTTGTGAAGCGTGATGTTAAAAAGAAAACAAACAAACTAAAAAAACAGCAAGAAAGAACAGGCAATAATTTGGAAGATGGAGGTGGGGGCTCCATAACAGAGCTCATGATTTTCTTCTTCACGTTCAAAATAGTGAGACCTTTGCAACGAATACATCTATATTTAATTTACTGTAGCCTTATATGTTCTCCTTTGTAGTTGCCATGATTGACGCCCATAGGACTGAAAAGCCTGCTCATAGCACATCAGATTTAGACGGGACACTACTCTCCTCTGTAGGGCCTTCTGCTGTGCGGGCCCCTTTTCATCTCCCAAGAGGAGTGGTCTTTTCCACTAACCAAGTTACTGAATGTCCCGTGAGACCATCTATTTTCCATGGGACGCTCTATTATCCATTGCAACAAGAACAAGCTATTTTTGATGTATCATTTCCAGGAACAATTCCTCAGGGACAGAGTTTAAGCCACAGCCACAGTGCATTGCTTATACCTTCTAGTTCATCAGACCTGTCAAGGCGCCAAGTATCTTCAAACTTTGATTGCGTGACTGGATTCCCTATTAACAGGTGTCAAGCCTCTGCTACAAGCACTGAAGAAGTTCATGTGGTTTTCTCTCAAGCAGGATTTACGGGTGGCACTGCATCTGTACCGGATAACAGTTCGTTCCCAACGGCCATCGCTTGCATTTCAAGTGCAACGTGTTCAACTGCAGTTCCCACTCCTGTTACAACACATGCACCCTCCACGAGCAGTGGTGGAGTATCAAGCTTGCAGCATTCCCAATATCCTCTTCAGCCAACTGCCAGGGCTAGAGAACTCCCACCACTACAGCAACCATACATATCTCCCTTTGCTGTTTGTGGGGCTCCATCTCTTCTTCCTTCTTTTGTGCCTCTTGCAGGACAGCAAACAGGAAATATTTTCATTCCAGGGACACAAAACTTTATGTATCCTCTTCCTATACATTCTGCGATGCAGTATTCTTCGCTGCCTGTTGTGAACAACTCTGGACAGCCCCTAACTAATATAGCACTTGCGTTTAGCAGCAACCTACGGCCACCTAATGGGCAGAGTTTAGCTTCATTAGGGCCTCAAACACTTACGGGAAATGACGGCGTTGGCACATCTGGTACCGGTGTTGGTCACCACAAAGACCATGTTGCCACTAAAAGTACTAGTGTTGGACACGAAAAAGACCATGTTGGCGCTGGTGTCACCAATGTTGGTCACCACAAAGACTACGTTGGGACATGCAGTAACACTAGTCTGCAACAGAAAGACCATGCTGGCACTAGTACTGCCAGCATCTCCCATTCCAAAGGCAGTGTTGGTTCCAGTGGAACCAATGTTGAACATCGAACAGACCATGTTGGTACTTGCAGTACCAGTATTGTGCACCAGAAAGACCCTGCTTGCAGTGGTATTACCAATATCCCCCAAGAAAGAAACCATGTTAGTGCTAGAAGTACCAGTGGTAGGCATCGGGCAGACCATGTTGCCAGCGGTAATGAAACAGAAAATAGTAGCGTTAGCGGTGAATCCACGTTTTCAATTTCTTCTCTGTTACATCAGGTAACAGACAACAATTTGAAAACGTGGCTTGAGTCGGAATCAGCTGAGAGTGTAACAGAGCAAATTAGTAAAACTCGTACAAGTCATTTGCCAACTCGCCCAAGACGAATGGCCGAAACAAAAAAAACACGGGTTGAAGAAGCATGTGGCATGCTGGAAAGAGCTTTGTCGCTAGTAACAACAAGAGATGTCTCGGATTATGGCTGGCTCGTGGATCGCTACTGTTTTAGCTTTAAACAGGAAAAGCCCCCTCCAAAAACTATTGTAGGAGTCACATCACTGGAAAACCTCATCGACAGAACAGAAACAGATTTGACTGTACAAAATCTTCTGATGCAGAAGTGGTGTTTGAAACTACAACAGCAGATTGAGACTTACCAAGAAAATGTCAGAAAGGAGGAGGCAAAGTACAGAAATATTTTGAGAAATAAACTTGGTGCAGAAGAGAGAGACCAAAATACGTCACCTTTGGAGGCTGAGATAGAGACACTCTCATCCAAGATAAAGGAACTTGGCAGTGAGATCGATGAACTAGACAGGAAGTGGTCCTTAAAGGAAGGCCAAGGTTAGAGGAGGACCCTACTTTTAAGCAGACTTTTCCTCTAACTTTGCGCGATTAAAAAATTGAGCAATCCCATAGATGCTTTAGAGAAGGAAACGAGCCGTATGACGCTGCTTAAAGGAGCTATATCATGGGGTTAATTACGTCTTTGGGTCAAAACTCTGCTGAAATTAGAACCAAGCATCTTTTCTCGCACACAAAGTGTTCCTGGAACGCCAAAAGGAAGATACCGTGATTTACTCAAAGAGAGAACAAACCAAAACTGAACCATTAAAAGTAGTACAGTGCTAAAACAAGGCGACATAGCCCTTTAAGACTGAAGACGGAAGCAGCAAAATGAAACATGCGTACAGAAGTCATGTAAGCTTAAAACTTACCATAGAATGTTCTTAAGATGTTTTTAATTCTTGAGGATATTCTTTCTTGAAAGAAGTATTTAACGTAGTGTGATAGAGTTGAAAACTGGGTAGAAGGACCTTTATTACAAAATACAGTCGCAATTCTGAATGTAGACACCTTCGCAAGCGGTCATAGCAATTTCTCTTCTAAAACTCTACATTTTGACCCTCTCGTAAGCAGTCGCTGACGCCTCCATTTCAAGGTCCCCAGCAGCCAGCGTAACCACCTTTAGCTCTCAAAATGGATGGGCTGTCAGAGTTTCATGGCCGCGAGAAGCTTTGAGATCTAAGGATCAGAACCTGGAAAGTGAACGCGTGTCGACAGCTTTTTCACCGTGCGTACGCGTTAGTGTACTCTCCGTGATGTTCATTTTACTTTTACGATATTAAAACCATTTTTCTACTGATCAGTTCAACTTCACAATTCGTTTCATTGGCACAATATATTGTTTTAGAAGACGTTTGGTTGGTTGCGTTTAAAATTAACACCGCCTGTAACCTAGCGTGCGGATCATTTTTAACGATGCAAAATATTGTGGCAGCGACATCTGCAACTTTCTAAAGCCAGTTGAAAAATCGCATACCTCACGAACATCATCATGATGCTTCAAAAGTTGAATAAACTGTGTTTCGCAAACGTTCGAGTCATAACTCGAACAACTTTAAAGTTATGACTCAACAACACGTTGGGTTCGACGCGCGCTAAGGGCGCGCAATAAACGTTTATCTTTGCCTTTATGACGTCCTCTTTTTAGTTCGCATGTCGGTGGAGAAGCAAGTTGAGCCGTGTCGCCCAAGGAAGAAGAAAAGTCTTTCACGGCAACATGATGGTGCCTTGTTTTAGAGCTTTTTAACCCTACTTCGCCAAGAATCTCACCAGTTTCAAGAAAATAGAAATACCGACAAAAAAGGATGTTAAGATGTTTGGGAATATTCCTTTTCGCGCGGCGTAACCCACTTGCGAAGGTAAATCAAATGGTACGAAAACTGTCATTTAGTCGAACTATCGGCAATAATTATCTCGCAAACATTTGTGAAAGTAATAACTACTTCTACTCATTCTTATACGCCAATCCTGATTCAGACGTTACTTTTAACCAGAAGTTTATAAAAGTTGTGTTTCTATATTTCCCGTTCGTTGCGCAACTCCACCTTTGTTTGGATTCTAGTTGCTATGGCAATTTATGGATCCGTTCGCGCGCTTTGGTTTCTTGAAAAGCAACATTTCAGTAGAAATTTAAATCACCCACTCATATGGGGAGCCGAACCAGTCTATATTCCCTACATTTTTAGATGGTCTGTTGGACTTTTTATATGGTCAACTCGACTTTTTATATGGTCAACTCGACTTTTTCTATGGTCAACTTCACTTTTTATCTGCTCAACTCGACTTTTTATATGGCCAACTAATCACTTTTTATATGGCCA
>Ga0126336_10001084_pt1 | contig 13349 bp, 7 predicted proteins | sample SidCmetagenome_FD_92530 | JGI IMG/M metagenome (GOLD analysis project Ga0126336, IMG submission 92530) | Coral microbial communities from El Islote,Puerto Morelos, Mexico - Siderastrea C C metagenome | ecosystem: Host-associated > Invertebrates > Cnidaria > Coral | place: El Islote,Puerto...
CCAATTTTTAAATAAGCGCCGCCCTCAAATAAGCGCCGCCCTCGAATAAGCGCCGCATTTGAGGCGCGAAAAATTTATTAAGCCCCGTGGCGCTTATTCGAGTAAATACAGTACTTTAGCAATGAGACTTATAAATTTTATAAATTTCATTGGCTGAGACTGAAGTAGCCATGACAACCGTGATATCTTTACATGTGAAAGATAAATATCGTATCTTCACTGGATCCGAAATTTTCGTCACTGGAAAAATCCTGGTATTTCATCGGTGTCTCTCTAAAAAATGTGGGTAACATATTTCCTTAGCCTGTTCCAGGCTCTCACTCAGTAGGGAAGAGAAGTTTCAAATGGGACTGCAAAAATAAGACACTCCACTTCATCTCTTCACAGGGACCTATTCAGAGGCTCTTGGTCTCGGATGACCTGGAGGATTTACACTCCCTGATAGTGCGTTCAGTGCTTCTACAGAGTACAGACCAAGTGAGTTGAGATTTACTAAATAGATACTTCATGTAGTCTGTACGAGAAGTCGAGTGTAAACTTAACGAGGTACGCAGCGCTGAGCTGGTTATAAGCTAAGGTAACGTACAAAAGCCAAACATTTCTGCTAAAAGAGCATTTTATTCTTTCGCTATCTATTTCGCACGACTTCTCTACTCAGGAGATATATGAGCTGATAGCCTATTAGTAGGGAGGCAATCAGCCAGCTCAGCGCTGCGTACCTCGTTAAGTTTACTCTCGACCTCTCGTACAGACTTGTACCACGTGATGTGTTTCGTCAAATGAGCGCGTGCGAAAATTAAGCGACGGGTTATAAGAGCTGATAGCCTATTAGTAAGGAGCCAATCAGGGCGCGCTCCTCTATATAGGTAAATTACATATACCACAGTTTTAGGCCTCGCTATGAGACTGAATTTTACTATCTCCAAATAAACCAATGGAAACAAACGTTGAAATCGACGTAGAGTATATAATAGCCGGTAGCTTTTGTTTCTTGGTGTTATTTGTAATAGGTCTCTACGTTTTTAGATCCCGTTTTGGGAAGGCTTTGTAGTATGGGAAAGGCCTCAACAATGGGGATGGCTATGTCAAAGCTTATTTGAAGACGATCACTTAGAAAAATGATTGTCCAATACACACTAATGGGCAACAAATGGCTGGCCTAATCAACAGGATGACAGAAATTAACAGATTTTCTGGTAAGAAAAGGACTACACGAGATTTTGTAAGGGCTAAAACAAAGTGGCCGTGATAATATGATATCTTCCACTAATAATCAGTAGATCAGGAATTTCGCTAGTTCAAAGACAGTATTATTTTACTTTGAGAGTGAATATATAAGGTACTCATATATGTGAACAGCGGATGAAATATGAAAATAATGATGACGACCATCGCAGTAGATGATATCACCTTAAGCAACTTATCAGCTGCCTTATGTTGATACCATTTCATATTCAGTATTTACTTTGTTTCATCACTGCCTTCCTTTACAGATGGTTGGAGAGCATCTGCAGACAATGCTCGTCTTTATTTTGAGGACGATGAAGACAGCAAGAGGGTTGGAGCTTGGTGTGCAACTGATCGAGAAAACCAGTGGTTACAGGTTGACCTCGGTAAAACAAAGAAGATACGAGCGATTGCAACACAAGGTGATTTTTTTGTTCCGCTTAAACTGGGGTTGGCAGTGACGTTAAGCGAGAGCTGATTCATAAGGCAAGATAAGAAAAAAACACATGTAAACGTGATGGAGATTACTACTGTAGTTAGGGGCGTTCCCAAACACTTTTTGGCGGCACGCACAAAGTCAGATTGATACTTAGGGACGTACCATTAGAAAGGTTTTTTTTTTTTGGGGGGGGGGGGAGAGATTTTCGAGCTGCACGAATTTTTTTTCTTTTTGTTAACATTTCCCTTGCAGGAATATTTTTTCCGTATGCAAGAACTTTTTTCTGAGCTACTCGCTGTGCGTGAATTTTTTCACTCAATTTTCCCTTGCATGAATTTTTCTTGTACTTCGCCCCCCCCCCCCATATTTTTTCTAATGGTCCGTCCCTTAGCCGAAGGGAGACAAACAATGTTACAGATTATGATTACAGTCAGAAAAAACATTAATTCTTTCAATTGCATTCTCGTTCTCGCAAATAAACTTAGTAACTTAGTTGCGTTTTCCAGCAGTGTTTGTATTTCCTGTTATACAATTGCACGCACTTATATCAGTTTTACATGAAAGTACAATAACGAAGAGAGAATGTATAATACGCCCGGGCGCACTCCTCCGCAAGTGTGTTGAAGAAAATGCCAATATTGAAATCGCACAACATCACCTTATCTGCTTATCTATATATGAGTTTTAATTTCCTCTTCCGTATTATAACCCGTCAAATAAAAAAAATATCAAATTAAAGGCGAGAAATTCTGGAACGCATTTGCGTATTTCGCGTAAAGGCAGGAACGCCCCTGATAGTCAACTCCAACCACAGAGACTGGATATCCCACTTTTGCCCACACCCCACCATTTGTGTCACTCCGTTTAAATGCATATAATATAACAGCTTATTGGGGGCATCTGAGTCTTTATTGCCTGAGACCGTCGCGAAACTCCCATAATATGGGACAAAAAATTGCAATTTCTAATAAATCTACTTGCTATAAAACTCTCTAGATCACTTGCTGTGTCGCAGTGAATGCTAATGTGACTTGTGGTCACAGCCTAGTGACTCATTGTACTATGGGCTTGGCCTGGAATTTCCGATATTGTATTATTTTAAGGTATCTTGGTACCCCAAATTTGACGGCTTTTTCAAAAAATACGCTTTTGTCATTTTCAGATATATATTATTTAAATAAATTTAATAAACAGGTCTGATATCACTCACATTAAGGACACCCAAGCCACTCACTACTACTGACCCCCTGATATTACGAAATCCCCGCAAATTACTGGGAAAGCTCCCGCTATTTTAAACTCACGCATTGTTTCCACACCTCGAAAGTTTCACCTGTGATCTGTTTATACGTTATGTTTCTGGCTTTTTCCACCTACGATTTTACTCCCCAGTCAGTATGTTGCTCACATAGCCATGTTCTAAAGGTTACATGTGTGCATCATCTATGTCTGTAACGTTTTTGAAGGTCGAGCTGTTTTCCATGAGTACGTCAAGGAATACAAACTGGCCTTCAGTAACGATGGATCCAATTTTCAGGTTTACGAGGAAAATGGAGAGAAGAAGGTGAGACCTCACTGAAAGAGTAGCACGATTCAACACTTGTTTCCGTCTTGTTTTCGTGTTGTCTTGTTTTCGTCATGAATTTGTTTTCTTGAAATCAGCTAGTTGTGCATTATCGGGAAAACAAATCACATTACCAAGTAAAATCACTGCTGTAAAGCTCTCGTTTGAAGGGTTGACTTTACTATTTAACCGACAGACTTCGAAATTGGAAATGTCTGAAAGATAAAGGTTAAATTAGGACCTTGACGCATTCCGAACGATCGCCCAAGTCTGAACAAAGACTTCCGAAAATTGCCAGCTGCTTATTTATCGTCGATAATCTAAAATATGTTTTTAAATTACATTCGAAATCCTTAGAAACTTTTAACAGCCTCAAACACTTCATTCAGTGATTACTGCATGTGTATTATTTATATGTAGAAGATGCTAAGAAGTTGTTTTTTCCTCTTAGAATTTCATTGGTAACTGCGACCATTTCACACCAGTGATAAACACATTTAACCCCGTCACGGCAGGATATGTTAAGATCATTGTTGGCAAGTCTAAATACCCATGCATGAGGGTGGAACTGTACGGATGTGACGTCTAAGCGGGGTGAGTTCATCACATCATTTTGTGATTTCTTCCTGACTACGCAAAAGATGCAACAATTGGTATTATGATAGCATAATGAGCATTGCTACGAAAAGTCATAAACATCAGACGATGCCATAAACGGCAGATACGAATGTACTAATGAAATCATCTGATAGAAATGCGGATGAACGAAAATTTAAAAGAAAAAGTAAGGTTGCAAGCAGCAACTCCAGCAGTCGCGAATTCGACCTGAGAAAAAGGCTCGAACCCTTAATTGACCTTCACAATACCAAGATTGTTACCCCGAGTTTGATTTCCTTCTGGGATGGAAAGCTACGAACCGTTACCAAATGACAATCCTTGCGAAACTAACATCATAAATTTGAGAACGCGAGCTTCCGTATAGAGCTACAGAAAAAAGGAGACATTTGAGAAAAGGAGTTGTTCGTGATGAGTGTCCTTTCCAATTTTCCCAAACTTGTATGACCTAGTGTTTAAAATCACTGTTAACACTATGTTAATCTACAAAGTTGATTCTGTTTACGTTTCCATTCACAGGTCATAGACGACATTTCCAAGTTGAACAATTACCTTTGTTTGGAGTGGGGCACATTAGTTAGTTACATTACTGCCACAGAGGATGTGATAAATAAAGTGAAGTAAAATGAAACGTCACATGGTACTTTTATTTTGTTGGTTTGTTTGTTTGTTTGTGTTTGTGGTTGGTTTGTGTGGGTGGCTCACACAAACGCCTGTGAATAACGTAACGTAACGTTTGAAGCCGGTCTTCATCCTGTTTCTTTCAAACTTCGTTTGTCAACTAAGTTTCTTAAATCAAAAATTTATACGCTGTAATTATGGTGTATGTTAGTTTACCCGGTGAAAAGAATTTTAACTTTCAAGATTTACAGAATGACGCCCACAAAGATCACCGTATAAAGATACAGAAAACTCAAATATAATATGTATAACGACGATATTGCTGTAAATCATTTTACTTGGAGAGTTCCAACACGCAAAGCATTCAAAATTTTTCCTTCTTTCTCAATATCCATGTTCGTGCGCGACGTGAGCTCCACTACATTAACAACATTCATAACATTTTTATACTCTCAACTTTATTCAGTGGAAGGCAAAGTCCTTATGGGATACCGAAACTGGTGCATATCAAATTATCATCACATCAGTAAAGTTGCAATGACTGTACATGAGCCGTTGACCACCTTTTGACCAGTGATCCAATTCAACCCACCTACCAAAATTGACACTCAGGCAAAGTACTAACAAATTTCGAACTTCTTGTAGCAGAAAAGGTGTCATTTTCCGAAACAAGTTTCACTACACTTCAGTTACGTTAACATTTTTATTTAATTGTTTGTCAAAGTCAAGGGGAAAAATGCAACAAAGCAACCCCCTTAACGAATTCACCATTTTTCCTTTTTTTTAAGTATTAAAATACATAGAATAACCTTACAAAATTAGTATCTCTATTAAATTCGAAAAAATTAATTATTAATTGGAAATGGTCAATTGTCAATTGTTACCTACAAGTGACTTTTTTTTTTTTCATTTTTACAATTCTCAAAGGTTACAATATATTTTTCTATATTTTTCTTCATATTATTTTTCCTTCATTCCTTCATATAAAACAATATTTGCAGTTAAATTCAGGGTACAATCTTTTCCATGAGGTTCTTGAATTGCCTTTATGTACAAGGTCATATATAGCCTCTTAGTGGCCAGATAACAAGTTGAAATACAAACTCTCCTGGTCTAGCCTTTAAGAATATTACGTCACCTTTTACTGAAGTTTAAATCGCAACCAAGGGAAACTTTTTACAATGCCGTCAATAAACTAGCAAACCTCTCAGTGAAAAAAGTACTTCAGAGTTCAAAGGTCACGTTTGCATGTTGCGTTTGGTTGGTTTTGCTCATTTCTTTTGTTTGTCTGTCTGTCTGTCTGTCTGTCTGTCTGTCTGTCTGTCTGTCTGTGTGCTGCCTCTGCCAGTTTCTTCATGCTCTTGACCGGCAGTTGATAGTCGTCAGTTTGTAATCAGTGAACTGATCGGTCAATTTATAATCATGGTATTTGCTATAAACTCGAGAGAGTGATTGGCTAGTTTTTCCATTCCAGTTTTATTGTTGGTAATTTAATTAACAAAGGCTTTTAAAACAACTTAGATAATGGTGTAATAACTAGGTGTGAATTTCACCGTTAAGTGCAGCTATGTCTCGTGGTGATCCCTTCATCAGACGTACACAAAGAAGATAAAAAATTCCTCATTACACGAGCGTGGGCCAGAGAAAAAATCTGAGTCCAGACGGAAGTAGAGCCCATGTCCTTCCTCACAGCACTCGCTCAAGACATTATCAACATACATCAACATTCGTTGAGAAACAAATCTTGAACAGTGTGGACTTGCATATCTTTGCCTAAGGCCAGCGACACGCTGGGCGATTTTTTTAGGCTCGCTGCGGCGACATTTTGATTCCCTAAAAAAATCGTCATTGTGCCCGCTACATCGACGACGATTTTACCAGCGATCAAAGCGAAACACAATACAAAACAACACAATACAATAGTGTATTTATCCACGTAACACTGAGGAGCTTACAAAAACTCGTTAAAACGTGTACGTGCACAATGTTAAAACGTGTACGTACACGTGTACGTGACAAAAACCGTTTTATCTACCTCTCGCCCCGACTATCTGCCCCTGGGTCTCCGAGGATGTAGGCGATCTTGTATGCTCGACGCGAAAATCGCGAAAATCGCTTAGCGTGCCCTTTCCTGCTACGGTGCTTTTTTTTCGTGCTACGGTCCTTTTTCCAGTGATTTTGATCACAGCGACGAGCAATCGAAAATCGCCTAAAATTCGCCCGGAATCTGCGAAGATCGCAAACAATCGCCTAGGTAGTGTCTCCACTCCCGCGAAAATCACTTGCGAACGCTGGCGATCAAATTCGATGCAACGAACACATGAAAACGCTTTGCGTGTCGCTGGCTTCATTAAATATCGGCGATTTAATTCGCCGACGATTCTCTCCGAAACTCGCCGGCAATCGCCTTATGTGTCCGCTCTCGCAAAAATCGCTAGCGATCAATTTCTCCTCGACGAACGTCAGTATAAAATCGCCTACTGCGTCGCTAACTTAGAATCAGTAGCGAATGAATGAACAAACCTCAGTTTCCAAATCACGTGATCTCCTAGTCAGGTCGTTGATAATTTGATTTGCTTTTGTGTCTCTTGTCTTGTATTCCTCCAGCTCCGCAGGTAATGCAATGATTTTAACGTCTCTTGGGAAGGGGGGAGCGTCATCCTGTCGTCCACCCATCTCATTGATAATATGATTCTACAAAGAAAGGCACTAGGTGAAACACGATTTAGGTTTAACCGTTTAAGCCCCACTATTAACATCAATATTCTCCTCACTATTCTCCGTATATTTCTTATGTTGCTAGTTAGGAGAATTTGATTAAAAATCAATACTTTATCAAATATCAATACTACAACAATTTTAACCTCTCTTCAAAATATCAATTTTCCCTGAATCAGAATACAATTCCCTGACTTTCTCTGACGTTTAAGAATTTTTGTTTTTCCCGAACATTGCCTGACCTGTGCCAACCCTAAATTCTCTCCCCGCGCACCTACTTTTTCGCATTGCGTCGTTATTTTTCTGTTAACTGACATGTATGTACGTATTTGCGTTTAATGTGATAACTCTGGCCTCGGTAAGTACATGGCAGAAAAGCTTTATTCAAGTAAAAGGTACAAGAAAGTATCTTTGTTCGGATTGTTCCCAGCCCTTTGCCGCTAGTGCTTATGCTTATGTCGAACTGGTTGTCACTGGTGTTCAACGAAGTAAAAGAAAAAGACTTAAATATGGAAAGAGATGTTTGTTTTCAAGGGCTCCTGACCAGTGAACACTGGAAAAATATAACAGTAAACAATCGGAAAAAAAAAGAAACAATAAGCCTAAAAACCTTGAACATCATGAGCTCTTCTATCCGTCTGTTGGCCTCTAAAAGCGCCGCTGTCGTTGCTTCGTCGCGTCTCCTAATGACCACAAGATCTCTCTTAAGAGCATAAATTTCTTCTTGTTCTTGAGCTCGAGTAATTTGACCCTAAAATGGGAGAGTTTGTTCAGTCATCACTGAAAATACTTATAAATAAGGGTGCAACTTTCGAGCAACCAAATATTTGAAGTTACAAGCTAGAACTCCTACAGTTCCTCAGACCCCGTCCAAACGGGGTCGCATTTGTCAGCATTTTCAACTTGCGTCTGCACTAGGTTGATGCAAGTTGGTTTCAAAGTCACATACTTCCACCTTGACAAAGACAGCCTGGAAATCTTTTGTTGACACCTTAAGTGCCACTTAGGCAGGTTTGTAGGCAGGTTGACGAACTTTAAGGTGACTCGAGTCTCTATTTGTCGGGTCTTTCGTAAAAGAAGCTAGCCGGGTGATAGCACTCTTCACTTCTGCAACCCACTGACAAATCTATTGACTCGTTCTACTTGAGCATATTAATTTGTTAATAATGACGAACGAACAATTACCTGTATTAGCTAGTCTGTCTGCTAAATTGGCACCCTCCTGTAAAGCAAAAGACGGATCAAGTTCCACTACACCACACAAAGGACTAACTATAAACTAAGCACGATTTAACACAGTTTCTTGTGTATGAAGGGGTACGGACACTGAGTTCTGTACTAGCAACCTGGAACCTGAACTTGACTCGACATTCGCTCAAACTCAACTCGAACTCAAACTGAATCTCTTGGTCTCCTTGATCTCACAGAGCACAATAACCGATTCAGTACAGGGAAAGGAAAAGAAAATACTTAAAATAAACTCTACAAGTTCATACCTTCTCGAGCTCATCAATTCTTTGTAGAAGGAGACTATTTTCTGTTACGTAGTTCTTTCGTTATCTTCTGTTTCCTTGTGTTTAACACGTGTGTATATTCTTTCTCCAACCTAGAAAAGGGCAAAATCAAATCTTAACAAAAACAGTACTAAGCAGCAAAATGCATCATTATATCACAACGAATGAAAAGAAAGGGTGAGACCGATCCTTTACTGAAAGCTACAGTAATTTCTAACGCGTACAGTAGCCGGTACTCGTGGTGCTGATTTATTATGTTACGTGAACAACGTTCACTTGCTTAGAACTGACATGACAAATGGTAAAAAGTGCCGAAAAAAGACCATCACCATTTACTACATGTATACACTGCAACTATTTTGACCACAATAAAATACATTTGTGGACTGGCAACGATTTTTTTAAACTGATTTATTAAAATTATGCCCGACCATCCAGAACGGACTTTCCAAGACGGCGACTTGTACATTCGTGGATTTTCCTCTTAGAACCTTTCTCAGACTTGCTAAAGAAGGTTGTCCGCCGACGATCAGCAGATGTCAGCCGCCTGTTGACCAAAGTTTTGCTCACCAGACGGCTAACAGATTTGTGGGGAGCTATTCTTCAATACTTTCGGTATACGCTTTAGGCTTGACATTAACTAATTATATAATTTCGAACTAAAGGTATTTGGTCCTACCTCTTTAATTTCTTTGAGGTCACTTTCACTTCAGAAGTTAATTTAATAAGGAGAGTCATGTCCCTCTCATATTTGCATAAGATAAGATAAGATAAGATAAGATAAGATAATATATTTAACGTCAAATACACAGGGAGTGGTTTACCAGTCTCCCGAGCCAGGGGCTCATGATACAAGTGTTTGACAAGTTTAAAAAAAGCTATGAACTACGCAGGCTAAAAAAGACAAGAGCAAATTAATAGATATAAAAAGGGCTGATTCGTAAGCCAAGATAAGAAAAAAAAACATCTAGATATTTTAGCCCTCAACGTGTAAACATGATGGAGATTACTTCTATAGCCAACTCCAACCATGAAGACTAGATATCCCGCCATTGTACACCCCGCCACTGGGGACATCCCGTTTAAATATGCAACAACTTATTAGGGGGTATCTGGGTCTTTATCGCCCGAGGCCGTCGCGAAACTCTCCGTAATATGGGACAAAAAATTGCAATTTTTAATTAATCTACTTGCTATAAAAACTCGCTTCTTCGCTTGCTGTGTCACAGTGAATGCTCATGTGACCTGTGGTCATAGCTTATTGAATTCATTATACTAAATGGGCTTGGGCTGGAATTTCCGCCATTGTATTTAATTTAATAAACAGGTCTGATATCACTCACATTAAGGACACCCAAGCCACTCGCCGGCTACTGACCCCTGCTTTTACGGGATCTCTGCAAACTAATGGGAAAGCTCCCGCTATTTTAAACTCACGCATTGTTTCCACACCTCGAAAGTTTCACCTGTGATCTGTTTATACGCTATGGTCTCTGGCTTTTACCACCTACGATTTTACTCCCCAGTCAGTTTGTTGCTCACATAGCCATGGTCGAAGGGTTACATGTGTGCATCATCTATGTCTGTAACGCTTTTGAAGGTCGAGTTGTTTTCCATGAGCACGTCAAGGAATACAAACTGGCCTTCAGTAACGATGGATCCAATTTTCAGGTTTACCAGGAAAATGGAGAGGAGAAGGTGAGGACTCACTGAAACAGTAGTGCGATTCAACACTTGTCTTGTTTTCGTCATGAATTTGGTTTCTTGAAATCGGCTACTTGTGCATTATCGGGAAACAAATCACATTAACAAGTATATATAAAGCTTTCATTTGAATGGTTGTACTTAACTATTTAACCCACAGACTTCGAAAGTGGAAATCTCTGAAAGGTAAGGTTAAATTGGGACCTTAACGCATTCCGAGCGATCGCCGAATTCTGAACAACGACTTCCGAAAATTGCCAGCTACTAATTTATCGTCGATAATCTAAAGTTTGTTTTTAAATCACATTCGAAATCTTTAGACACTTTTTACAGCCTAAAACACTTCATTCAGTGATTACTGCATGTGTACTGTTATATAGAAGATGCTCACAAGCCGTTTTTTCATCTCAGAATTTCATTGGTAAATGCGACCATTTCACACCAGTGATAAACACATTTAACCCCGTCACGGCAAGATATGTTAAAATCATTGTTGGCAAGTCTAAATACCCATGCATGAGGGTGGAACTGTACGGATGTGACGTCTAAGCGGGGTGAGTTCATTATATTTGTGATTTCTTCCTGACTACGCAAAAGATGCAACAATGGATATTATGATAACATGAATGAGCATTGTGACGAAAAGTCATAAACATCAGCCGATGGTATTCTGGAATTTAGAGTTCAGATTAGCGTTAAATAAATGAGGGTATCTTGTACAGATAAACTGCCATAAACGGTAGATAGTATACGATGACGAATGTACGAATGAAATCCTATGATAGAAATGGGGATGAACGAATTCAATAGAAAAAAAGGTCGCAGGCAGAAACTAAAGCAGTCGCGAATTAGACCCGAGACTAACATTAAAACATCAAGTGGGAAAAGTTTGGGAAAGCGAGCTTCTATAGAGTTACAGAAAAAAAGTAGGGAAAAAGGAGTCGTACGTGAGTGTCCGAATTTTCCCAAACTTTTACGAGCTAGTGTTTACAATGATTGTAAACACCGACAAAGTGTTTCCTAATTCCCTTAGAAAACAACGCATAGAAACGCAGCTTTCACTGAACCAATGAGATAGCGCGTTTACTAAAACCTTTTCTTCCAAACAAACACGTGGGCGGAGGCAAAAAAAACATGTTTGCATAACGCTTCCTGTACCTCTAGTATGTTGACACATTTAGGTAATTTACAAGGTTGATTTTGTCAACGTTTCCATTCATAGGTCAGACGGCATTTTCAAGTTGTACAATTATCTTAGTTTGGAGTGGGGCACATTAGTTACATGTAGTTACATTACTGCCACAGAGGGTGTGATAAATAAAGTGAAGTAAAATGAAACGTCACATGGTACTTTTACTTTGTTTGTTTGTGTTTCTGGTTGATTTGTGTGGGTGGGTGGCTCACACAAACGGCTGTTAACGTGACTTTAAAATACATCGTTTGAAGCCGGTCTTCATCCTGTTTCTTTCAAACTTCGTATGTCAACTAAGTTTCTTAAATTAAAAAATTATATGCTATTTGTAATTATGATGTATGTTAGTTTAACCGGTGATCAGAATTTTAACTTTCAAGATTTACAGCATAACCTCCACAAAAATCACCGATAAAGATACAGACACTCAAGATAAAGGAGCTGTAATATATTATGTATAACGACGGCATTACTGTAAATCGTTTTACTTGGGGAGTTCCAACACGCAAAGCATTTTAAAATTTTTCTTCTTTCTCAATATCAATGTTCGTGCGCGACGTGAGTTCCACTACATTAACAACATTCACAACATTTTTATACTCTCAACTTTATTCAGTGAAAGGCAATGCCCTCCTGGGATACCAAAACTGGTACATATCAAAATTATCATCATATCAGTCAAGTTGGAGTGACTTTAGATGAGCCGTTGACCACCTTTTGACCAGTGATCCGATTCAATCGACCTACACAAATTGACACTAAGGCAAAGCACGTTTTATGAAAAGTACTAACAAATTTCGAACTTCTTGTAGCAGAAAAGGTGTCATTTTCCAAAAGAAGTTTCACTACACTTCAGCCACGTTAACATTTTTATTTAATTATTTGTCAAAGTCAAGGAGACAAAAGCAACAAAGCAATTCCCCTTAACGAATTCACCATTTTTCTTTTAAGTTTTAAAATACATAGAATAACCTTACAAAATTAGTATCTCTATTAAATTCGAAAAAAATTAATTATTTATTGAAAATGGTCAATTGTCAATTGTTACCTACAAGTGACTTTTTTCCATTTTTACAATTCTCAAAGGTTACAATATATATTTCTATATTTCTCTTCATATTCTTTTTCCTTCATTCCTTCATATAAAACAATATTTGCAGTTAAATCCAGGGTACAATCTTTTCCATAAGGTTCTTGAATTGCCTTTATGTACAAGGTCATTTATAGCCTCTTAGTGGCCAGACAGCAAGTTATAATACGAACTCTCCTAATCATGCATAGTCTAGCCTTCAAGATTATTACGTCACCTTTTACCGAAGTTTACATCTCAACCAAGGGTAACTTTTCACAATGCCGTCAATGAACTAGCAAACTTCTCAGTGAAAAAAAGTACTTCAAAGTTCAAAGGTCACGTTTGCATGTTACGTTTGGTGAGTTTTGATCATTTCTTTTGTCTGTCTGTCTGTCTGCTTCTTTGTTTCTGTTTGCTTTTTTACTTCATGCAGGATTCACTTGATGTCTATGTAGTTATGACAGGAGTGTAAAAAGCAATGGCTCGTTAAAGCTTAAACTTCAAGAAAGCTGTGCAAGCAATTAACGGACAAACTGATACAAAAACCTACAAAAAATCATTTTCCTTTGCCAATAATACATTACATTAGTAGGCATTAAAGCTGTCCTTTTGTTTGTCTGCTTGCTTACTTGCTTACTTGCTTACTTGCTTTTTCACTAACAACTTTGATGGCAGCACTCGCA
>Ga0126336_10001085_pt1 | contig 13338 bp, 2 predicted proteins | sample SidCmetagenome_FD_92530 | JGI IMG/M metagenome (GOLD analysis project Ga0126336, IMG submission 92530) | Coral microbial communities from El Islote,Puerto Morelos, Mexico - Siderastrea C C metagenome | ecosystem: Host-associated > Invertebrates > Cnidaria > Coral | place: El Islote,Puerto...
CTTTACGACCGAGAAAAGAGCTCAGAAATGACAAAATATAGTGTGCCCAGCTTTGGCGGCCATATTGCGTGTTCTGATGACGTCACCATATACCCATTTCTGGTTATGTCCCGGACTGTTGGATATTTGTTTAGAATTGCCAAGTGATTAGAAAAGAACGATTTTTCAAGCTTGGGCGGGACAGAGAATTTCTTGTGCAGGCTCCCAAGAGTACTCGCTGTTCGTTTGGAATTACCAAGTGATGCAAATATTAAAGACAATTTGGTTTTTGTATTTGACTTATTTTCCGACTTTGAGCATACCACAGATAGTTGTTATTTGCCACGCTGTATTGTAATGGTAAGTTGACATGGTGATTAAAAATAAAAATAATAATTTGTTTAAAAAGATACCATAGAATCGCTAGCTTGATTGATACAAAACCAATTTAATACGTCTCACTAAAAACGCATTGGCGAAAGCAAATACAGTCTTTACGGACGCTTCGGAGATTATCGTCTCTCAGTGCTGAAGTCACCGTCAGAAAAGCACGCGAACCCTATCAAAAAGTAAGAACTTTATCACTTGAAACTGTGAAAGTAAAGGAATAACGCCTCACCTTTAGAACCTGTAGGGCAACTAAATTTGCTGGCCTTAGTGCTGTTGGGCACTACGTTCACTTTTCAAATGGGCCAATGGAGTTACCAAGGTAATATACTTCTCCCTCAATTCTTCCCTCGGCCTTTTTGCTCGCTAAAGTCCTCATGTAGTGCGGGGTCTCACTCGATCGCACGACTAGGCATCTGCTTGAGTTTAATTTGTAAGGTAAATTGGCCACCGCAAAGTAATTGAAAGCTGAGCCTTAACCCTTCGGCAGAGCGAATCAAGGAATCTTGGGTTGTGTGCGGTTTATATGCAGAACGGAAGAGCTACGCTTTTAGTGGAAAAATGATGGAAACTGATAGCAGTGCCAAAAAAAAAAAGAGAAAAAAAAATGAGTTGGATGAAAAGCGTTCGTTGATACTGTGGAAATTAAGAGTACCGATTTGAAAGATAAATTTTGAGGTCTAAATTTTTACGCCTTTCCGTGTTGCGCTGTTGCAAGGAAAGGCCACAGACAGTCAGGTCAGTTGGCTAGAATGACCAGGCCGGAGATTGAAGCGTCCAGAGCGACTTTACCTTAACAATTCAGTTGATAAATCCAATTTTGTGTTCACTTCCCCACCGTCGTAGCACTACAGTTTCCTACAGTTTCTTTAGAAACTAACCTCTTTATTCATGGCAATCTATTATGGTTGTTGAAATACATTTCATTGCAAAGCTGTTAAATCACATAAGAAGACAAATTGGCGCCGACTTTGTTTTGCTTCGTTGCTCGCAGTACTTGAGTGTTGTTAATCAGCAGTCAACTCCTTGGTACCGAGGCAAGGGGTGATGGAGCCCCTCTCTTGGGTTTTTGCTGTTACAATGTTTCGAAAAGATTTTTTACCTTTAGTAGAAAGCCTGTATTGTATTGTAAGGGATGAGATACATACTATCAGGGTTCTATCTAGGGTATTTGAGGGGTACTCATCATTACAGTGTATAAGTAACTGTATCGGAAAACTCATCCAGACGCAACGAGCTCAGTGCACATGAAGTACGTATTCCCTGTCTAAGGACACTATATGACAAATAAAATAAAATACCACTGTAACATTATCTCAAAATTGTGTTCAAAATGCACGAGATTGCATGTCAGTTCATATTCATTTAAAAAAATTTCCGGGGGAACATGCCCCCCCCCCAGGAAGCTCGTGGCCTTCAACCAATTGGGACTTCTCCCCCAAACAATAAATCCTAGAAAGAACCCTGACTATGGGTTGCGGTGGTGCTGGGGGGCCTGTGATGTCATCCAAGATAACCGCCATATTAGATTTTAGCCAAAATTAGAAATTTTCAGAAACGCAACGGAAAATGAAAATTTTTGATGCTAGACATGTAGAATATGATATAAACATTTTGCTGCTTTTGCCAATATTTTGTGCTTTTTTCACCTAAAAAGGTGAAAAACGAGCATTTTTATTAAAAAAAGGTAAGACCACCTCTTACATATGTCCTCATATCTCGTAACCATAGCAACCGATTCTCACCAAACTTGTGTCAAAGTACGTCTAAGGGATGTGCCGCACAGGTAGTGAAAACGGCAGGAGCAAAAGGACAATCGTCTTATGGGGAGGGGGCTGGCATCCACCCCCGCTATGTACGTTCGAGGATTAAGACTGTCAGTTTTGCTGCATGTCAGGTGAGATCATCAATAGCTCTGGAAAAACGTGTCGCTATTGATCTACAATCTCAGACATTTTAAATGGAACACTTAGACCACCCCTCCCCCCAAATCAGGGATAGAAAATGGAGCGTGTTTCCCTTCGCGCGACTTCATCATTGATTTCTGGGGGATAGGGGTTTTTTTCTGTCCCATGTTATTCCGTCCGAGATTGTAGTTATTAAATAATTTTAAGATATCAATGGTTGTACGAGGGAGATGTCTCTTCTCTCTTTTCTCTCTCTACCTCTTTCTCTCTTATTTTTTTTGAATCCTGAGATGATTAACAAAACGCGAGAAAATAAAACCTCGCTGAGGAACTAATAGTTAACCCGAGTCTGGAGTCCAGTTTCTCACGCGCTTTTAATGATTGCGTTTGAAATCGCCTGAGGCAATAACCCGAGGTTTGAACTCTAATCCTTTAATGGTAAGGTACTTTCGTGGTAGTGATACTCCTTCCATATATCTCTCAGGCCACTTAATGGTTTGGGCCTAATTTGCATAAAATCTGCCCAAAAGTCATAACTCTGGGGGAATTTGCCTTTTAATTGGGCCCATACTAAGTAGGAACCCTACAAATGACGAAAATAGGTCACGTCACTCACGTGACTTAATTAATTCTTTTATAATTTCTAATATAAATAAAAGAGACCACCTCACAAGGCGAATTCATTATAAGCTCTTAGGATGTAAAAGAATGAGACCCAAAAAGATATAATTCTGTTTCATTTTATATTCCTCATTTCACTCTCAAGATTTTAACCGTTAATCATCCTTCACTGGTCACGTGACACAAAGGTTAGGCACTTAAGGCTAAACAATCCCTTAAGGCCATCAAGTAGGCTTTCGCACATTTTTGCGTTTTGATTTCTGTCAAAGTTTGCAGATATTTATAGTACTTAGACTTAGTTGCTACCTCTCTCAGTTAAAGTGACCCCTTAAAAATGCTAAAACAACAAATTCTTCTATTTAAACAATAGAGTTCTTCTGTGAAAGGCACTATCGTGTGATAGGTTGCCCGAGAAAATTTGATGTTCACAAGAAATAATCAAATAATAGGGCTTATATGCATGTTTGAACATCAAATATTTTTCCGAGGGAACCTATCACACATAGGGCCTGAGACAGAAGAACTCTATTGTTTTTATTGTACAACGCTTAATTTTGAGCGAAAATTGCCAAGACGGGCACCATATATTCGCTAATAGGCGCCCGCTGAGGAGAGACACTATCGCGTCACGTGATCGATTTCGACCAATGGGAGCACGCCAAAATTTAGTGTTGTACTATAACTTCTCGTATACTGCAAACTCAAAAAAGGCACCTTTTTTGGGGTGGAGCTCCCTGTATAACACATTATAGGGGTAACCTCCATAGGAGCAATAGAGGTTTTTGGGGTTTTTCACATAATCCTTTTCCCGGTAATATGTGCAGGAATCTGTGACGTACGCAAGCAACAGTCTCCACAACAGCCTTTGCGCTATTGCACATCCGTTAAAAAAAAAAGGCGTTAACACCCCCCAAAAGGTTACTCAATTCAATTTAAACCACATAGTTATACTAATAAAGAGCTGAGAGGTGTCCTTGGAAGTACAACTCAATCAGAAGGAGTAGAAGAGAGTCGCTGAAGCCTTCCGTGCTACTTGGCGTGGGTAGGAACGATGATGATGATGATAAAATGTGCTTGTCCACTGTGATAGGAGTCCGAATAACCTTCAGGGTAGATTGTCACATTTTGATTGAATGTGTAAGCTGACATCTGAGGAATGGGACTGTAAAACTCTCGATGTCTGATTTCTCTGTACTCATATAAGAAAAGTCTACGTGTCTCTTTTGTGAACATATCTAGATAAAGGAGTATCATACTTGATTAATTATAACTGAATTGAATAGTCATTGAACTGTAAATAAACCAAGGCAATAACAATATGTACTTCATTGTTAGGAAGATTGTACAGGAAAAGCTGAAATGTTTAAATTGAATAATTTGTGATACTTTTAAAACTTGACCATGTATAACGCCAAGAAGAACACCTATGCGGGTCTTCCCTTGATACATCCGTTAGTATTTTTTTCTACTGCATTTCAACAAAACTAATTAACTAAGTAATTGCAAATCTTGTCCTTAAAATTTACTTTAAAGGAAATTCTCCTCTCTTCTTGATGCGTACGTAGCTTAAGCTAGTTAGTATTCGCATACTGATTACATTCATCTATTAGTTATTTATGAATATAACGTTTTATTATCCAACTGAACTTCGTAGAGTACAAATAACGCCCAAAACGAGTACAAATATCACGCGGTATTTGTACTCGTCTTATTCCCCCGACCGCGCGAAAGATAAAAAACATTGGCAAGTCAGAATTTTGAGAAAAAGAAAACGAAAGGGGCCGGTGAGAGAAAGCCATTTTAAAGTTTTGCTTCTGAGATAAATGCAATGTTCTCGCCTCTGCCAATTCATTCATTTTATTATCGCTTCGCTTTGTTGGGTTCTTCGCGCTCGCATCAAACTTCAAGACGTTTCTTCACCGAATCGCCGAAAACTTCGCTGCTGTTTTTGTCATTTTTCACAGTTCTAAAAACGGTTTCTCTACACAAAATTCACCAAAACACGATACTAAATGGATCTAAAGGAAAGAAGGCTGGATGTAAGTAACTTTGAAGCGGTTTCACGTATGTTTGTGCATATTTACTTTAAGCAAATGATTTTCAAAGCGGCGTTCGCTTACCGAATGTAATCTTGTTTTGACTTAGTTTGTGTCAGACTCATTTGGTTCAATAATTCACTTTAGATCTAATTCTTCCGTTTTTAACGTTGCTCAGAAATTCAGCGAGTTTCATGTTTCAGCTTTCTTCCGTATTTGATAAGGAATTTCAGCAGAAAAGTCTCAACGAAACTAAAACCAGTTAGCTGAGCATTCTTGTACAACTTCAAAATGGCTTGAGTGCGTTTGCTAAGCAAAACTTTCTTTGAGGATTTTAGAAAGAAGTGCAAGTAAAGCAGTTGGATAATAAATCTCTTATTAGACATTTTAGTGTGTAGTATCGCTGTATATTTTTACTCGTCATTTGTATTTTGACTCGCCCTTCGGGCTCGCCAAAATACTGCGTGACTCGTAAAAATATACAGCGATACTATACACTAAAATGTCTAATAAGATATATTTATCTGAAAAGAAAAAAAAATTTTAGGGCGGTCAATTATGATCGTCCGGGTGAGTGTAGTCCTGAGAAGGAATGTTTGTGATGACATTGACTGACGTTTCGACAACCTGAGCGCAAGTCATCATCAGAGTCAAGTGATGACCCGCTCAAGTTGTCGAAACGCCAATGTCATAACAAACAGTCCTTCTCAGGACTACACTCAACCGGACGATCATAATTTACCGACCTATAATATGACTCCTGGGTTCAAACCATTTACAGAAAAAAAAATGTTGGAATGAATATGCCTCGCCGAAAAAATCCCAAATTCACAACATTCGCAGAAAGCATAAAAAAAATCTACGATTTGAGTTTTCACTTTTATGAAAATGAAGGTGAACACGGAAATGATAAAAACTCATTTGCTTTAATTATTTCTTGTCCATTTGCAAAAACAAGTGTTTGTGCCTTGTTAGGTTGAAAACCAGTAATTTCACCTCAGATATATACAGATTGGTAGATATATAGGACAGGTTCATCATCTTGTTGTAAGCTTGCACCTACAAGACAAAATCAAGACAACTGCGGTCACAAGTGGAATATAATAGACAGTTGGTTTTGGATGAACACAATCCGTTTTTATAACCAAGCAACAATATTGATACACCAAACAAATTTAAACCTCTTATAGTCTACGTTTTATTTGGGCGGAGAGGGAGGGAGACCTGAGTTGTCTGCAATAAAATAAAAAACAAAAACAAAGCACAAAAACAAAAACAAAAAAAAAACAAAAACAGAAACAAAACAAAACAAAACAAAAAACAACAACAACAAAACTCGCTGCTGTAGCGTGACTTTATACCACACTTGGCTCTCATGTTCCTGTCTCTTTGACATTTGACATGCGCGTTCCTATATCGTGCGATCATATCCAAGCCTCTATCAACAAGTAGCATTTGGCTAGCTTGGTACTGAGTTCCTTCACAAACCCACATCACGAAGGAATTGATATTGAACAACTGCTTTTTCAACTTGGATTTAATAGTAACCTCTTCGTGGAAACTGCGTTCATACGAAAAGAAAGAACTGAACTCAACACAAAACTGCAAATTTAAGGCTACTCTAGGAGCAATGCCTGTTTGGAGCCAGAAACAGTTCTAAAAACCTGAATGGTCCTGACAGTCAAAGGTGATACAAGATCCACGAGTAGCCACTATGGGAGGTTGGACTCTTGTGGTTCCACCCATAACTTCTCCCGCTCAACAAGTGTATTTCAAAGCTATTTGGACGGTTTTTTAAATTGATAATTAAGTGCATAAATTATTGCATAACACAACTCTTAAGAGTCACTTTTTAACTCAGACATTACAAGACAAGACATTACAAGGGCTTTAACAGTAAAGAACTCTTTTCACGCGCTTAAAACAAAATATAATGTTCCTCACCATGAAAGACGTTTATTTCTGTCCTCTGAGTTCCAGTTTGACATCATCCCCAATGAGCACAAATGGAGCCCAATGTTTGACAGCACAAAACCTGGTTGACTCCCGAAGAGATTCCATGGCTTGCTTTAGAGCTTCACTGGCTCGGTTTCCTCTCGCTAAGTGCTGATAAAAGATCTTCATGAACTCCAGAGTGACATCGTCATCAATCGCCCACAAAGCCACCAGAACTTCTTGGACCCAAGGATCTCCCACTAACAGCACCCCGCTCTTACAGTGGTAATCCTCTGGTGATTCTGTGATCAGCTTCAAACTGGTTAGGGACGGAATCACACGGAATCTAAACAGTTCACTCAAATAGTGTGAATTCGAGTCCACGAAAGCAGCAAAAGGAGCCATCCACAACGGACCTTCAGGAACAATTATAAGCTCCTCGCCATAAACCAGATCTTCAATAGGACTGATCACCAGTTCATACAGTGTCTTTAAGGCATTGAAATGAAGGTTCAGGCAACGCAGTTGCGTCGGATCGGACCTCTCCACTGCCAGCTCGCCCGCTTGCTCATCCAATGAACGATCTTCGCATTGTACACCTGCTCCTGCCCCAGTTTCATCAAAAGCGGCCTTGACTAAAGAATGAAAGAAAGTGGACAGATGACCTGACTGGTCATCGCTGATAATTGTTCTTCGCAACGTGACATCTCTTCCTTCTTGAACAACCCAGACAATGAATTCTTCTTCTTCAAAGGCTGTGAAAAGTGCATTTGACGAATGGCCTATATATGTGTCATAGGTCGTTTCTTCCAAGGAGTGTGAGCCATCTTCTGATGTTGCACAGCCATACTTGAATTCCATGAGATCTTTCAGAGCTTGCACTCGCCCTTGCTCAGCAGCTACTAGAGCTTTCGCCACCTTACCTTGTTTTAACAATGTACGCCGTAAACTAGTGTACACAGTTTTATAATGATGACGTAAGCTGATTTTCCACTCATCCCTAAATTTAAGGCGACTTCTTACCTCATTCAGAGCCCTTATACTCGACTGGTAACAATTAACGGCCTCGGGCAGAGAATTTAGGGATTCAAACACTTGACCAAGGCGTTTGTACACACGTCCCTCTCCTACTTTGTCACCTACTAGTTTCACAATTTCAGCACTTAATTCCAGGTAATCTATGGCTCTTCTGTAATCCCCAACATAGAGATAATCATAACCAAGATTAGAATACGCTCTTCCTTCTTCAGCCCTGTTACCCAGTTCTTTGGCGCATTTCAGATAGAGTTTTTGATAGTGGATGGCTTTTTTGTAGTTTCCGAGATCTGCATAGTCGTTTCCAATATTACCATAGGCGGTTCCCTCTGCTGTCCTGTCACCCCGTTCTTTGCAAAATTTCAGATCGAGTTCATGATAATGAAGAGCTTTTGTGAAATCGCCAAGGCCATGATAGTCACTACCAAGATTACAATATGCCCTTCCTTCTGCTTCCCTGTCACCTACTTCTTTAGCAATGTTTAGATGGAGTTCATGATATTGCATGGCCTTGTTAAAATCTCCGAGTTCGGAATAGTCGTTGCCAAGATTACAGTATGCTCTTCCTTCGTTAGCCCTGTTGCCGTCCACTTCTTTCGCATATTTTAGTTGGAGTTCGTGATAGTGAATGGCCTTTTTGAAATCTCCGATTTCTGCATAGCCGATTCCAAGGTTACAATACACGCGCCCTTCCCTCGCCTTATCGCCCACTTCTTTGGTAGATGTTAGATCGAGCTCATAATAGTAAATGGCCGTTTTGAAATCTCCGAGATTGTGATAATCATCGCCAAGGTTAGCATATGCTTTTCCTATTCCGACCCTGTCACACACTTCTTCGGCAACTTTTAGATGGAGCTCATGATACTGAATGGCCTTTTTGAAATCTCCAAGTTCTCCATAATCTTTACCAAGATTTTCATATGCATTTCCTTCTCCTGCCTTGCTGCCCACTTCTTTAGCGATTTCCAGACAGAGTTCATGAAAGTGAATGGCTTTAATAAAATCGTGAAGACTGACATAATCGTCGCCAACCTGACAACACACAGTTCCTTCTTCAGCCCTGTCACCTACTTCTTTGGTCAATTTGAGTTGGAGTTCATGATAGAATAAAGCCTTTTTGAAATCGCCAAGTTCTCGATAATCGTTGCCAAGATTCCCATACGCCAGTCTTTCCTCGGATCTGTCCTCCATTTCTTTGGCAATTCCCAGCTGCAGTTCATGATAATGGATAGCATTTTTGAAATCACCGAGAAGTCTATAATCGTTGCCAAGATTGTGAAACGCGTCTCCTTCTCTAGCCCTGTGACCCAGCTCATTAGTAATTTTTGCATGGAGCTTATGATAGTGAAGAGCTTGCTTGAAGTCTCCGATTTCGAAATAAGCGTTGCCAAGTTGACAATACGCGACTCCTTCCCCAGCTTTGTCGCCCAGTTCTTTGGTAAGCGTCACAACGATTTCATGGTACTCAATTGCCCTGCTGAAATCACCGAGACGTAGGCAGTCTTTGCTGAGATTACGGTATGCTATTGCTTCTCTACTCCTGTTGCCAATCTCTTGGGCAAGTCGTAAATGCAATTCGTGATAGTATATGGCCCTTTTCAAATCTCCGAGTTCTGCATAATCAGTACCAATATTGCAATACGCCTCTTCTTCTCCGGACTTGTCACCAAGTTCCTTGGTAAATTCTATTTGGAGTTCATGATAATGAATAGCCTTTTTAAAATCTTTGAGACCGAGATAATCTATACCAAGATTATGGTACGCAAGTCTTTGTTGTGACCTCATACCTAATTCCTTGGCAAATTGTAATTGAAGTTCATGGTAGTCAATAGCCTTTCTGAAACTTCTGAGTTCCGCATAATCGTTCCCAAGATTACCATAGGCCTCTCCTTCTTCAAACCTGTTGCCCAACTGTTTTGCAACTAATAGGTGAAATTCATGGTGGTAAATAGCCTTATTTAGATCTCCGAGATGTAAATAATCGTTGCCAAGATTAAAATGTGCTTTTCCTTGGCCAGCCCTGCTGCCTACTTCTTCAGCAACTTGTAGCTGAAGCTCATGACAGTTAACTGCCTTATTGAAGTCTCCTAAATCTTGATAGGCATTGCCAAGGTTATTGTAGGCGTCTTCTTCTGTAGCCCTCTTGCTCAATTGCTTGGCAATTTCTAGTGAGATTTTATGATGGTGAATAGCCTTATTCAAATCTCCGATATGATGATAACAATTGCCAAGATTACAATTTGCCGCTCCCTCGTCAACCCTGCTCCCCAGTTCCTTGGCAATTTCTAAATCGCGCTCATGATAATAAATGGCCTTTTTAAAATCTCCGACACCTTCATAGGTGACTCCAAGCATACGGTACATGTACCCTTGTTGAGGTCTGTCTCCCACTGCTTCAGCAATTTTTAGAGCGTATTCATAGTTACTTACAGCATTTGTAAATTCTCTGAGATGGTCAGAAGTGTTGCCTAGATACCTGCGTCCCTCTGCAGCCCTGTTCTCCACATTATTCTGTTGGATAAAGCAAACGAATATTGATTCTTAGTGATCAATTTTGTTTCATGTCATTGTTGTTGCTATTGTTATTTTTTTCGTTTTAGCTTCCAAGGAAAAGAGAAAACTTTTGAGATTAATGACAGGTTATGTGACAGGTTATGTCACGCAACCATTGGCAGGTAGGATACATAGCGGACCTTAAAATACTATCTGTGATTATCGAGTTTCTATTAATTTTTTTTAAATAACCATGCAATTCTTTTCTAATGCTACACTGAGACTGCAATCTTGGATTTTACCTGTTCAGACCAACGGGGGTGGAATCTGCTACCACGGACAAACTACAAAGTTGGTCACTTTTCTTAAAGTTTATATGGGAGCAATTTTATAGCTAGGCGTTGTTCACCAAATTTGACGTTCTATGGCTACCATATTTTGACAGGCAGTTTTTTTTTTCAGAATTTTGAATTCTCCTTTTTTTAAAGAAATTTCTTCTTTTGTATTCTTAGGGCAAGTTAGTAGTCTTTTATTCCGGCATTTTGATTTGGCCAAGTTTGGTGGTTTTCTGCCGTTTGAAATAATAAAACGCCATAACGAAAAACAATGAACGCTCTTTGCAAGTAAGAAAATACTATTTCAGTAACTTCAAATAATTACTCTAGGATAGTACACTATTCAATCTGACGTTTAAGGGGTGAAATTATAACAAACTGCAACGGGGACAAACAATGAGCGACGTAAGTAGTTGAGAAATTTAACAAAATGAGCGCTTGGCAAATCTATTTTTCGTGCTACGACTTCAAGAGCGTTGAGAAAATTCTCAGAACCCCCTCCCCCTGTTTTATGTCGTAAACCGCTGGAGAGCTCAACGTTTGTGGAACAAACCAAGCAATATTGTTTGGGGGTAGGGGGATATCTTGTTCAGAGAATGCAGTTTAATAGTGTAAGATATAGAAAAATACCTTACAAAATGAAAGTGTCTCAACACTTCTGTCGCTCATTGTAGGCTATTGTTGAAATAAGGCATTCATGGGGATAAACTCTCTTTTGGTAGCGTGACACCAAAGTTACCTTTGTGTTCTCTGATTGTTTTTCTTGGTTCCTAACTTGTAATTTATTTATTTCTCCAACGGACTGCCTTCTTAATTCCAGCAACGTCTTGTTTTTCTGGTTAATCTTTTTTTGGTCAAAGTTAACAACATCTTTTGCCGAAAGGAACCTCGTAAAACACTAATATAATAGATCGCCGAGGAAAAAAGGCTTTCTTTGGAAAATAGAAAGTCCACTTTGGTCTCTACTTTTTGTAGCCTGCGAGCAAGCTCTCGGCGGGAGAGGGGGGAGAGGGTGGGGACGAGAGCTAGCAACGAAGTTGAAATTTGAATTTCTGATTCTGAAAAAATCGTTGCAAAATGCTGATTGGCGGAGATTTAATTTGGTAATGACGTCATCAATCTTCGCGCGTGTCGCGAAGAAGACGACGCACTTGGCTCAGCTTATTCGCGGATATTTTACTGCATTAAGCCTGGTTCTCATATGCCGTCGACCTACCTGCGACATAGTCGCCGGTACTGCCTGGGAACATTTACGCCGCCGGCAACAAGATCTATCGCAGGTCTTTGTCGCCGGTATGCCTGCGAAGTTGACCTCGAGTCAACTTCGCAGGCATGCCGGCGGTAAAGACTGGGATGATCTCTGTTGCTGAGAACGTCTGCTCTCATATGTCGGAACAGTATCCCAGGCAGTACCGGCGGCTTTGTCGCAGGTAGGTCGGCGGCATATGAGAACTAGGCTTTACGGAGCGCATTCTTCATGCGCTCAATTAAATTTACTGCGACGACCGGACTCGCTCTGCAGTGCCGGTAAGGACGAAAGCTTCAAGCCCTTCGATGCCTAAGAACAACACTTCGTTTTTTCCATAAACTAGTCCCTGGAATTGTAGAAAAGGAGGAGAAAGAATTAGAAGGTTTGCGAACAGAAAATTTGAAAATCAGATCTGCTAGTGATGTAGTTCGATCAGCCAGCTATCTTCAGTAACGCTGAAGAAGAAATGCAGACAAATGCAACGGTGAATAGCAGGGCAATACTGAACTACGCACGTACTAAACTGTCTAGTGTCCCCAGTTTTTCTTTCGATAGGTCACTTCCTTTACTCATGCTCTCCATTTCAACGACAAACAAAAAAAAAATAATAAAATAAAAAAAAATAATAAGTGTTGGAATGTGGGTGTTGATGACTTAGAGGCCGATTGCACGGCGAATTTCAGCCCGGGCTGAAATTTTAGCCCGGTTAGCCGAGCTGTAGCCTGCGAACGCAGACGTATTTCTAGCCGTCCTTTTCCCTCCGACGACAGCCGAAAACATGTCTGGGTTCCCAGGCTAGCCGGGCTGAGATTTCAGCTCGGCTTCCTGAACAAATCTTCTTAAAAAAACGTTTGCGATTACACGAAGAGATTTTTAGCCCAGGCTGAATGTCAGCCCGGGCTGCAATTTCCTAATCCTTATTTTTTGCTGATGGCAGTGTACCCGACACTGTCTTACATGACCGAAGCTTCTAGAAGCTTCTTCAATACGCTTTACCGCCAAAATGAGAATGGTGACCCCACAATTTTATGGCCTTTCTGGTACGACTTGGCCATTGTCTAAAAAATGTGAACGTTGGAAAGTTTTTAGCGCGAATGTTTTTAGACTCCTTTACCGAGAAACCCTGAAAGGATTTAAACTAATGAATTAAACCTTACTTGAAGCCGTTTTATGAGATGGTGCCAATGGCAATGTCATAATCGTATGAAAATATATTTATTTTCTAAGAACATGTTCACGTCTCGGTAAACTTTTTCGTCAGGGCGGATCCGGGGAGGGGGTGGATTGGGTGGCTAGTGCCCCCCCCCCCCCCCTGGGGGCGCTCGCATGTTGCTTCGCATTGGCATTAGCGCACCACTTGA
>Ga0126336_10001086_pt1 | contig 13334 bp, 9 predicted proteins | sample SidCmetagenome_FD_92530 | JGI IMG/M metagenome (GOLD analysis project Ga0126336, IMG submission 92530) | Coral microbial communities from El Islote,Puerto Morelos, Mexico - Siderastrea C C metagenome | ecosystem: Host-associated > Invertebrates > Cnidaria > Coral | place: El Islote,Puerto...
GAAAATACGACTTTACATGATATATTCAAATTTGAAGAACTTTTCATTATTCAGTTTTGAAATATTCCAGTTGATTCACTGTTACAGTCAGATTTTAGGCGTTTCACTGGAACCGTGCAGACGTTCGATTTGCCTATTACTTCAAATTAGTTTCATTGTTACGGCAATTTTAAGACGTTTTACTGTAACATTGTACTTCTATCTTAATAATAATGCTTATATTTCATTGCTACTTATAACTTTGTTGAAGTAATGGGTGTCTCTAGTACAAGGATAGGTTTTTTTAATAGTGCTGTCTAAAGATAGCAAAGTACCTCTATTCTACAGCCCCGTTGCGTGAAATCAGACACGGTGACCCCCCCTTTTTATTTTATTTTTTTTTAATCTAATAGGTGTAATTAGTAACTGTGCAAAGTTTCAACAAATTCTTATTACAACTTCTTTTTCGATGGAATCACCTTAAAGTCAATAGATAAGGTAAAACGATCCTTCTTTGCTACCCGTCGTTATTTCGATTTCTCCAAAGTACCACTTGATATCACTAATAAACTTTTTAATTCTCTTTTTTTTTTTAACAATTCTTCTATACGGATCAGAGGTATGGGGGACCTATGATAAAGATGATTTAAGCACTCGGGAAAAAGATTTAATTGAAAAAACACATATTTTTCTTTGCAAGCAATCCTTACGAGTAAATAAACGATGTCCGAACGTTGCAGCCAGAAATGAACTTGGCACATTATCATTGAAATTGAATATTGACACTTCCATTTTAAAGTTTTGGATACATTTACAAAATTTACCAGAAAATAATATTGCAAAACAGTGTTTACAATCTCAAAAGACATGGCTGATAAAAACCAGCCAGGATTGTCACAGAAAATAAAAATGCAAAGCTTCAATTGACCACCAATTTTACTTCTTAAATCGAACAGAAACCTTTGTTTCTATACCCTTTTTTAAAACAGACATCACAAAAACTGACTCTTTAGATCCTATTAAAAAACCCCTCCATAGAACTGCTATTAATAAATGTCGTTTAGGGAATCATCAACTCCACATTGAAACTGGAAGACATACTGTTCCTAAGACTCCTAAAAAGTTAAGAATTTGTACTTTGTGCCAGTCTAATGATGTTGAGAGTGAATCTCATGTTCTGTTCTCTTGCGCACTTTATAATAATTTCCGATCAACATTTTTTGACGAAATTACTGGAAAATATAAATTCTTTAAAGACTTAAGTATTAATTCAAAAATTTTGTTGCTTTGTAATAGCATCGATCCATTTATTTGTAGATCAGTTGTTGCTTTTGTCTTCGTTGTAATCATGAACTATAGGTATCAAACATTATCACAAATGCACTTTCTGATAATTAACAATTAACTATAGTTATTAGGTAATGCCATGTATAGATATGGAAATACCTTAATAAATTGCTGTTGTTGTTGTATTTCAGACATGATGGCAAAGAAACCTAAACAAAGAAAAAACCACACTACTCACCATGCAGTCTAGTATGTATACTAGTTCATGTATTCTGTGTGGGACACAGACTGTAAATTTGCACAGATCAAACTGCTACCTTCACATTTGATTGTTACTTCAGTAATTTAACGTGAGGCTCTTGTTAAAATAAAGATGTTCAAAATCTTAGCCCGAGTATGTTCTTACCATATTCGTGACATTTCCGACAATTATTATCAGCTTCAATGTTCTTAGAAAAAAAACATTTGAAAAAAAAAAGAGCTGTAGAGATAACAGACATCCCTCCCCACCCCCAACAAACCCACACACACTGACGGGGCCTCGGTTGTAATTAACCTTGAAATAAACTTCCCCACAAAGTAAGTGCGACTTGATTTAGCGTTAATCTCAGTCATTTCAACTGATTTTACCCATCAGGCAACAATATGTTCATGCTTCGAACAATTTTACATGAAATATAGCTTAACTATAAGTGACAGCCTCTCCTAGGGGAAATTCCTACTGCATTTTTAAAAGCACGTGATTCACGTTTGATTTGTTTCGACTCTTTTTACTTTTGGTTAAAACTCAAAACCGTAAATTCGACTTTATAGCTAGGAAAAATTGGGCATATATCAAGTTTTAACCCGGCCGGCATGAGTGCGGCATAAGAATTAAAGGAACTAATAAACGACAATCGAGGATGCCAAAGTTGTGCTAGGTCATAATATTACGCTGTTGGCTATCGCTATTCCAAGGTCGCCAGTGAGCACTTTATCGTGATATGGCAGTCACTCACAGTAAACAGGTGTAAATCTTCTGTTGGGGACCCGTACGTGGAAACGATTAGTGAGGACGTAGATTTGCTTTTAAAATACTGTTCAGTTGCCCGATGTTTTTGTTGGTTTCTGTTGGTGTTTCAAGAGTAACTTGATGAAAAGAGCTCAAGAGCTCTCAAGTCACTCTTTAACAGTTATCTGGAGAGACAACTCTCAAAAATGGGCGGTTAAGGCCCGCTTCAAACAATGCAAATGAGCAAAAGTTATCGCTTTGGTTAATTTGCATTAGATTCGCCACATGAAAAGTTTCACGTTTGAAACTGTCTCAAGCTATGCGGAGACAACAACAGCGGTGAAACAATTTCTTTCTATCAAGATATAATCAAAAGCCGAGTAATCGCGCATCCTTTTTACATCCCCCATGGAACATGACTAACAAGAAATATGTGTGGACTTTTGCTGTTACAAAATTTGTAAGAATGAGGTGGCTTGTAAGGTTGGAAACAAATTGAACTTGAAAGACTGAACAACAGCAACAACAAAATAGAACGGAAAGTGGCCCAAATTCATTCTTGGAATGTGCGGAGCCTGCACCAAAATTAAAGAACACCTTATTCTCACGGTGCTCAAAACATGGTATGGGCAATGGGTTTCTACATGATTATCTCGTGGCTTTGTTCTGTTGTAGTGGCTGCATCAATAAGACGTTATGGTCACGTTTTTCTGTTCAATCGAACAAGCATACAACAAACCATCTTAAAACTCAGGAAAGGAAAATTGTCGATAACACGGTGGGTTTGTGGTGGTGTGTGTGTAGTGTGGGGACATTTTGTGGCCTCACTCTCTCCAGATCTCGCTCATCAAGATTCTAAGAGAATTGCAGGGACTCTTACTGTCTTAACTAGCGCAGGAGGAAAGGGCAGGGGAGGGGCGGGGGGTATCCGGGCTCATTTTAAAAACTTGCTTTAACAGCACAGTGGAACCTAGATTAAATGAAGTGCCAAGGGACTGGAGAAATTGGTTCGTTATATCGAGGTTCTTTTTTGAATACATTACATTATTACTGGGCTGACTACGGAATGCTTGTCTAATCACAACATTGAATGTTGTCATCCGCATGCCAAGCTTACCAACTCAAAGAAAGCAATAAAACTAAGCTCTTCCTTCCTCTCCTGCTCACATGACAATACACAAAATAACCGCGGCGACACTCAGTCTAGCAGCACCGGATCTCCCTGATAGATCATCCACGGTAAACACACAAAAATATTTTTCAAGTGGGATCCACTAATGGAAGAGAAACGTTTGTTTTCAAAAGTAATTTTATTTAACTAATCACACTCTAAACATCTCGATTTTCTCTAACAACGTTGTCTTTAGGTGGAGGAAAGAAGTGTGATTATCATGAGGTTAAAGGACGCTATGCGCACACCGACTAAAAAAACAACAATGCCTTAGCTTCGTTAATACGTCACTGGGCAACCGTTTACTCATCAAGTTCATAATTATAACAAACTGATGCACGCTAGATCTGACCAAATCCAGCACATTCTTTCACCTGGCAACAAGGAGCTATCATAAGGCAAGTCCATTATAAACGACGCTCACATCCTTGTTTTCAAAATTCAATTTCGTTCGCGGCTTCCCCAAAAGGGGTATTGTTCTTTTATTTTCGTTTTGATCAATTTCTCATAGAAACCCATTAGCGGCATCCAAACCAATTGTCAAGGCGAGCGCCTAACGGTGACTAATGCATGCCCCTTGCAAACAGTCATTTGTTTGTGTTTAAGTGCTTCCTTCCTGATCTGATCTGACCACCGCGGAAAGATTTAATATCTCCAAGTTATTCGTGTTATTAGTAATCACAGTCGAGCCAAGCCATCAACAACTGAAAACTGGCTTTTATCTACTGACTCCAGTCGTTACACGTATATTCAATGATAGGAACTTGTGTAACCGTTTTTCTCCATAGTATTAAAAACAAAATTGTGATCGCTGTATGAGATTTTAAAATCTTTAACCTTTTCAAATCAAATGCTAACTTGCAGTTCAAGAGAAAGTTGTAACTGATCATTTCTCCCAACTGGCTGCTCGTGCCCTGCAAGTTGGTGTGGCCGCGTAACTCAAGGTTATAATGTTCGTTAATTGAAGTAAATTTTGAAACAGATTACCCTAAAAAAATGATCAACTGGAATCTGTTGCACGTATCATATTACTCAATTAATATCAAAATTTTATTTATTCACGGCTATTTATATCCGCTGCACCAAATTCACGTTCAAAGTTGTTTTTTAATTTAAATTCTGGCGAATTTTTATTAAAAGTTGCATTCACGGAGTAACGGTTTCAGTTGGTTGCACTACTTTCGAAGAATGATAGACCATGATTTAAGTCTGGAAAATTCTATGTTATACACTGTAGTTAAATGGTTAAATTCAGCGGGCGGCGTTTCATTTTTGCGGGCTAAAATGGCAAATTCGGTGGGCTAAAATTGATTACAGACGGGTTCTCATAGTAGTGTGGCAGTAGCCAATCAAAAGCATAAAACCAACGCCATGCACCCTCGCTGACTTTAATCAAAGTTTCTCGCTGGAAAGCTGTTATATAACTAATCCTTAATTGCGAAACAAAACACCTGAAACTATAAAATGGCAGAAAGCGAAGAATCACCGTACTTGGGTGAAGAACAGTAGCAGAATAGGACAGCATAGAAGTTCAGCATAAATGTCGGTGAAGAAACGGAGAGAAGCTGATTCAGTGGTGAGCGAAAACGTTTTCCGAAATCGGTGTGCGGGAAGGATAATTTACAGCTGATTTCACTGTTATATGTGTAGGACCGGGTTTTTCAAGCATGATTCACCTGCTATGATTGGCCCGTCTTGATTCTCTCATAACCACAAAGCGATGAAAGAAATTAGTAGATATTCTGCTCTTTTATGATTATTTGTATCTCAGAAAGTGCGTATTTCTTCTGTAAACTCATTTCATGCGCAGATTTCCAGAATTACTTCGTGACCATGGGCGAACCACGACGGGCGAATCATGATTCGCCCCAGGCCAAGAGTCGCCCATGGTCACGAAATAATTCTGGAAATTTGCGCATAAAATGAGTTGACAGAAGAAACACTAACTTCCTGAGACATAAACAATTACAAAACAGCAGAGAATTTGCTAATTTCTTTCATCGCTTTGTGGTTATGAGAGAATCAAGACGGGCGAATCATGCTAAAAAACCCTACACATACACATAACTGTGTAATCGGCTGTAATTCTTATTATCATCTTCAAAACATTATCAAGTCTTTTAAGCTTGTAAGGAATAATATTCTTGATCTGCCGGAGTTGATTATGCCAACTGAAAAGCAACAGCATGAGAGATCTGTATCCAGCTATAAACTCGTACAGCCAAACAAACTTCAAACGCTTGAGTGGTCTTGTTTATGATACGAATTAGGGTGAAGAAAACGCAAAGGTTGACGTTATTTTCAGTGGTCGCAGAGTTAATTATAAAAAATTACGGCTTGAGCTAAAAGGAGCGCTGGGCCGGCCAAAATCAAGCTTACGCCCGCGAACTGCATGACTCTACTATGTGTTTGTGTTAGTTGCATTTGTACTGAAATCTTCATTTGAAAAATGAAGTCAATAAAGTTGATTAATACATGCATGAATCATGTTTATGACATGAACTTTTAAAAGCTAAATTTTGAAATATCAATAATATTATGAAACACAGTGACAAATTTGCACTAGCAACTACCATTAGTCTATTTAGAAAAACAGAAAAAAGATTTGACCAGATACTTGTCGAGCCCGGTAAGAAATCGCCTTTGGGAGTTCTTGGGCGGCTATCCCTGGGTCACTGGTACGGATTGACGCGGCTATCCCTGGGCCACTGGAGCGGATTGCCGACGCGGCTATCGCTGGGTTACGTGCTGAGCAAGGTTCCTGTTTCTTGTGTTTAAAACCATTTTCACTGCTAATTTCCAGTAATAATTTGAAAGCAACCAAAGGCAAGCTTTAGACGAAAGGAATTTACCGAGATCTACATCAACATAAAACTTTAAAACTTAACTCAGAAGTTACGTTGGGTAATTACGCCTGGTCTCGGATACTTCGATTATTACTGCGGATCAATAATGTATGGTACTTGACAGATATTAAAGTCGAGTACAAATATGGTACTCGAAAAATAAGTCCACCATACTGTTCAAACTAAAAGGATTTTAATCCTCAGACTAGGTTCTTATGGTTCAGACAGGTTTAATGTTCGTTCCACGAAGTAGTGTCATGCGTTGCTCGTATGTTGAATTAACTTATCAACCCTTCAGTGTGGACACAACCTCATGTAAAATTGGACAGAAGCACCACCGCAGCTTTGCCATACTACACAAGAACTCAACGAGTTTGATTCCATTTAGAAGGGTCTTCTAAAAAAGAAGCATTTGGAGGGCGGGGTGGGGGCGGGGAGGGCGAAATTGAACGTTATTCTAAGGTGCACAAGAAGCCACACAAATAGCTGATAAGACCAAAATTAAAAAGCGTCTACCCTAACTTTGTAGCAATACACTGAAGGAAATAAAAACAGCGGGTCTCCTAACATACAGGAAACCCAAACAAAACCCACATCCATGCAATACGGAATTTATCCTGAAAAGGTGGAAGGTATTGGCTATGTAAAAAATTGATATTCAGCGGTGGTTTAAACCACGCACCTCTGCCATCACAACTCAACTTTCGGAAAACGGGAAATGGTTGAAGCTTATTGTGTGGTGAGGTTTTTTATGGGCGGGTAGGGAAGCGGGGGCCGGAGTAGAGCACAACAGAATACATGAACACACCCAATCTAGAGGAAATGAGCAGCATCACGAGTTTTACTCTTTACATGTTCCATCCACGCTACCGTAACCCGGATTTATTCTAAACCTCAAATGCACATTTACTGCGCTTCAGGAAACTACAAAGAGAACAGTTTTCACACTTGTTCATTTATTTGTAAAGATATTCATGGTAAACTAAAATTTTTTCCAAGGTCATTAAAGGCTATTGAACTGGACGCGGGAAAAAATTTAAACTGTTACATTCAACACTGTATAACTGGGCATTTGATGCTTGTTATGCGTGTTGTTTTAGTAGAAAGGAATAGTATACGATAAATAAAATAAAATTCCTTTTTCCAAAGTTTTATTGTTATTTATCTTTGAGCACATTTCCATCAACCAACCTCTCTGAAAGATTTTATCCTTGACTGATAATATCCGTAAATATCTCACAAGCTCTGTGATTCTCAGTCTTGACATGCAAGGATAAGCCCTAGTATACTGACGCTGATTTAAGCTTAACTGAAGCAGTCGGTTATTTACATGACGCTGTATTTTCCAAGGAAGCTCGGGACGTGACAGGATCACGGACCACAAAGAAAGAGATGAGCCAACACCTTCATCAATAATGCCGCACAACATCAACTACTTACCTTTCCCTATATTATGAAAAGCAATTACCGCTGTGTTTACCCGAGAGCCAGGAACAGGCTGGGATGAGAAGCAAAGTGTTGCTCATTAGAGATCAGAAAGTTGCCTGAGTGGCGGAAACAATTTACATCAGCGGTGAATTTTGTTGCCGCTCCCATCACGAAACGCGTGTTAATTTATACCAAGATATTATGTCATGTTCTCTTGTTTACACACAACTTAACTGACAAAACAAAGCATGCAGAGTTTGGAATGATCCGAAAGGTCCATTCTGGATTCCAGTTTTTGTGTGTGTGTGTGTGTGTGTGTGCGTCAGTTGCACCCGGCCTTCTTTTCTACTTTCCCTAGCCCTCTCCGGCCTTCTCACATTTTCACTCCAAATCATTTTTTCTTCGATTCCCTGCAAGTTTTGAGCATTTAAAATGACGAAAGCAGACCCACTATACATAGGCGCAACTCAGGGATGCTACAGCAAGTAAGGAAATTCACACAAAGCCAATCAAGGAAACTTCATAGCTAACGCCTTGTTTTGCGGGGCAAAAGGTCACGTGTTCCATCTTAACCTGTATCCCTCACCACATTTTGCTTCCCATTTGAAATTAATTACCTATGCACTGAAAAACAACTAAAAATATAAAGAGATTTAAAAGATAGGCTACAGTGAGTACCTACTCAGCTATAAATCAACCAAATGAAGAGGTCACGATTCTTTTTCCGCTAAACGCGACAAGGGGTTTTCACCTAATATATAAAGCAAAAACAATATCGTACTCAATACAAAAAATTCAGCTGGCTTGTGGCTTAGTGACATCCTGTAGTGTTTCTCTGCTTGTTCCGTTATGTATTGATCGTCTAGACTACAGACGCATTTCAAAGCTATCTTTAGCAAAGAAAATACTGTCAAAAATACCCGGTTTTGCGCATTTATCATTTAAGGTTATACGACTTAATGTGTCAAGAACTGTAATAGATGAAATTTAACATTGAAAGAAATTCCACAGTAAAGTGACTTCTCGCGGTTGTATGAATTCTCTGTCATGATGGCGACTTTCTCAAAGTATCCATTGAAGCTTTTACGTAGTACAACTGTTATACATCTTGAAAAAAAAAAATGGGAAAAGAACTATGGAATTCCATAAAAAGTTCACATTTTCGCAAGCGTAGGATGGTTGGTGAAATTATTATAATACGATAATAGGTTTGGTTCCATGTTTCAGATAATAACAAAATATTACAATTATTTGTGAAGTAGCCCACTGTATTCATTTACTCGATATTCAGCTCAGGACGAGGTAGGCGTTGATGAGAACGTAAGTGCTAAGTGTTCACAGAGCGGTTTACAAATAACCATGTTTCAGTTTTTCTATACTCCCCGCAGCACTATCATTTGCAAATTCAAAATATCAGTTTTCCTGGTTGTTAAAATATGTTCTTGATGTTAAAGTCAAATCTTCCCTTTGATGAGTGTTGCTTCTCTAAACGTTAAAAAGGAAGGTATCACATAGCTCAACTGGTATCCATTCCTTAGTCAACGTTTATTCCCACGAACATGCACAAGTTTATTGTACTTCACAGCGACATAAGACTTGGCTTGCGACAAACTGATGGAAGTAAAGATCGGAAACATGGAGATCTTGTGCTTCAAAAATAAATTCTCAAAAGAAACCTATATGTATGATAGTCAGTACAGAGAACTCAGTGATACTCCAAGCTTGAGTGGAAGTTCGCTTGAAGCTAGAAAAACTCGGTATTGCAATATGACAGCTCTTTTTCACAGTTAGACGTGCAAAACCGAATGGCTAAGGTGCACAAAGTCTTCTGCTCTAAAGATAAAAATTAATGACTTTTTTTAACAAAGCCGTGATATGACGAAGTAGTGTTGACGCAAACAAAAACAAGTGTGGATATTTATAAACTGGATATTGTTCACAAAAAGAATCTTCAAGCTTTCCTCAAAAGCCCCACAAGTCTCTCTTTCCGCTAGTTTATCTTGCAGCAAACCGACACGCACATGAAAAAAATCTTTTCATTTCATTTCAAAATATCCCTTGCTAATGCAAATTAGTCTGACGAGTTACGAAACGGGGAAATTAAAAGAAACAGGAAAACAGGAGAGTTTGCACTCAGCTTTACTTCTCAGTTGCTATTTACAATGGCTTCACAAACAATATCTCAATCCGACGATTTTTTTCAATTATCGCGGCATGAAAAACTAAAATCTTCTTAAAAAACGAAGGATTATCCGTCTCGTTTTAATATCCAATTGTCAGTAGTCGGAACTCATGCTGTCTTCAAAATCGTAAAACAGAAAGGTCCGAAACCATACAATAACTCTAAGGAAAGGAAATCGCAAGTAGATATTATTTTAAGTCACGCTGGTAACTGCAACTAGAATATACACACTGGTCAAACTTCGTGCAGGCTGATATCATTTCTTCATACTGTTGCAATCTATTTTGGACAAAAAAGACGTTTAGAGTGTAAGCGGAAGTGCTCTGAGCTCACTGGCCACTGAGGGTTGAGAAGAAACATCGAGCAATGAAATAGACACCTCCCATTTCCGTTTCCGACTGAATGAACGATAAGAGAGTGTGATCAGCACGTCACAGCAAGGCTTTGTTATCATACCACTTGCTTGTTCCTCTACATCGCTGAAACTGTTCAAAGGTTTCACATTCAGTTGGCGTAAACGCGTTTACATGCAAAGAGAGGTTATCATGGTTCTAACGTACACAATATTAGTAAACGTGAATCAATTTGAGGCCGTACTCTCTCACTCGCCACAATTTATGAAGCGGTAAGGTGGGGTACGATCTAAGGGTATCGGAAGGAATAAGACTGCTAGCAGATAAAGGAATGTTCGAAGACTAGGAAAACCAAACTACCACGCACATTACGCATCCTGAAACACCCATATTTATTGATTTCCTTTCAGAGTGTTCCGCATATCTTGTACATGAAGTGTCTTTCATACCCGGCTTTCACACAATAGTCAACCAGACAAAACTTAAATACAGAAATTAATAACTTCATAAATTATAAATCTTTCTGCGCGTCATAATTTAACTACTGAAACAATTTCTTTTTACATTGCTGCATATCCGCAGGTTGCTTCTTTTTACGGGTGAAATAAACAGACCTAAATAGATTTGTGAGAAAAGAACCGTTGGGAAGACATCAACATTTGGTAGCCTGGATTAGAATCACGAGGGCATTTCCTAATCCATCTGTCATCCTATCACGTAAATAAAGATCCACGAACTTTGCTGTCAGTTTTATAAGTTACAATAAATAAAATGCCATGAAGACACAAAGCCTGTCATCATGATAGTACATAAGAAAAGTGAAGATAAGATATTCCCGCTAAAGACCTAATGACTAATCACAAGAACCAGTGAAGACAAGTCGGCAGACTCGCATACAATTCCACCCAGCAAACAAAATATTTGATTTAAACTCGTTTAAAAATCGCGCATAAACACGGCGGTGGATTTTACAAAAATTACCTCTTCTGACTTATGAAGTCAAATGTTCCCGATTTGAGAATTTAAGTGATTTTAACTATTTCGAGCTAAATTTCAAATGTTTCTTAGTCTTCTTCTTCTTCTTGGCATTGGTAGCGGCCTTTTTACAACCCACAGCGGGTAGGTAACACCAAAGGCAGGGAATGAACAGAGACAGAATGGCAAGACAGCCCCATCGAGGCGCGCACGAGCTTACAGGTCCCGCGCACGAGCAGGGTTCATCAGCGGCCAGCTGGCCTTCATCATAAGTGTCTTTCGTACAGTGATAAAAAATTCCTTTTACGCAACACATACAACTGGCATAGTCTATGAGCTCGTCTGCCTCCACGCCACATAAGAGGGGCTCCTGCTTCTCGTTTGTCCATTGAGAACAGGAGTCTCGCTCACTTTCTAACGTACTAGTGTCCACAAGTCTTGTTGTAGGCCGTGATGTGGGAGAGCTGGGCTGACTCTCCACCAAACAAGCTTTAGTCTTTGAATAATAACAATCCGTACACAGTCTCCGTTCGAAGCTAGAAACTTTTCCCAGGCTATGCTTAGAACTTAGTTCCCCGGGTTGTGTCCGTAGAGTAGTTAGTTTTATAGGAGGCGCTTTAGCAAGCGGTGAAAGTTCACAGTATTCATCAGCATCGTCTGCGCTGTCAGAACTGTTTGAAAATTTTGTCTTTGTTGTGGTGGGTGTTCTGTGACTCGCGATCGTCGGTTTTCTCGCACAATCTGCTACTTTAACGGGCGTTCTTTGCTGAATATTATGTCGTCGTAGTTGTTTGTACACTTTGGGGTCGATAACTTTAAAACTCGACCCATGTCCAATCACGAATGGGTAGTAATCGTCCGCATCGCTTTCCTCTGTAATGGCTGTAGGAAAATTCGACGTTAAACGTGGTAATTTCTCGACGAAAGTGAAGTGATCCCTGCCGTTCGTTCCATGCATAATGTTGCTCAACCCTTGGTGTTTCATGAAGAACGAAGACTTGTAAGTCTTTGTGCGATCAAACGTTTCTGGCCATACAGCAGTGTCGATGTGCTGTTACTCAATTCAAACTGAACGCGGGACCGGCCGCCGTGACTGTATTATAATGGGTTGGCCTTGCTTAGCTTGCGTGGCACTTCCGATTGCCAGCTTGGGAAATTTAATGTTTCCTTTTAGTAAAATCTGCCAAAAGTTCCAAAGCCACAGGGAAGTGATTTCCCGCGAATTTCCTATGAAATAGAGCAACGAGCGCAATAATACTTCGAACGGCAATCACCGCGCGATTAACAATTCTGCCACCGCATGAATATTTTCTCTCAAAGTTAATATACTCGACGAGTTGAGAGCTAATGCCTTGATATGATCCTGGCTTTTTCTCCCACAGCTTTGAAGTTCAATTAATCCGTGGCTTCAACACGTCCGGTAACGTAATAAATTGACTTAGAGGAACCCTCTGATAAGAGAAAAACGCCGTATTTCACAACCCAAACACTTTGGTTCTCACCCCTTTGTATTCCGTTGTTTTGAGTAATTTATATTTAGCCGGAGTCGATTATTCTCTATTGTAATTCAAGCTTTAAAATCCCTCAAGTGATAAACTTGTTTTAGCGGAAATGATGGTATGCTATGGCGGGACTTAGTTCCGGTTGTACGAGTGACCGATTACCGACTGACGTAGGAACTGGATTCTCGCTCTCGAAACAAGAATCACCCACAAGATTTGACAGTTATGAGCGACTGAAAAGCGACTGAGAAGATAATCAAGATATGAGCAGAAGAGTCAACGAGGCTGATCTTCGAGCGTTGGCAACCATAACAAAAGCTACACGGCCTCAAGTTTAATTTCCCGTTGTGAAAGAGTAAAATGCAAATGGTGCCCTACATAAACACGACACAAAGGAAACCCACTCAAAACGGAAGTCCACACCCAGTTACTGATGACAAATGACAAGTGGCTTTTGAGCTTCTTGTGCGCTGTATCATCTCTCATTGGTCGGCTTTGTCACGAACCACAAATCAACTTGATCACCCTTTGGGGAGGACGAGTTTTGGTTTTCTTCGACACGAATCCCTTGCGCTGTCAACCGTGTTCAATTTTGAGTAATAAATCAATAAAACGGAAAA
>Ga0126336_10001087_pt1 | contig 13329 bp, 11 predicted proteins | sample SidCmetagenome_FD_92530 | JGI IMG/M metagenome (GOLD analysis project Ga0126336, IMG submission 92530) | Coral microbial communities from El Islote,Puerto Morelos, Mexico - Siderastrea C C metagenome | ecosystem: Host-associated > Invertebrates > Cnidaria > Coral | place: El Islote,Puerto...
CTCCGGTTTTTTCTTTTTTCTTCCCCCCCCCCCCCTCAATGAAAACTAATATTTCTAAATGCTATATTCAGTGAGACTATCACGGTGTTACTCTTGTTAAGCAAAATCGATTATTTTATCATTTAGTCCTATTTAAGCTTCAAAGACGGTTACACAGTTCCAGCTATAATTCAGGACCCCAAAGGTGGGGGGGGGGGAGGGAGAGGGTTCTTTGGACCCCGGAGCCCAAAGCCTTTCTTAACTTGGATCTCGTACTAAAACGCTGATTATGGTTAATTTAGTTCTGGAGTGAAGCGATCATGGAACTTCAAATTATCTGACTTTGACCCCTGTGCCCTGCCTTTTTTTTTTTGACCGGAGCACTGGAGCCCTAAGCCCCTTTGGAGCCTGGAAATTTTGCAAAGGAAAATAGAGGCAAATGTAGAAACTTTTACTTAAACTGCAAAACATAACCCCGTTTCTTTCCACTGATTCGATTTTCAACACTAGTTGTATTTTGCATTTGTCAGCTGTGGAACCAGACGGTGAGTGAGTTCTTGCCGGGGTTTCGTTTCTGGCTAGAGTATCCCCACTATTTTGCGTGTCATCCGCTCTAAACCGATTGAAAATGCTGTTGAAAACGGAGACGTTTGAAAAAAGTTTTAAAAGTGGACTTGTAAACACGTCGTTTTGAAAACGCATCGCTTTTAGCTTGAACGTCGACTGAGTGGATAAGAATTGTTTTCAAAACCTTTAAGTATGTAGACGCTAAAAACGGAGTTCTATCGAAAGTGCTGCCGGCAATTTTTATTGTTGAAGTATGAAGAATAAGGGAGAACGCATAAAAATGGTGTATTTGCTTTCATATGAGAAGCGTTAGACAGGAAAAAACAATACATACATTATTTGCTTGCAAATAAAATTTTATACGACAATGAAACCACTGATTTTAATTTTCCCATGATGCAAAGAGAGGTTGGAAACATGGAATCGAGGATATAGTTTTTGAAACTTGAATCCAAGATGATGTTTACCATCGATGGCGTATTTATGGATCGTCGTATAATGGATGTCGCGTTCTTGATCTTGTTGACACACAACTTTTTTGACTATTGGGCTCCAAAGGTCGAGTCATTATGTTCGTGTTTCTAAGGAAGTTAAGGCTGATTTGTTTATTTCGGAACAATTTTTTCAAGAGTATAATGGCAAATTCTTTTTTCTTGATGAACGATGGGAAAAGAGTGTGAGTCTACAGTTTTTTACTGATGCAGCGGGGGCTCATGGTTTCGGAGCTCTATTTGGTACTCACTGGTGCTATGGCGAATGGCCTGAAGAATGGCATGGTCTAACTGATCGCTATCCTTGAATTTTACCCTATTGTTATAAGTTTAATTTTGTGGGGTGACCGTATTAAGAACAAGTGTATCACATTTTTTACTGATAATGAGGCCTTGGTTCACGTGATAAATAAGTCCACATGTCAGGGTAGATATTTAATGACTTTTGTTCGTAAACTTGTGCCAGTTTGTTTGAAGCATAACATACTATTCAAAGCCAGACACATTTCCGGTTTCAAGAAAAATCTTGCGGATGAACTGTCTCGTTTTCAGATCCTACGTTCCAAGAAACTAGCACCAGGTTACATGGATGCTATGCCAACGATAATTCCATCACATCTCCTTCGTGCAAACGGGCATCATGAGCTCCTAACAGCTAGTTCACAAAAGTCTTCTGTACCAACCTACCGTCGGGCATGGAAACTTTATGAAGAATTTCAATTAAGTATTTATAATAAGTCACACATTTCCTTACCGATTATGCCAGCAACACTGGCGTTGTTTGTTGCATATTTATTTGATAATAAATATGCTTCTTCCACAGTAAATACTAACGTTTCTGCCCTTGGGTATTACCATCGTTTGGCAGGTCTTAGGGATCCCACCAAAACTTTTTACATCAGAGAGATGCTCAAAGGGTATGGTAAAATTAGTCACAAATTGGACACAATATTACCTATTACCCTTCCCATTTTAGTTCGCATAATGCAAGCTTCCACTAGTTTTTGTGTTTCTCAGTATCAATCATATACATGTATGTTTAAAGCAATGTGTTCCATGGCGTTTTTTGCATTCCTCCGTATTGGTGAAATCACAGTGTCAAAGCAACAAAGTACCAGTAGCAACCTTTTACAACTAGGTCAAGTTTCTAAGCGATGTTGTGGGTCTGGCAATGTGGTTTCCTTGGTTATTACATTCACAAACTATACACATCATTACAATCAAACTCCTTTTTCTATCGTTTTAACTAGACAACTTAAAGCTTGTCCTGTTCAAGCGTTTTTGGATTAAATTACTGTTCGGGGCACATTAAACGGCCCACTTTTTATTTAACAAGATGGGTCCCCAGTGTTGAGAAGCGATTTCAGTAAGATGCTTTGTTCAATTATTCAGCTCTGCAAACTGGACCCAAATAGGTACAAAGGACACAGCTTTAGGATTGGTGCTGCTACCTATGCAGCCGAACAAGGAATTTCTGACACCAAAATTAGGCATAGGGGTAGATGGAAATTCGATACCTTCAAACAGTACATCCGGATATCTTCTATGGAGTCTGTTCCTTTATTCTGTTTGCCAGGGGTATTTTGATGTTGTTGCTTGCAGGGGCGGCGCAACCTTGAAATCCCTGACATTGTGATTCAATGAAGAATTATCAGCTAATTTTGCATATTGTGTATCCGTTATTTTAAAACGGTTGTAGTGATCAAGAATTCTTTGAATATATATTTTAACTTCCTTTCATTTGTCAGACTGAAATTTGTCCTGGGGTGGGGCGTGCCCCTGCTTTGCATGGGCTGTGGCGATTGATTGCCCTCACCTTCGCAGGCAATACATATTTAATGAAAGTTTGTATTAATATTTATATTGGATATTCAGAACTTAATAAACCGGCCTTGTGTTAAATTTCACAAAGCCAATTTTTCACCATCATGTTTCATGTATTGCCTTTGCGAACGGAGCTCAGCACATATTTCGTTCTGACTAAGTTTGTTCTTCTGTGGGAGAAATTGAAGCATAAATACATTACTTGTGCTTGCAAATAAAATTTTATGCGACAATGAAACCACTAATTTTAATTTTCCCATGATGCAAAGAGAGGTTGGAAACATGGAATCGAGGATATAGTTTTTGAAATTTGAATCCAAGATGATGTTTACCATCGATGGCGTATTTATGGATCGTCGTATGATGGATGTCGCGTTCTTGATCTTGTCGACACACATCTTTTTTCATCGGCCCTCCTCCTCCCCACTCCTGCCTCTTTCTTGCACTATGGTGATTAGCTCTCTAGCGATTGATTGCCCTCACCTTCACAGGCAATATAATACATATTTAATGAAAGTTTGTATTAATATTTATATTGGATATTCAGAACTTAATAAACCGGCTATGTGTTAAATTTCACATAGCCAATTTTTCTCCATCATGTTTCATGTATTGCCTTTGCGAACGGAGCTCAGCACATATTTCGTTCTGACTAAGTTTGTTCTTCTGTGGGAGAAATTGAAGCATAAAAAGCGTTTGTGTGGAAGACTGATATTTTGCTGCTCTTTGGAGCATTATAAAACGGGGACTTCTGAAAACGCACGAGTGTGGACGGCCCTAATAGGGATTACTCCAGATCTTTAATACGACTCAACGAAATCAGAGGATATTAAACGTAGTGCAGTGAGTTACTGCATGGAGATCTACAAAATCTGAACGGGGTTGCGCATTCGGCCAGTAAATTTTCCCGCGCGCTCTGACCGTGACCTGTAAAGTCCTGGGGCGAGAGCCACCGAGAACTACACATCATCACACTGTCATGGCGGCGTTCTCGAACTGTGGGGAATATTCGGCTGAATATCCCAAGGTATGTTGTCTTTCCCCTGTTTTATCATAACTTTGAAACTAAAATGTTTGAAGCTAAGGTTGCTTTCAAATAATGGTTTGTGCTTTCTGTATTAGCTTGTATTGTATCTATTACGCGGGATTATGCGTAGTGTCGACGTCGTGAGGATATTAGCTTAATTTTCCAAACCACTGAATAATGTGAGCTTTTCCTTGTACTAAAAATCAAGGAAAACGCTACAGTCTGTCGCATCAAGTCGGTCTTTTAAGACCTACTTTTATGTCGCAGGATGATGACTTATTGGTTTTTCCACGTGTGAATCGAAGAGCCACTGCAGAAAATATTGGGGGTGGGGGGGGGATGTTCGTGGATGAAGCCCCCTCTCCCACTCCCCCTAGTACTCAGGCCCTGTCCGCTGGTTCTATTCAGATGAAGACTAAAACACTATTGATTAAGGACGGTGCCTCGTAATAGAGATGTATTTTTGCAAAGGTCATGACTATGGGGAAAGAGTAGATCTTAGCAAGGGGTATTGGAATGGGTAGCCACACATTTTTCAGAGATAATTAAGCAACCATAATTCCAAAAACGCGCTAAAATACAAAGAATGTATGGCAATTTCTCTCCAAATTTAAGCTCAATTATCTCCGAAAAATGCGCAGTTACCCCCAATTTTCTTTTTGGATTCTGATAACCCTTGCTAAGATCTGCTTTTTCCACATACTCATAAACCACGCAAAAATATTGTTGTATTAGTGGGCAAATTCCTTAAGAAACCTGAATATCACGAGATGCACAGAACGTATGCGTAGTAACAAAAGGAGGCACCATCCAAAGGTTAATTAAATTTGTTTTTATTTTGCCAGGATCCAGAGCATCCAAGAAATCTTATTCCTGAACTGTGTCAGCAGTTTTATCACCTGGATTGGGTCACAGGAACTGGAGGGGGGATAAGCATCAAATATGGGTCAGTATCACATGAGAACAAAATATCTACAGAACACGAAAACAGGTGACAGGGGATTGGAAAGCACACAAAAACAGGGGACAAGGCAATTTAGGACCAAGTTTAAGTTCACTTAAGGTTCACTTCCAGTAAATTTGGCATCTACCCTTTTTACCACTGGCCATTTCAGAAGTGCCCAAGACCATGACAGGTTTTGAATAGTGATTTTTTCAGTAACAAATGGCATAAGGAGACTTTCCTGTGAACCTACTTTGAAAAATCATAAACCAATTTAAGTACAGAGTAGGTAACTTTAACAAGAATGTCATGAATGTTTCTCCCTAAAAATAAGTTGTATTTCATTCAAAAGACTGACAAAAAGGTAGTACAAATATTGCAATACTTATACAGTTAGCATTGTGGGGGCTTTAGCATACTCATCACTGAAATGTTTTGTCCTAAATGTTTCCAACTCAGCCTCAAACGTCTGCTGTCACTTCAGCAAGATATTTCTTCTTAACCTGCAATCAGGCCAGATTTTAGCAGCACTCATATTCTCTGGGTGGCATGCTAAAATAGTTCATTTCATATTTCAGTGGGAATGATTTACCAGATAAAATGAAAATGCCTGATATTTGCATGTTAATGTAAATTTCATTAATAGAAAAGAATTAGATAGACTCTTCTGGCTGTTGTTGAAAGTGGCATAACACAAAAATGCATCCACGGGAAAGATTTCTTTCTGTCTTTTTTTTTTTTTTTCCAAATGTCTGAGACCAGCATCCATCTTCATTTTTAAACATGTACTTTTTGCTTGGATAAATAATTGGTTAGTTTTCCACATATGGAATGCAGAGCCTAACAATGTAGGTCCGCGATGGCATTTGTCATCTTGCCTGGTTTTGGTATGTAACTGAGTGGAGAATGGCTTATTCAGTCTCTTGTTTTCCCACAGAGATAAAATATTCATTGCACCCTCTGGGGTTCAAAAGGAAAGAATTAAGGTTTGTTACATGTACTTAATACTCTAAAAAGCATAAACTCATGTCACTGAATATAATTCTTTTACTGCTGGTTTTTTTTATGTCAATGTACAGTAAGACTTAATAATTTGTTAAATAAACCAAACATTTTTAAAACAATCATAAAAACCATCACATGCCAGCCACTTAAAATGGTACTAGCTTAATATTTAGGGGCAAACTGAATTATAAAGGTAAAGGAAAAGTCACACACGAGCCAAGGAGGCCCACACAGCTGGAGCTCATCCCAGTTTCTGTAGCATGAAGCAACTGAGAGTATTGCTTCTCCCCCCCTGGATGGGATGGTAGTCCATCATAGGGTTATCGCCAGCAGTATGTTGCCGGTACCCATTTTACACACCTGGGTGGAGAGAGACAATGTGGGGTAAAGTTTCTTGTCTAAGGAAACAACACGATGGCAGGGGCTGGGTGTCGAACCACCGACCTTCAGATCTGAAGTCCAACACACTAACCGCTACACCACTGTGCCCCCACCTAAACAAGTTGAAGCTAAAAAATAGTGTATTGTCTACTTGTATTTGATAAATTCTTTATTCTCATTTCCTGTCTGCTTAAGAATGTACTGAAAGCTTGCCACAGTTTCTCTGTATCTCAGTGGTTATAGCCTCTGAGCAATGTGTGGAATGTTGTGGATGTAACTCAATTAGGGAAGTTTGTTTCTGGTCCCTGCTGAAAAACCTAAAATTATATAGTTTAATATTATCATTGTGTGGATATTGTAAGGAGAATCTAAATGTTGAACATTATTGGGTTTCAGAATCAAGTGTCAACTTCACTTTAAATTAATTTTTTTACAGCCGGAAGACATGTTTGTATGCGATATTGAAGAAAATGAACTCTGTTCCCCTCCCCCAGCGTGAGTACTGATATTTTTTAATTTATTATATTTTGTATTTTATTTTGGCCAATATAATTAAATGCAAAATCATAGAAGAAGCAACATTTTAAATTAAGTACAGTTGGCCAGCTCACTCCTTAGAAGTAGACCCTCTAAGAAGTTTGACAAAGTACATTAATCATAGATCGTTAATGTTATTGATACAGTATACATGTTTGTTACTATACACATTCGTTTTCAGTTGCAGGAGTCATGGTACGAAAACCATTACCAGGTGTTTAGTCTGCATACAGTCGTCTCGTATTTCCTTTGCTTCATGTGGAAAGGGGACACATGAAGCAAAGGATATAGGAGACATTTGTATGCAGGCTACTAGATGATCTGTTGTACAAAATTTGTTTTCACTTATTTTTCCCCTGATAGAAAAAAACTCAAGAAAAGCCAGTGCACTCCATTGTTTATGAATGCCTTCACAATGAGAGGTAAACATTGCCAGAGGTGTCTGAAGGGAATAGTATAGGCGGCCATTAAAAAAATGTGAGACAAAAACTAAAACTTCTCATTTTTCTTGAGTTATCTTTAAAAATTCTAAATACCTGTTTAAATCAACAATGCAGAAGGAAGGAGTTAAGTATTTCCTTTATAAAGTGTTCCATGTCTTTATAAAGTGTTCTTTGACTTTTGTTCACTCTTGCTTGTGCCATAGACTACATAGACTGCATGCATTACACTGCATAACTCAAAAAGAAAAACATACATATTTAAGATGTATACAGTGTAAATTATAGTGGCATAATGAATTCAGTATGATTTGTTATAGCATGTACATTTCTTTGAACATTTTAAAAAATTGCCATAAAAATTAGCAAATGGATTTCTCTATTTATTTGTAGTACAAGATGGATTACGTGAAGGTTGTTAAGCCTTGTACCGTATTTTCTTGATTAAACGCCAGGTCTAAAAGAGGAAGTCGGAATAAGCCCCTCAGACGTTAATTTGTGGTATAATGAACTTAAGGTGTAAGGGCAAGATACAGGATGCCAAGGAAAATGAATAAAAACCCTTTCTTAAAAAATGGCGGGCCCAAATAAACTGCTGTTTCAAACAAATGCTGGGTCCACAAGGCAAAGTTTGAAATAAATGCCGGGGGCGTTTAATTGAGAAAATATGGTATAGCTGGTTGCTATAGCATTAAACACTAGGAGCATTAGCACACGAAATGCCTCCCCCCCCCCCTCCCTGACCCTTTGTCTGGAATGTTAGGCCTACATGGCCAGAGCTTAACCAAATTACATGAATTGTGCTGAAGTATTGATAGTCCTAGCTGCTATTCCACCGGGTGGTTACCTCCTGTATTTTGCTAGCTTTCAGTAATGGCTTGCTAATACCTATTTATACACCTGGGTAGAGAAAATGTTAAGTAAAGTTATTACCCTCAGACCTCTGTAACTTTCCATGTGCATTACCATCGTGGTTCCCAGAATTTTAAGTCTGACATTGACCATCACATGTCCTTTCTGTGAGGTGATCAAGTAGTAAGATAGGCTTAAAATGGCACCCATTTCTTTTCCTATCCACAACTCGTGGACAAACCTGACAAACAGGTTTAATTCCTGTTTCAGGAGCAGGGGCTGTGATACACACTCATTCCAAACACTGCGTCATGGTTACCCTGTTGCACCCTGGGAACGAATTCCGCATCACACATCAGGAGATGATCAAAGGAATGAAGAAAGGTTCAACTGGTGTCAACTACAGGTGTGTTTGTCAAGTTAGGGGCTCATATCATTTGTCATGTTTGGCCGGCAGATTGGTCAGTCTGTAAATTGTATGCATTAGGTCATAGAGCTAAGGAAACTGGCCCCACTTTTATAAGGACGCTTAGGTAGTTCTCTTGTTCTTTCCTTACTTAGGTAATGCGTGTTGACCTTGTGCACTACACCATGTGTTGCCCCTCTGTGCTTCCGTGATATCGGGGTAATCTTTTTTGCTTCACCCATGTAAGGCCTGTCTCCTTGATATCTCCCTCAACCAGTCATCTGCATGTTAATTACGTTTTCCTTTTTGGAGTCCAGTATGCCGGGAGCTTCGTTAGTGATTTTGTGGACAGGTTACCTCGCAACAAAGCCTATTCTTGTTCCACTGAATATAAATTGCAGCTACATGGGCAGAAAATTTTTCATGGTGAAACTGACAGCGAATTCTATCCATTTTAAAACTATTTCTTAACAAACTGCAATGTGGTTTATGGACTGCACATTAACACAGCAAAGACCGAGAATTTTGCGTGCTTCGTTTCTCATCCTTAACCATTATTATGCTTACGGGCTTAGTATCATTGTATGATGTTTTATACCCTAAGAAAACTCCTCTTTTGAGCTTTGTAGAGCCCTTTCTTGTGTCTCGTTCTCTGTACAAGCCAATTTCCCAAACTTGTTTTTGTGTTTAGTTCATAACATGCGAAATTACGCCTGAGATTTCTGTTTTGAGAATTCAGAAGATATGGGGCGGGATATTTTAAACGAAATTTAGACTGGGCTTAACTGGGCTTAGGTCAATCGGAATGTGAAAGTGTCATTTACCGTAACTAATTCAAATTCTCCCTACTGGTCTCCATAGATTTTATTGATTACTATTTGGGAGAACTTTTTCAAACATCAAGACAATTCATCTTTGGTGATCAATTGCTACATTCTCATGACCTGTATGTGTTATAATACACTGATATGATGAGGAAAAAATTGATACTGATCACTATTGGGGCTTGAACCAGGTCTAACTTTGGCCTCGTTTGAAAGTCGGCCCAAAGAATGATTTCACTGATTTAAATTTGTTTTCCACTACATGTAGATTCGACGAGGAACTTGTGATACCCATCATCGAGAACACAAAAGAAGAACGAGACTTGAAGGTGAACTAAAGTAGATCTTATTTCAAATACACGTAAGATGTACTATTTCATTTTCTTTTCTCTTTCAATAAGCAATTGTCATAGTGCTGTGATGAGCCTGTGATGCGAATCAGCATTTTACTGATATTGAAACTCAAAAGTTTTTTCTTTCCTTGTTTTATTATCCTTGCGCTTCCCGCCTCGATTACTATTTGCTTTTAGCGGACTGGTCTGTTTTGTACAAATACAATATTATAAATATATGCAAAGAATCAGCAGTTCAGACAGACCTAGAAGTTTTTGCAAGGGGATGCAACTGAGTGAAAGCGTGGGAAAAAGTCGGTGCAAAAGCCAGACGACCTACAACCGAGTGCAAGCGCGGGAGAAGAAACATGATTAAAGCAAGTTTGGTTTGATTTTAGTTTCTGCCGGCTGAAAAGAAAATATTTTTACGTTAGGTGGTGAGACCACGGGGCGCGAAATATTCATCACAGAAAACACAAAACTGAGGCAACGACAAGTCAGACTAGAGGAACTCCGTTTTCTGCATCTAATACGTTTTGTTTGGTTGTCAAACCCATTTTAGGATTAAAATTATCTGTTCCTCTTTTCGGGATCGTTCTGGGTTGAAGAATATTAAAATTCGACATTTCGCCTAGTTTTATTGCCTTTCGTCAAGTATTTTTAAGAAGTTCTAAAAACAACTTTTGATACCTTGTAAAAGAAGGGCAGTCCGAAAACTGCCCAAAATGTCGATCAGAACGATCCAGAAAAGGTAAATTGTGGTGATGAGAGGCGAAAGTTTCAGAGACACCGTTATTTTTTTATTTTCCTATCAAGGAAAGCATGGCAAAAGCTATGGAAGAATACCCAGACAGCAATGCGGTCCTCGTTCGTCGTCACGGTGTGTACGTTTGGGGAGAAACGTGGCAAAAAGCGAAAACTATGTGAGTACAATGGCTTAAGGACGTTCGTGCGAAAAACTTCTACAACACAGATTTTTTTCATGCTTTTGCGACAGTCAGATAATGAGTTACCTTTGTCAGAAATGCAAAAAAATTGGGGGGGTCACCGACTTCGTTTTCGAAATAAAGCGCGTGGAAAACTAGCCCAATTTTGACAAATGGGTCCTCGTAACTCGACATGGCCTCAGTGGTTGTTAGTTGAAAAACACTAAAAATGATTCACTGTATAGCCACTTTCTTAGCCAATTTTAATTTAAGTGGGTCTGTCAAGTAAATAATTTGAACCGGTATCATCCTTTCAGTTTAACTCAACCTTTAAGATGGGCTTTTGCGAGCACCGTGCAGCAAAAATAACAGTGGAATTTGATGATACGAGGGCAGAAAAGTTGAAAAAAATCCAATTTTCACAAGACAGATTTTCTTCAATTTTTCATAAAACGTAGATAAGCGACAAAGAAAGTGATCAATCAAAAGAAAATCTGGGGTCACCGAACATCTAAGAGAGTTAAACCCATGAGTAGGTATGAAAATGCCCACAAGCGCTGTCTATCTCTAAATTTCTCCAACAGCGCGCGCGCTCAATGTATGACGTGGCGTGACATTTCGACGTGAATTGCGTGCGCAGTAAGGATGCGCAGAAACAATTAGCGCGAACGTCCTTAAATATCAGGGACTTCCAGGTCTGACTACAAGTACGACTTTATTATACATTAATCACTGCGCTACTTTAATACTATCACGTGACGCACTAGAGATCTCGTGGCCAGAGTCCCCGGCTTCTCCACTATTTAACAGCATGGAAGAGCGAGGGCTCTATGAGCATGGCTGGATCGAAACTCGAATAACGACGTAACGTAAAGCTCCCGGTTAGCGGTATGCCCGTATGTTTGCTTAAAAATTGCGCCAGAGTAATGAACCCACGCACGGAATAATCTGAGTGTAATCTGTTCGAGACTAGCCCAGCGCTAGGCTTGCCCAAGAGTCACGCTAGACCGGAAAAGGAAGCAAAGGGCTTTGAAAAAATCCAGCCTTGCCCCACTGTGGAAATTACCTCTCTTTTTTGCATTGTTTTACCTACAATTATGCGCACATGTTTTTAGTTTTTCTTGTAACTAAAACGTTCCTGCTTGCTAGCCTTCCGCACCTCCTAGCGTAGTGGCTTCTCTTGCCATAATACCTTGCTCGTGTTTAGCATGGGGACACTTTGGTCGCTGAATGATGGCCAATGAACGCTGTTGCGGTTTTGTGTAGGATTGTTGTGATTTATTTGGCCAGCAATCATTGATGAATGTTGATCAAGGGTTGAATTATTGGTGTTTCCAGGTGCGAATGTTTGGATTACCTGTGCGATATCGCTACACGGATGAAATTACATGGGTTGGATCCCACAGCAAAACCTCAAGAAAATAGTGACAATGGATTATGATGAAAACGTACCATCGTTCGCCTGTTTGGTGGAGAAAAATCCTGAGGCTGCTCACTTGGAATTGTGGGAAACATGTTGTGAGGGACGCAAAGGCTTCTTGGAATGCTTAATGCTTGGGCACAAAAGGCTTGTGGGAATTCTGCAATCACGATTATGTGGTGATGACATCGCTCACGTGATAAAAACCTCAGTCGGGAATACTCGTGCCCAGTCCTTCTAAGGACTGCTCGCACCCGGGCGATCTCAACAGACTACTGATGCTTTTGGTTTTAAAATGCGGTCACCTTTTATTACGGCCACTTTATTTTGGCCTGAACAAATGCTCAGTCATTTTCTCTTATTTTGTTTACAGTCCAGTGTAAAAGGTGTACATTTTAAAATCACATTAAACACCTCTCGTGGTTCGCTTTATCACGGTCTTCACTTTTTATTTTCTTTTATGTCATCATGGATAGTATCTACCTCGCCTTCGTTATTGCGCCGCCATTATCCTTGGCGTTTCTAAAGCGGCCGTCACACGTCAAACTAATGTTGGCCAACTCGTGTTGGCAAACTCAAATTGGTGTGTGTGAACGAAACAACAACACGTTGGCAAACCGTTGGCGAAAAATAGAGCTTGTCTCTATTCTCCCCAACTTTTCGCCAACAGTTGCCAACATGTTGTTATGTCGTTCACACACACACCAATTTGAATTTGCCACGAGTTGGCCAACATTAGTTTGACGTGTGAAGGCCGCTTAAGCCAACTTCGTTAGTACTGCCAACTTGTTAATACGGCAAGGTTTTCGTGGGCGTTTGGTCGGCGGGGTGGGACTACTCTTACTCGAAGGATCATATACTACTGGGCTCAAATCATTTACGATCACGCTAGAAAAACTACAGATTCCTGGGTTCAAACTATTCACTAAACAACAGTCTTTGAAGGACTACTCTCCCGAACAAACAGGCCACATTCCTGGGTTCAAACCTTTTACTACCAAGTCTTTTGTAGACTACTCTACCTGGACGATCACACTTGACAGACTACTGATACTCCTTGACGGGGGAGACTTAAGAGCGAAACAAAGAACTTTTCCCTAGAAAGTTCCCTATGATCACCTTTAAAGTACTCCAGGGCTCAGCTCCTAAATATCTCATTGATTTAATTTCTGTCCTTCTGCCATCTCGTTATGATTTACGGCGAAATAACAAGGGAATTCTTCTGAGCACCCCTAAGCGTTTCACAAAAGTTACCATGGGGGATCGATCATTTATGGCGGCTGCGCCACGGCTTTGGAACAGTCTTCCCATATGCATTAGATCTGCTTGCAGCCCGAATGATTTCAAACAAAAAGGTAAGACATTTTTATTCAGC
>Ga0126336_10001088_pt1 | contig 13322 bp, 5 predicted proteins | sample SidCmetagenome_FD_92530 | JGI IMG/M metagenome (GOLD analysis project Ga0126336, IMG submission 92530) | Coral microbial communities from El Islote,Puerto Morelos, Mexico - Siderastrea C C metagenome | ecosystem: Host-associated > Invertebrates > Cnidaria > Coral | place: El Islote,Puerto...
AAACAAAAAAAAAAAAAAAAAAAAAAAAAAAAAAAAAAAAACGCGTATTACTAGACCTCGTCCTGACGGCGGGGTAATTATTTTACAACAGTGTTTACCTTAGCCATAATCAAAATACGCCACTATCTGGTAAAGGGTTTTACTTAATGACACTACAGAAATGTCGACATCTAAACACTCCACAAAACAGTAGCGTGTGGCCGGACATCAGCAGACAGTCTAACATTTCTTGAGGTTTGTGATTTCATTTCAAAGGAAGAAACAAAGAGAGCAAATTTGCTGCATTCTATTTCATAGTTTACTATCAAAACAAATTTTTATTAAACTATAGCTCGCTGATTGCTCGATTTTGTCAATAATCAATGAATCCGAAAAATGGGAGAAAGTTTAGCCAAAAATTTATTAAAATTTGTCTGAAAAGTTTTTATCAAAAATGCCAAGAATATTTTATGATAAAGAGTAACTTGCATTTCTACAGTTTACACTTTTACAGCAGCTGTTTCATATGATCATAAATTTACTGTAAAGATTAATTTACAATTTCTAGATTTGTTGATAAAATTAAAACTGAAACACTTACAATAATTGAATGGCTGAAAGCAGATCAGACAACAAGGCTGAACAGCTGATCAGAACTTTTAATTCAACGATGTTAAAAATATTTTTCCAACCGTTCTTACATGTTTAAATAAAAAAATTAAACTAAGGCCTGATATTTCCAAGAGTCAGCAGCTGATTATGGCGATGAAACCCTCGTTTCCTTCGAAAGTGGAAATTTTATCTCATATTTCACTTCACGAGAATGGCGGTTATGTTTTGACGCCGAGAAACGCATGGGTGTTAACTTCTTTTAACCTCAAGACTCTTTCACTTCAAAGAAAACGTCTGAGACATTGCTCAAAACTTTTCACAGATGAAAAATTTTGAAATATTTTCAGTGTATTGTTGTTTTGCTGCATGAAAATCATTTGAAAACAAACATCACCTCCACGCGGCGACGAGTGAGCAGAGGAGATTCCAATACCGATAAAAGCGAGGCTTATACGAATCCGAAACCGCGAAGAATACAACCAAAACAAAAAAGGAAAACCTTTCAAAAGGCTGTGAATACACCTTCACCCAAGAACTACAGAAGCAAATAATTCGTAAAATGAGAATATCAGGTGAACACGACATAAAATGAACAGAAATTACATGCATACCTTTTGACTAATGACTTCGCGCACTTTGGTGGCCTGCTCTCGAAATTTTTCGAGTTGGCTTTCCAAATATTTACACCTTTGTTTGTAGTAAACTTCATTCTCGTCGCTTTCTTCTGTAGAAAATTCCTCCGGTCCGTTGCTCGTTGTAGAATCTTCCATTCTTCACAATCAGGGGCAGTTTACAACTTGCTCTTCCTGTCACCAGGCGAGCGCGCCATTTCTGTTAACAGACAGATAAATTTCACTGAGCTTTCCTGAAAGCACACCGGCTTCTAAACCCTCTTGCGGCATGTAAACTTCGCTCAGACAAAATGCTTAGCATATTTTTTTCCTGACGTTCAAACGGAACTTAGTTAAGTTAGACCGTTCGACTAACAAATTCGAAAAGAGAATTATTGACTTTTCGACCCTAACTCATGTGATGTCATCGTCGTTCAGCGTGACAAAATATATGCTTAATCCTCAGGGTGCCTAATCCTTTAACTTACCTCGATACCAGCCCAGCTATTCTTTGCAAACAAAAGTGAAAAGGCGTGTCCAAATTTACAACACGAGAGACTCTCCAAAAATACAAATAACACAATATAAACGAGCGACAAGTTATCTTCTCAAGTCACGAAGTCTGACGAAAATCACACGACTATTTACTTCGGTCGGGTTGACTTCGTTTGGCGACCACTTCCGGAGTTACGGATAAGGACTTTTTTCGACGGGGGTGGCTTTGTTTAAGAGGCGAGGGCGGGTTTAATTAGAAAAACTATCTTTGTACGTGACCAATGATTCAGAATTTACTAACAAGAGAGACAGCTGGGTATATCAGTTTTAAAAAGACATTTGCGACAATTCATAGGGTATCGGTCCAACGAAATGCAAACTTTGGTGGCAACCGAATCAAAAATACCCTGCGAGCAGTGGTTTCTCCAGGCCGGACTCTACGCTTCGTAGCGTAGCGTCCGGCCTGGAGAGACCACTGCTTGTAGGGTAAATCAAAAATGGCAAATTGACTGAAAATCGAAATGGAAACTCGTTAAAAATTTCTCTGCTACTTTCATCGATTTTCTTTTAAGCGGAACTAAACGCTCTAAGCACGCTCCACACTGACAGTACAAACCGTGATACTGGTCATTCCGTCATTTTCAGTCAGAACGAGCCTTTTTGGCTGTCATCCATAGTTTTTACAGAATAATCTAGAATAATTCGATCAATTTGCGTTGTTCAAATATTATCTGAATTTATACATTTTTTTCTAAATTTATGCCTTCAATGTTTCGAATCTGCTACAGAAATCGGAGGGAGGTCTATTACACTGCCTAAGTCCCTTAAATTTACTTGTTGTAAATAGAAAGTTACTTCATAGCGTTTGGATCCCCCCTTTCAGGTTCAGTTGTGATAAATGGTCTTTCAAAAATGTCGGCCCGCAAAATTTAAAATATCTTGCTGTCGCGTTCATTGAGTGTTCCACAATGTTTTCTTATATTTCTTTCTTAAATCACAAAGCTGACAAAAGCCTTTTGAAAATTTTTTGATCAAAATTGAAGACTCCAGCTCGCGCAGAAAGTCATCCTTGTCGTTGGCAAGTTTGGCTCTCACCACACCTATATATTTTTTCTCTTACTCAATTCAAAAAGCGGGTAGCTTCGAGTAATTCGGCTGCCGTAAAGAAAAAGCGTTGTTTTAAGGATCTTTGAACGTTCCACTAAAGAAATCCAGTATACTTACCACAAAAGAACCATTTAGTGAGCTAAAAACTGGCAAAATCGTCAAGCTCGTGAAGCCTTTCTATGTGCCGCGCTAAATGTAACACATGTTAATTTTGGCAAAGTGACGCGGGTTTCTCATGTAAAAGCTAAAAGCCTCTATGACAACTGAGTATGATTGACAACATTGTCACGGTAAAGACAGCGCTAATGCTTTTTAAAATCTTCTTGCTTTAACTTTTTTTCAAATTTTTTTCCACTGATTTCAGCTTAAAAGGAGACTATTCCAGACTGAAGCCTGTAGGCTCCTGACTATTCTACATCTATTATGGTTGACTGAACTGTTTAATTTTCCTAAGAACAGCTGGCAACTCTAGCTAGTCAGTCGCGCGCTAGGTTCAACCCGTCTGTAGCCACTAGCTTCCACAAGTTCAGTTCCTCGGCCATGCTTGTACTTAACAAAGTGATCGGGGGACGGCCATTTTACTGGATTCTTGACCCTGACAGAGTGTTTTACTGCAATATTTGTTTCTATCCTTTTTTGTTGGCCAAGGGATAAAATACCAGGTTATCACTTGAGTAATTATTTTACACTAAGACAGTTAGCAAATTAATAAATATTTCTGAAAATGTCTTTAATTGATACACTTGCATGAAACTCCTGTTATAATATTACGTCGATCAGGGTCGCACCGGCAGGAGAAAGGCTTAAGGGGCTCAGGAAAACCACTTTGTATATTAGCCAGCTACCTTAAATGTTTTTTTACTATGCTGGCAGAGGTTTCATTCTGGCATGGTTTTTAGCATATGCCGTACGAAGTCGTTCGCGAAGCTGATTTATATTCGCGTAAGGAAGCCAAAAACTACGCGAATACCAGCGCAGCATACGACTTAGGCGCGGGCGTCGTACTTCACATGAGCCGAATCGAATTCGAGTTTAGGAGCACCTACTCAAATTAATTTGGGACGGCCGATTTGATTCAGACGTCGAAAAGGAATCGGCTCATGTGAAGTTATTGCTGCATGACTAAATTTTCTCGAGTGCCTAAGTACAGACGACTTGCAAAACGTTCTTGCGAAAAGGCTAGGTTTGCTTCTAATGATCCCCTTATAGAAAATATGATTTGATCTTCTTGCACGGGAATATTTTAAAAAAAAAAGAAAAAAAAAACGAAAGTTAATACGCTGGGAAACCTCGCGAATTTCACCTCTTGGGTTCTTTGCCAATTATTTGCCTTATACGTTGGATTGCCAGATTTACAGTGAAGACACTCTCTTTTCACTCAATTTTTTTTTTACATCTTTCTGACTTGTTTTCCACAAATCCTCATTAAGTTCCATTAGGAGCCATATGATGCAGATGTTAAAATACGACTAGTACTGTACCGGGGCCACCTACTCGGCAAAGTTTACCAATCAGATCACAGGAAATTATCAATACATTCCGAGAAAGTTTGTTCGAGCCAATCAGCGGCTCGTATTGAAGAAAACAATAATTTACTCAAAAGCACAAAATTTGAATATTGATAGAACCTCTCTCCTCCGCAGTGGCTCCTGCTGGGTATCCCAGTAAACATGGCAATAATCGAAAACAAGAGCCATGCATTATGGCTCTTGTCGAAAAATAGAAAGCGCGCGGCTTCTCTTTCCCCTTCCCATCGCCCCCACCCCCCGCGCTTTTTTTCCCCTCTCTTCAGCCCTCCCTACGATACAAAGAGGCCTCTGCGGAGAAGGGAGTGATAGAACTGGTAGTTCCTGGTAGTTCCTAAACGAAGCCTTTTAAGTACTGCGAGCAGACGCTTCATTAACAAGTATCACATTTCTTGATCACGAAAAATGCTAGAAAAAATGCAAAAAACATCCATTTGGCATAGTGTATATCTAGTCCAATTCTTGAAAACGAACCTGCAGAAATTTACAGCCATTTGAGTGGAAAAGGGCCAAAAGGGAGGCTTTTGCGTCCTGTAGGGCCAAAAATCACACGAACGAAGGAAATGCGCTAGGGCGTTTGTGTCCTTGCATATGGTCGTTAAACACATAAATTCTTGTACATCCTTCAAGGCAAGCAATTAGCATCAATATAGGAGGTAAGTAACGGTAGGCGAAGTAATTGTGAACTGACGTGCAAACAACCATCTGGTTAGCCATCCACTCAGTCCTGTTATCATTCCCGACTATAAATCCGGTGCGGACTCCGGTGCGACGTAGTCGGAAGAGAGAGGCCCTGGGAACGAAGATCTGTGCTGAACAACAGACCGAAACCGACACAAGTTAAGAGAAGTCAGAGAATGGCACTCAGCATGTTCCTGGAACATGTTGAACGGAATTTCTGTGATCTTTCCTATCACTTTAACGCTGAAACCATGGATCACATGTACAGAGCAACACAGCAGATTGTTGAACAGGTCGTGGATGACATAGGGAGAATAAAACCTCACCTGAATGTTAAGGAAGTAATAAGCATCGGCAGTTTTGCAGAGGGAACTAAGATTTGTTCTCCAAATGAGTTTGACTTCTTAGCATGTTTTGATTTTCTCTCCAAGAAGGAAAATGTGCGAATTGAGGGCACTGAAGGTTGCCAACCAGGTTACATGGTGGCTTTTCTCAACTCCGGCTTTGATGAGGCCATGGCGAACATAACTAGGCGACTCTACCAGGATATTTGCTGCATACACCATGAAGGATTGCGTGCAGAGTTTGTGGATACTCTGAAAGAGGTCGTTAAAGCCATGTCAAAGAAGAAGATTGTGACTCCACTTGGTGTCATGGTCATTAAAGGTTCAGACTATTTAGCTTTGAAACTAGAGTGGCACAAGTTTGAGGAGAACTATAAAGGTCCTGAAGTATATAGTGGACTTTGTGAAAGAGACTTTACATTAACAACTTCCTACTCACTAGATATTGGTGTTGATATTATGCCAGCAGTGTCTGTTGAGGACTTTTCTCCTCTAAGTGATATCCATGGTTTTCCTAGACATATATTTGGAATGACAGGAAACCTAAAGTTTCATCTTGTGTGCAAAGTGTCAGGGCAGTCCCCTAATGCACCTTATCTCCACATTTCCCATGCTACCACTGAGGTTTTTCTCGTGCGCCATCTACATCCAATCCATAAAAAATGCTACAGGGTACTAAAGTATCTTCTGACTCACACCACATATTTTAACAGGCCAATAAAAGACATAAGCCTGTCTTCTTATGTGTTTAAAACTGCTGTCCTTTTCCATGAATATGAGAAGCTGTGCTCAGGTACTCCAGATATTGTAACCTGCTGTATTGAAATTATACGATATGTCAGAGTCAAATTAAGGCAGGGTGTGTTTCCACCATTCCTGATGAGAACAACAAATGCTTGGGGGCAGTGTTACAAAATTCCTGTATCAGATGCATGGAGGCCAACAGACCTAAACAGAGAAATCTGCTCGTTTGACTGGTGTTTTGTTTTGTGGTTTCAGCTTTGGAGGCAATTTCTTGGCAAGGCATTGACAATATTTCGAAAAATAAAAATGAAATTGCAAACAGAAGAACCAGAAACTAGTGATAGCAGCACTTTATTGGATGATGCTTCACTGACTTCACTAAACACCATGTCTCAGACACGTAATTTAGTGGATTATATTCCAAATAAGTATGATTCATTTCTAGCTGAGTTTGCAGTTTTAAGAGAGGATGCATTTGTCATTACAACTAAGTACTCTCAAGATGCAAAAGATACCACGACAAGTAGTTTGGTTAGCCGATGTCCATCGGAAAAAGTCTGGGAATTAGTTCTACCTAAATTTCCCGAATATCTCAGTCGAATTGAAAGTGTGTGTGGCAGGGAAATGAGTATCCCAAAGGAAGAATTTGAGGAAGTGGTAGAAGTGGGCTGATATTTTCTTGAAAATTTACCCTGCCTTTTCTCACCAATGGCAAGTGAATACTTCCATGGTTAGTGTCATAGCTGCTGTGTTAATGTAATTTATTATGCCATTCCTTCCTTAGAACGGCCAACATCAGTTGATTTTACAACAATGGTATCAAAAAGATAGCTAATCATTGCTCAACAAGTTTAACTCATTTTCTTTATATAACAGGTCACTATAGTGACATTTTACCCATTCAAGAGCACCCTTGATTCTAGCTTTTAGCACTCCCACTGCAAAAATGATTCATGATTCATGGGATAAAATGCAACTTTTTGCCAAGTTTAAACATAACTGAGTAACTGGTTTAGAGGTAACTTAGTAGTTAAGGTGCCTCTGAACCCTCTCCTGCAGGGTCTTTTAACTTTGTTGTTTACAATTATTTGCTAAAATATAACAGAGGCCATCAAACTAGTTTTTAGTTGTCTTAACAGTTGGATTGCAAAATTAAGATACATGAACTATATTGTTGCTGTGGTAACCTTCGGGCTCTCACATGTAGAAAATGACTGTAGGTCATTTACCAACAATTGGGCATTGATGCCATTGTCATAGCACCAGCTGAGAAAGAGAGGTATTATCGATTCACCAAAGCAGAGGTACTGAAAAATGGCAAAAATTCTATCTTCTCAAATCCCCTATAATACACTTTGTTTGCCCCCAAATTTGGCATAAACTTTTGTTCTCAAATAATCCAGGAAGGCCTGCATATTCCAAGAGCATTTGAAAACTATAACTTATGCAAAATTTGGGAAGAGGAGAGGGCAAACAGAGTGTGTTATTAGAAAATAGCCAGTTAAATATATGGGGTGGAGTGGCAATTACAGTTGTTGTTTGGCTCGGGGGGGGGGTACTGCCACATATGGGCTACGTAGGTAGGGTGTGGCTTTCAAGCAGTTTACTCTAGGACAGGGTATATAAATCAGAGCGTTTGGGTCTAGAATAGGGTATCATTTTTCAGGAAACTGATCAGTTGGTTGAAGATTTTATCTAGACTAGGGAAACAGCTACTCTAGGATCAGGGGGATTTGGGGAGTTTACTCTAGTATAGGGTAGCAAGATTTAGCTGAACTAGCTCTGGTATAGGTTAAGGGTTCCAGGGTCCCAGTGCAACATCCCCACCCAGAAATTCCTAAAGTAACCCCCGGGGTTTGGCTTCTTATGACCCCTGCTTAGGACTAACAGTTTTCTTTCTGTTATGGTTAACACTGGTTAATAGACATCTTTAAGAAAGACATTTGCATTTCAAAAGTTCAAAATTGATTTCCATTTTTGCAAAACACATCTTTAATGGTACATAGATCTCTTAGGATCTTTCTAGATGAGAAGACTAGGTTGACATATGCCCCATCAGCCATGAGAGTCAGACCAAGACAATTGAATTCTAAAAAAGCGTTTTTGACATTTTCTGGTTAAAAAATAGAATAAACCTTGGCTGGGATAGTTTTAAGGTTATTTTCTTCTTGAGTAACAGTAATGTCCCATTGTTTGCTCCTATCGACTTAACTTTTTAGCCTTTAGTCCCAGGGGAATACTCCCTTATATAAGCCATATAGGTATGTGCCGCCCAAAAGGGTAGGGTTTTGCGCCGTTTTGGTCTGAAAACGGGTATAGACTTTGCCCATTTTGGTCTGGAATCGGGTATGGTTTTCAAGAGAATTACAGGGGGTGTATAAACCCCGGGTGAGGGGGTACTCCCTCTGATGGCCTATGCGGGAACGCTTTGCCCCAGCAGGGGTACCTTTTTCGGGCTCCAGGTATATGAAAGGGTAGGGATTTTAATTTTCTCGTGGAAGTATACGAAAGGGTAGGGAAAACTGTCATTTGGGTCTGTGAAAGGACCCAAAGGGCTAACAGATGAATCTTATGGCTTTATAAAGTCGAAAAAACGTTATATTTTTGTGATTGAAAAATGACAGTGCATTTACAGCAGTTAAAAGGGATGCAAAGTTCTAAACAAGGTATGTGAAAGGGGTACCATTTGTCAATAGAAGGTGTAAAAAAGGGGTACTTTTTTCGTGAAAAATGGTATATAAAAGCAATAGAGAATGAGCTACTCTCTTGATAAAAGGGTAAGGGGTTGGAGCTCGGGTCAGAGCCTCCCCGTATAAAAATTTGTTGAGTACCCCTCCCCCCTCCCTGGCTATAAACGTATTTACCGTTTCAGTTTTAATCGGAATAAAGAGATATATGCGACTTCAAAATGGATTTTAAGAAATCTTTTTTGTTGGCGTTCTAATGTAAGTAACAATGACATAATTTCTGAGAGGCCAAGTCTGAAAACGGTGTGAAGAATGACATTTTTTGGGTCTGAAATAGGATCAGGATTTGGAGAACCGGGCGGCACACCCCCACCAAGAAATTTCAGTGGTACCCCCGCCGAGCTGTTAGTATGGGTAACGGTTAATCCCATAGAGATCCCAAGGTAGGGCTGAAAAGAAAAAGCAAACAATCAGTGAAGTCAAAATTACCGATGAGGCATAGCTAAAATGGTTTCTTTACAGGGGTGTAGCTGGGTTAAAATGGGCTCAAGTAATAGCGTGTTAATAGAGACAAATACAACAGTATTCTCTTTAACTGAGAGAGCCCGTCTGTTGTTTGGAACCCACTTACTCAAGTCAGCTTAGCAGAAACTTGACTTGCTTCTATGTCCTCAACCCCTCCCATCCCCGCTCTTTCAGGAATAAAAGAGTCTGTTCGTTGATAATTCTCCGCTTATTGCTCATTTATTAAACGCAACATTTTTACAGCATAAAGGAACGGCTGTGCTACAACCGTTTACAATTCAGCGTACGTTAACTTAGCTTGCTTCAATTTCCTATAAACTCCCCACCCTTTCGCTTGGCCTCACTGTGAACGGAAATGCTTTCCACATTTTCTGCAGTATCGGTCTTGAAATCCAGATTTGACAGATCGAAGGGCAACGCTACTGATTTAAATGTCCTTCAAGGGTCGTGTTGCAAAATGTTTTTACTCCTTTCTTGAAACTGTTTTTTGTGGTTCATTTTAGAGTTCATCCTTTCGCTCGCCTTCACTGAAGAAATGCTGGCCACATTTTCTGCAGTATCGATCTTGTATAATTTTCACGCCGTCTTCAAAGTAAATCTCAACGGGCTGTTCTGCATCTATTATGTCACGTTGTCCATCGGGGCAGGGAACAATCTTTTCCACTCGGTACGAATCAGCGGTGAAGGACTTTGAGTAGCCGGAATCCGGAAGTCTTGTCTGGTGAACTTAGGAGAATTGTGAAGAATACAAGACTGACAAGAGCTAAGGCAGCAAAAGTCGAGGCCCTCATACTGACTGGCGCTTGCAACACAATCAGGAATTTGGATGTTGATGCCTAATTACAGCTGTGAAGTCTGATTGAACTCAGGTTAAAAATTGAGATGAGAAAAAATGCTGACAGAAAACCAACAGTACTGAAAACCAGTAGAAACGTTGAAGCAAATCTGCGTTTGTTCCCGCAGTGGCTTGACATAACCCCTTTAAAAACGAACGTTGCTAACATGAAAAAAATGGGAGTGACTCCTCTTGTTCTGCTTTATACAGAAACCTTTTCCAGGAAACTGGAAAATAGACGACTGAGAGTTCTGTGACGTCACAAATAATGCTTTGCAGGTACAAACGACAAACGCTAGTAGGCAAGCCTTTGTACAGCCCCCAGCTAATTGTCAGAGGGAGAGTTAGGTCTTGCATCCGTAGTGTAATACAATGTTAATGAAAGCTTCATTGAAGTCACCATCATCATCATCATCATTGTCATCGTCGCTATGACCGTCAGCATCATCATTAACGTCACCATGTTCCAATTCTCTGGCCGTAATAATTCAGTAATAATTAACTCTGTTGAAAACGCAACCCTGTGATAGGTCATTATAGTCAACCCAGTCCTCTGTCTTAGCTCTTCATTGGTGGTAGTAGAACCAAAGATGGCTCAGTGAAAGTGATAGAGGATAGTGAATTAAGCGAACAGCCTCACCCGTGCTATGTGAAGGGAAAGAGAGTCGAGGGTGGTCACGGTGGGCCACAGATGTTGCAGCTCAGTCTGGACGGAAAGCGATTATACTTTACAACATCGCTGTACAGTGTATGGGACAACCAGTTTTATCCCAGCCTCCCCAAGTACGGCAGTCAGCATTTTCATTGATAAGAATAGATAGAAAAAAGTACTTAATTATTTCCTTCCTCGAAAGTCTGGTTTTATGGACTGCGGACGTACATGTAATCACACGACGACGACTTAAAAGGATTGAAAACGCGGCGTTCTTTAATTGTCTTAATTTGAAAATTTATCGCGATTTTCCCATCTTGCTTACCTTGTCAAATGTAGTCGAACCCTCTTGGAGCTGAATTCCTGACTATTCAAGTTCAGAAAGAGAGAAAAATGCGATATTCGTTTTCGTTTGTTTACGTCCTCCATAAATTATAATCGAGGTTATTTATGTCGAAGTCGTGCAGTTACGGCAAAGAAATGTATACTGATCTAAAAAGTTTAACCAAATGTCATGTGGGGAGTCTTTGTGTTAACTTATTAAACCTATGATGACTTTCCTGATGCCAACTCCTTGAGTATTTTTGTATTTTCTTAAAAATACCCTGCCATTCTAGAAGCTTCTACTTCCTCATAAACCATTCATTCAACGGCCACCATTCCAGAACGGCCGCTTAGTTCTCTCTCCAAGTTAACAGATGTGGAGATGATTGACTGTAGCATTTTTCTCTCTTACACTTCTTCACAGGAAAGGTAGCATGTTGCTTCAAGTGGACGTTGATACAGTGAATGGTGGTCTCAAGTTGAATTCTGATTTCTGCGTTGATTTTGGAGAGGAACCCGATGGACCCGCCCTTGCACATGAAGTGCGATATCCGGGAGGAGACTGTTCCTCTGACATATGGCTGTAAAGTCTCATGTCTTGATCCCTCACAAGTATGGAATCCCATCATTATAAAACCGAATTATATAGCCAAAATTCAATTGTACGGTTTGACGTAGACTAAGAACTATGTAACGGCCAACGTAACCTTTCAGTGATTTCATTAAGTTTTTGCACTGTGTTCTGATACGCCGGTTTAATACATCCTTTCCGAGCTCGTATTGTACGTGTTGCGACAATGTGTAATTAGAATTTTATACTCTAGATTGCTGGGTAACATTTTACCCTCAATTGTACTTTTATCACTTTTTTATCAATAAAGGAAAAAAGTTCAGAAATTCCAATTCTTTATGTTTAAAAAAGTACTAGCGTGAAGGAGTAGGTTCTCTTTTTAAACAGTTCAGCCCATTCCCTGGCAGGACTTTATAAAACAATTAACCTGCCAGCAGAGTCTTTCTTATTTGCCTGATTTTGACGATCAAGAAGAAGACTAAAGGATGTTCTACTAATAGGTTGTTAACTGAAAATAAGGCACTCGCAATAAATATTAACAGAAATTCCTGGCTCGGTTGTTTATTCAGTTAGCTGATTGCATGGTCACCGCGTATTCAATTTTTAGGAAAGTACAACGCAGTTTTTATAGTTCAATTTTTTCGCAGATCCTGTATTCTGAATTAACCCAAATGTTCATTTCACGGTTATTTTTTTCTACCTTTATTCCTTCCTGATGCTCAGATCACGGTTTGTCCGTCCCACGTCTATCAACACTGTTAGGACAGCTGTTACCACTTTACCTCTCTCGCCCGGAGTTACAACTTTTCATAGCATCTGAACTAAAAAAGTTTGTAATTCCAGCGCGAAAGGAGCAAACAGATCGGTCTTTCCGGTTCAGATTTAGCCTGAGTTGCTGGCAGTTTTATTTTTTGAGTGGGTAAATGAGCAGGTGAAGCCAGGAAGAGAATGCAGCGGATACTTCTTTTGCCGCTCGTTTGCCCGCGCTTTGCTCGCGGCCTCACCGCTAATTTACGCGAGAGAAGAGATCACCAGCTACACCAACTACACGTCAATTTATATCAGTTTTATTACTTCACCTGACTCTTGCTGGTAACTAAGAAGCAGTCTATTTCGAATCGATCTCTCTGACCTTTCTTTTCCGCGCCTTTCCTTAGTCTTATTTATCCCTGGGTCTTCAGTGCTAGGTTCCTTTACCGTATTCATGTAGGGGCCCTGGCTCAACTTCCACAAAATCTCTTGATTTTTCCAACCTAAGACGCCTGATTTTGCTGAAAGAAACTGTTCAAGAGGAAAACCTTTTTTTGCTTTTATAACGAGATATGTTATCTTTTACTTCATGAATAAGACTGATAAGGAATACGACGTGACTGGATCCCAACCGGAATAACGAATCAATCAATCATTTGCGTTCTAATCAGGGGCGTAGCCAGGATTTTTCGAGGTACGCACATTTTTCTGCTTTCTCTCCCCCCCCCCCCCCCCCCCCCCCCCCCCCCCCCAAAAACCCCAAAAAAAAAAAAAAAATTTTTTCCCCTTTTTCATTTTTTTTCTTTTTCTTCTTTTTTTTTGGTGCCAAAAAAAAATTACCTTTCTTTCTCTCTGTTTTTTTTTATACAAAAAATTCAT
>Ga0126336_10001089_pt1 | contig 13319 bp, 6 predicted proteins | sample SidCmetagenome_FD_92530 | JGI IMG/M metagenome (GOLD analysis project Ga0126336, IMG submission 92530) | Coral microbial communities from El Islote,Puerto Morelos, Mexico - Siderastrea C C metagenome | ecosystem: Host-associated > Invertebrates > Cnidaria > Coral | place: El Islote,Puerto...
AGTTTCTTAAGACAAGGTCAAAGGCTGTTATTAGCAAGAAAGTTAATATATCCTTAACATTTTTCAAGTAATCATGGTGGTTCTTTTCGGTCAAGTGACGTGTTATTTGACTTATTTTTGAAAATACCTAGTTTTCTGCTCGGGTTCAATTCAAGAGGAAACATCCAGTGAAAGTGTTCATCTAAATGACATAGAGTACTTCCAGCACTTTTCGTTTGGAATGATCGTTTGGAATGATCTGAAATAACTTTATGAACCTGATGTCTTTTTTCTTGTAAAATGTAAGCTTTGGGTAACAATAATCGAATGTTAAAATTTAATGATGTTCGTCCCGCATAATGTCGGAATGGTCTCCTCTAGCCAACATTGCAAAACGCTCTTCTCTTTGTCAATGCAACATAATAATCGCATATCGTTTATTTCCCAAATTTCAAATTAGGGAAGAAAGCATTTCGAAATTACATTCCTCCAAATAGGTCTGGCACAACATAATTAGTAAAGGAAACAACAAATTGCGACATATCGCAGATACAAAATGGATCCTAAGTCAGAAAGTCTTTGTTTTCAAACATTCCCAAACATTCTTGTTTGTAAGCTCTCCAGACGCCTCGCTTAACAGTAAACAAAACAGCAGTAATCATTGTATACCTTGGCCACATTTTCCTGAACAGGCAGACCACTCTCCAGCGATCCATTTTGATGGCACAGTCGGGGCAGATTCGTTTGACAGTAAAGGTCTGTAGTATTGAAAAGTCAGCTCCCTGAGGCCGTTCATAAAGGTAAATGAACTAAAAAATAATTTCTAAATTATGTTGGTTTGATGCTTTACAGTAAATACAGAGGAGTTTACTTTTGTACTCTCTATTATGTTAATATGGGCAGTCAACAAACTGACTTACCACTACCCTGAGGGGCACTTTTGTGGGTCCATCTACTGTGATTGAATCAGCGTATTGATTGGCGTTATGACTGTACTCGATTCTTGTTCCTTTGTGATAAACTGCTCGGCTCCAGCTCGGAGGACGGATTATGTATTGTCCTGTTAAATGATCTTTGATTCCTATTTGATAATGAAATGAATATTTCCATGAAAGCATATGATTAAAAAAATCTAAAAATCTAAAAATCTAGACTTACCAACCAAACAGCTAACCACTAAACCTTTTCCTTTAATTAAATGAAATGCCGAGTGTCTTTCTCCTTTTTGATAATTAAAAAGTTGGCTTGACCGCGATTACAGCCTTCGTATTCTTTCGTTCACCTTCGTAATTACCTTATGTTAGTTGCTTGACTTCCTGGTCAAATAATACCCTGGTTGTTCCACAAACGTTTTTTGCAAAGAATAGCTATTTAAGTATATTAATACTTTCATTACAATAACACTGCTACGGTAAAAATATACATTTGAAAATAAGAAGAGGGGATAACTGAGAAGAAAAGAAATGAAGAATTGCAGTACAACATTAATAAATTCTTTAATTTAGCGGAAAAAGACCAACACTGTAAGCACTTTGCCTTTTATACTGTTTGTGTGTTGAAGAAATTAAGCTAAATTAGGTTTTTCACCTGGAAACCTCTCTTACATTGTAGCTGCTCAGTTAGTTATCAAGAACATGTTTTACGTTTACGACCTTGTTTTATGTGCCAGTCCCTGCCATCGTGTTGTTTCTTTAGACAAGAAACTTTACCCCACATGGCCTCTCTCCATTCCGGTGTATAAAATAGGTACCTGCGACGTACTGCTGAGGGTAACCATGTGATGGACTAGCATCCCATCCAGGAGGGACCGAGGGAGTAGCAATACTCTCAGTTGTTTCATGCTATAAGACCGGGATAAGCTCCGGCCTTGTGGGCCTCCTTGGCTCGTGCGCGACGTAGCCACTTTACCTACCTTTTCTTTTATGCAGTGGCCTGTCTGTCCTAATGTAAATATTTTCAGTGATTCTCCGCTCTCAAATTGCAAGTTAATGTTAGAATGCAATAGTGTGCTAATATAACATTTAAATTAGGGGAATGGGTTAAAGAAAGAGCAAACTGAGAGTAAACGGTGACTAGTGAATGAACCTACCAAGCATATTATATGTAGCATTTGATTTTTTCTTAATTTTTGCATTTGCCGTCCCCACTGGGAGAACAACAATAGTGTCTGGAAATAAATGTAAAGAAGATCCTCGCAGTTATTAAAGCAACTTATGCAGTTGCGAAAAGAAAGCCTGAAAAAATCAGGCTTGCCGGGATTCAAACCCTGACCTCTGCGATACCGGTGCAGCGCTCTAACCAATTGAGCTAACAAGCCAACTGGGAGCCAATAGTGTCTGGATTGTCAAAACCTGGGAAAAGAATTATATAGCTTGTCAAACAAATTGAAATGTATCGTGGTAATGATCTTCCTTTTAAAGTCCTTGTTTCTTGTTTTTTTTCTCTATTTCAATTTTTATTTACACGACAAACAAACTCCATCCCCGGTTTAAACCTTGAACAAAACTTCAGAACTTCCACCATTTCAACAAACAAATTATTATTCGCTAATATTGATTGTATAGATTGGTTGTTGATTGCTGATTGGCAATCAGTGACTGATTTTTATTGATTGAATTCTCCAGGACAAGTGGCACAACCCAAATCTTGTTATTAAGCTCATAAGAATATAGGTAAGTACCCAGTACCCCCTTTTTACTTTGCCATATTTAAAACGATGCGTTTTACACTCGGACGCACAAGCAAAGCCACAACCAAGGGACGGCCCTTGGGTTTTTGAGTGTTATTATATTTCGAAAAGATTTTATCTTTTGTAGAAAGCCCTTGGTGTGCTCTACATTATGGGTATATATTATGGGTTAAAGTGCTACTGGGGGGGGCTTGGTGACGTCATCAAAGATAGCCACCATCTTGGTGGTAAAAAAATGGCAAATTAAAATTTTTATGCTAGACCTGTAGAATATGGCATAATTAGACACTTTGCTGCTTTTTGTCAACGTTGTGTCAGCAAAAATGGCTTGACCACTACTAACCTACGCCAAAATGTGGCTATCAGATGTGCGTGCTGCTGGGTTTTTTGTTTTTACAATATTTCAAAAAGATTTCACTTTTCTAGAAAACCTGTGATGTACTCTACAAGATGAGGTATATATTATGGGTTGAGGGTCTGCTGGGGACCTATGACGCATCTAAAATGGCTGCCATCTTCGCTGCCACCCACCCCTTGTACGTCCCAGGGTTAACACAATGTCTGGGATTGTGCCGAAGCTTTCTTACCATATCCTCTATAATCCTTTGTGTAAGCTGATTTTCCCAATACGCACGTATCTCCATTGCCACCGCAAATTCTGCACCGATCTTTTTGTGTTCCAGACTCCAAAACATGATCACAGCCCACAGCCTTGGAGAAAACAGATCTTGCTTTACAATTATAGTAATAATACTATAGTTATTTCACTAAAGTTAAATACACTAACTTTAATATTGGTCCTCTGTGATAGTTGGATGAGGTCATTTTTGTAACTTCTCTCAGGATTGTTGTCTGTTGTACATTGTTTACTTACAGTATGTACTCTGTTTTGTCGTTCAGCTATTTTAAATACACTCTACGAGCTTATGTGGTTGCTGTTTTTGTTGTTATGGTTAACTAACAAATAAAAGACTTTACAAGGAAAGGTGTATTTAGTTGGTCATTTTTCTTTTGTTAATATTTTTCATTATAAGGAATAATTTAAAGGTTGCCAATAAACAAACAAATAGGAGCAACTCTCTGGTGACTGAGTACAATAATTTATGCTGGTTATTGCTATGGCTTGAGGAAAAAAAAATATTTCGTTGTTATATTGAAACCATAAACTCATGCAAAGATATTTTAAACAATAATAACCAACAAAGGTCACTGATGATCTCCATTTGATTTACACCGTAAACCGCATTAGAAGATATATTGAAGACACTTGTGTCAGTCCGGAGATATCGAAAAATATCCCTAGCTATAGACTATTTTATTCAAAACGATGTATTATTTTATTTATAAGCCTTTTTTGTTTGCATCTGAAGGCTTAACTGTTAACATACCCGGCATTTTCCCGCAATACAGGTATCGAAGTTACCAGGGTCACCGGTGCATCGGGTTCCATCAGCAACTATGCCGTACGGATATGTTACTACACTTCCTTGAATGCAAGCAAGTTTACAGGGGTCTGTAGGAGAAAGTAACAAATAATTTATTGTTTTTCTCGAAATATATTTTTACTAAAATGTTTCCTGTTGCCAGTTTACCATTCTTTTTATTGGTAGCTGTAGCTTGTTATTTTAGTTTCGTTAGGGCAAATCAAAAAGGATTTGAGGAAAAAGTCAGGCCGAAACTTAACTCGGTTGACCCAAGAGACAGGATATAATATAGAGAAAATAAAAAAAATGGTGGCTTCTCTACTTAGCAAGCTTGCATGAGATTATTTCCAACTGACTACTGCAATCGTATTGCAAACGTTGAAGATCCACAGTTATACTAAAATTTCTCAGGGCATGTTTACACGGGACCGGACCGGAACCTTTCCAAACCAACCGGACCGGATTGGCTTCTTTTTACATGGAACCGTTTGGAACTGATCCAGGCGTTTACACAGGATCTTTCTGGAACCGGTTCAGAACGGATCCAAAACTGGACCTGCAAAACAGAAGGTCCAGTTTTGGATCCGTTTGGATCAGTTTGGATCCATTGCGGACCGGTTCCAGAACATGTAAACAGAACGCCTAGACGGTCTGATTTTCGGACCGGATCCGTTTGGACCCGTTTGGAACCGGTACTGTGTAAACAGAGCCTCAGTCCAAGAAGGAGATTGCGACGTCGCACTGGTATTTCATTCTCAATTGTGGTTAAACTTGCTAAGGAAGGAGAAAATCCCACCGGTCGGCACTCGCAATTAGGTGTGTCTTACTTGCCTCCATAGCTGTAGCCAAGTTTATCAGGGTGTATTTTCTTACACTGTATATCACGGTAAGAGGGCTGTGGACATTCCACCTAAGCATGAAGAAAGAGCATTTAGGGTTCACTGTACACAACAAACAATGCAACACCCACTGGTGCAATTGTGTTAACCTTCAACTTTCAAATGGCTTACGTTTTACAGTCAACCTTGAAAAAGTTGTTTTGCCTTCAGCCGCGAATGAAGCGTCAAGCCCAAAGCGTCGTCACAAAAGAAGGTAGATTTTATCGGCAAATGTATAAGATTTAACAAAATGGGTTTAATTAACAGTCAAAAATTATCCAGTAGCTGGAAATTTACCCATCACGTGCAATTCAAATTTACTATATAACTCTATCTAGCAACGAGTTACTCGTTTTTCATAATCCACTAATTTAAGACACTTTACTCTTAAATCTATTAGGGGATTGCAATGATCCAAACATAGGTCGTGAAAATTTTCTTGTCACTCATCACATAAATACCTGGAAATTGCATATTTTCCATTTACCCTTGATTGGTCCCAAACACTTCTCACCTCCATTTTGGGGTCTAAGGGGTTGAAACAAAGGAAAACAAATACAAAAGTTTCTGTACCGCATACTACTGACAGGCAATCAGTAGCGGTGTGGTTTTTCAAAAAGATAGTAACAATAATGCCATTTAAATAGCGCTTTTCTACATGAATGTTCAAATGCTTTTTAACACATCTAAGGGCTGGGAATTCGGACGTCAGCGTCTATGTAACCATGGCAACTACTATCAGTCCATTTATAATCGCAGCCACCTTCTCAACCCATATGTAAATGTTTATAAACGGACCAGATTACAATATCAGGGACTACCGTAGTAGTACCTGGAATGTCTCCAAAACTATGGTACCCGAGCTACTCAGGTTCTACAATATCAGAAAATAGACCGGAAATAAAACTCTTGTTCGAATGAAAAGTAAAAACAACGTTGTGTGATTAAACATGCCTGGCAGGATTCCTGGAAATGCCGGTGGCTTCCCAATGAAATGTCAAGCGGGTGGGTGAAACCTCACAAGGATTTTTAGGCGTCAACGATTAAGATTGGCCCTTGCACCCAAGGCTCCGTGCTAAGTCTACCACTGCTTATCACTTGAATGAAAGGTTGGTTAACAACCTCGTTCGTGAACAACTTAAAGATTCTAGAAAAGACGTATATCTTGTACTGTGCAGTGCTGCGCTGGGCGCCGTGCCGATGCCACTCGCACAAATTATTTGATTAGTTTAAGACAACTTTTTGAAACCTTTCTGATAACTTTTTAACGGCTTCCGAGTCAACTGGTTATTCAAAATGAAAGAAAGATGATAGCCAAACGACAATAAAAAAAATTAATTCAAGTATGAAATACTTGAAACACTATAATATTATTGTTGTTCCTACTCCTGATAGTGAAAACAACTTGGCAAAGAACTAGTGGAGAACAATTAAACAGTAAATGAAAAGAGAATGAAGAAGGGGACGTTTTTTGTGATATTGACCACTGATACGCCTTCAATACTACATGCTGCACTGTCAGGGATAGCTTGTTTTTGTAGGAATGTACTGCATCATTCGACAAAACAGAAAACGTAATTGAGCTCTTGCAGGAAGCAACCTATTGAGTTAAACATTAAGCTTTAAAAAGTGCCGGGTATCAACCTCAAAAGAACAACTTCGGCTCCACCAGTAACACGTTGTTTTGGAACAATTAAGGAATCACCTTTTTAAAACGTTATTAAAAGGAAACATAATTGTGAGAAGCAGTTAAATGCTTGCGACAAATATATGAAGTTTTGTGTCAAGTTTTAAGCTGTGAAGGAATTCAAGTTGACATTCATGACGTGGTCCACAGCTTGAACCGTCCGCAGCCCCAATCGGCAGGGACACGCAAACACTCCAATCTTTCGTGCAGGATGAAGAGGCGCAGTTTGACTGTAGGGAATACGAAGAAGAAAAAACAAGATGAGGAGAATTTTCTTAGCTTACAGTTAGAACAAGCATCGTGATAGTAAATGGATGTTACCAAAAGTTTGCCCCTTAGGACGGTGGGTCCTAACACGTAGATTTTTTTGCAAAGGTCACGACTAAGGGGAAAAAGCAGATCTTAGCAAGACCTACTGAAATCTAAAAAGAAAAATGTGGGTAACCACGCATTTTTCAGAGAAAAGTAAGCAATCATAGGTCTTTAAAAAGCTTTAAAATACAATTTTTGTATGGTCTTTTCTTTCCAAAATTACGCTCAAAATGCGTGGCTACCACCAATTTTCTTTCTGGATTCTGGTACCCCTTCCTAAGATCTGCTTTTTCCACGTAGTTGTAAACCGTGCAAAAATACCGTTGTATTAATAGGCAAATTCCTTAAGAAACCCAAATATCTCGGACCAGACCTGGGATGCGCAGAACGTATGCGCAGTTAGAAAAGGAGGCATCGTCCTTAATTTGCCTTAATTTGCCGCGTCTCCTTTCCTCGGATTCCAATTTTTTTCTTTGTTTGGAGCTCGCGATAAACTAGGTTGAGTTCACCTAGAGATCAAAGAGCAATGAATAAAATAGCAGAGCAATAATACAAAAACAGTGGCCTAATATTTCGACTTCTTGGTCAAATTCTACTGAACGCAATAAATTAGCATATTCCCCTTAGGAATCCAAAGCTACTTGCCACAGTAACAGGACATTGTCTATATCCTTCACCAAAAAGAAACTCGCACTGAGCATCTCTGTTATAAACAACACCAGGCAATTTCCCAACAAAGTTCTTGTCGGCAAAAGTTGGAAGAGATATTTTAGGAGGTTCATTCAGACACTTGGAACCTGGTTCACTGGAAAAAACACACGTAGGTATTACTGTGTTATTTTAGTTATTGAAGAATAAATGTCAGTATGCACGTGGAGGGGGAGACCACCATGTGCAAGATTTGCAATTAAACGTTAACCTGTGCACGGTTGATATCTCTTACATAAGCTCAGTCAAGTGTCAAAAGTTGCCTCTGGTGGAAAAAGTCGCTCGTCCCACAAAAAGTTGTTCAAAACTCCAAAAGCTGCATGCGGACAAAGCTGTCGAGCACTATCTATACGGGCCTACCTAGGAACCAACTTAAATAGCGTTATGAGCGCTTACAATGTCAACTCTTCCTAGTGAAAGTAAAATGGAACACAATAGCGTATGGATACACACTCACTCCAATGTACAAGTAAAAGTACTGACATATAAACAGTTTCGTTAGTTTTTTGCGAACCAATTAATCAAAGTTTTTTTAGCCTTCTCTTAGGGGAGGGAGTAGGGATACGAGTTTTCTTGTTCATTCGAGGGTGAGTATTTTAGTTATTACAGTCGAACCTCTCTACAACGGCCATCTTGGGGACAGAGGTAAGTGGCCGTTGTGGAGAGGTGGCCGTTATGGGAAGGTAGGTAGGTAACATGACACCAATTTTGGTGGAACTGAGAGAACATTTTTATTTTTGAAAAACGCTTATTATAGCATATTAATACATAAAACGATCGAAACAGTCAAAATAAAATAGAAATCAACTGTTTAGAACAGAAATGTTAACAAAACACAGCGAGTAATGTACAGTGAGCACGTCAGTAAACTGTTCGCTCTTAAATGGCCGTTGTGGGGAGGTTATTTGGGCAGCTGGGATGCAAGTTGGTGGCCGTTGCCGTTATGGAGAGCTGGCCGTAGCAAGGTTAAAACGAGAGTGAATGTATGGACTGTCGGCCGGGACACAAAAAAGTGGTCGTTGTGGAGAGCTCAGGTAAATTAAGCCATGGGCCCCAATTTTTCACTCAAAAAAAGGAGGGGGGTGGTCTATCTTTGAACGCTTTTGCATTAAAAAGCTGAAACCTTGCCAGATACATACACTGATAGTTTGTGTTAATTTGTTTTTTTTTTAATTATGGAAATTTGTCACGTGACCTTACACGGCCAGAAAGTACTAAACAATCTTCAAGTAAAAATGGCAACACTTTTTGTTGTGAGTTATTAAACCAGACTGGTATAGGACAATATTTGATGTAAGCATCTACAACGCTGTGCTTGGCAACTTTTGAATTTGTGAATAATTTAGAAAATAAACGGTTCGTTTGAAAGAACTGTGTAACGTTTTGCAGAAAACAAGTCAGACAAAGAAAACTATCTGATTTTATTGATCCACCAGGATAACCTAAATGATTTCTTGCAACTTTTGAGTCCACGTTTGGGCATTATGTAGCTGATGCTACGTCATCACTACCCATTTACTCCGTACGCGCCATTAGTCGTCAAAATTAAGATTTTGTTTGGTAGACGTTCTGTGTGTTTCAACAGTACGTACTTTTACACGCAAACACCAAGGAAGCCTCCTTGGATTTTAGACTTAGGATATTTTTTCCAAGGCGACTGATACACCCACGTTTCAGTCAGGCTGATATAAAGAAAAAATGTTAAAACATCCTCAGTCAAACTTCCTAATCAACTTTAGAGTGAAATATGTGCACTGACACTTTGATAAAGGAAACATACCTCCACCAGCAGCGTCGTGGCTGTCAACATAAAATAGGTACATATAAAACAAAATGACAGCAGTATTTCCAGATATTAAAAAAGGTTTTTCCTTTAAATTAGAAAATAACTGGCGAATTCAATGTTTTTTCTTGTACCTTGAGTTTACCAAACGCCGAACACAAAAGTAATGAACTAAAATACAACGTACGCTGACACTCAAAAACTTAACAGTAGGAGATTTAGTTAGTATTAATTTATGAAGGCAAAATGTATGCTTTTATTGATGGAAACCCAAAATAATGCTCCAGTCTGAGCTACTTTACCAGTGTACAACTAAACTTGGCCACGGATAGCATAAGAAAATGCTCTTTGTCTTGATTTAACAAAAATTATAACCTCAAGACATAAAAATACTCGCGACATATGAAGCCCCTCTCATTTACATTTCCTATATTTATAGGTGTTAAACCCTATTAACGTCACAAATTTGATTTCTATATTTACAAAAACGCGACCTTCTATGGACTGGTAGATAGATTGACTGACTGACTGACTGACTGACTGATCGATCGATCGATCGATCGATCGATTGATCGATTGATTGATTGATTGATTGATTGATTGATTGATTGACAGGGAAATTTCCTGGAAAAAAATGTCATCAAAGGGAAAGGAATTTCCAACCAAATTTATTTTGAAATGATGAATATATAGAAGGTCAGTCTTGTACGGGATTCGAACCCTTGACCTCTGCGGTACCGGTGCAGCACTCTAACCAATTGAGCTAACAAGCCAACTGGGAGCTGGTCCTAAAATCGGTTCTTTATGAACCCGTGAAAGCTGAAGATGAAATGATGAATGTATGAATGTCATTTATTTGAACTGCGGGATGAAGAATTAAATGTAGAGAAGAATATCGCAATTAAAGACGCAACTTCTGCGTTTACGCGAAAAGAAAGCCGCAGTTCAAGTACATGATATTCATATATTCATTCATCCTTCTCAGGTTTATAGTGAACCGACTTAATGACCAGCTCCCAGCTCAACTGGTTATAACGCTGTACCGGTATCGCAGAGGTCAAGGGTTTGAACCTCAACCAAGCCTGAATTTTATCAGGCTTTCTTATGGTAACTGCAAAAGTTACGTGTATAACTGCTATGGTCTTCCTTACATTTGAATTCATTTTACAATTACGAGATATAATAGATAAATTACATAAAGCCAACATTGATAACTTAGTCATGAGCTAAAGAGACAACGTCGAAGTACATTGGATCGCTTTTGTTATCAGGTTTGTGTTTATCTGTCCAATCATATCTCCTGTCCAACTTAAGTCCACTGGATGAAGTCCGGTTCACTTTTAACTGAAACACAGAAACGAAAACGAAAAAGGAGTAAAGTGAGGCACAAAGACGAGGACAATCTTGTAGGTTAATCCTATTCAGACTTTTTTGGGTCTTCTGGGACCCAAAAAAGTAATCAAAAACAAAAAAACAAAAAAAGAGCACAAAAATAAACTAAAACTGTAAAAATTACTTCAAGAAATTAAAGTTATGGCTTTTCATTTAAAAGGGGAAAATTTAAAACTCTGAAAAAATGGCCCGTCAAAAAGTGGCTGCTATGGTAACGCCAAACATTATGCTCAAGGATTTGCTATTTCAAATTGTCCCTAGACAATTTTTAGGAAAAGCCACCGTGTTTGGTGGCTTATTAAGAAAGATATAAACACCCAAAGTCCGTGCAGCCAGAATCCCCTCCCCCGGTCTGAATAGGGTTAACTGGTATTAGGTCTTTGTGCATCCTTATTTACAAATAAAGATGGTCCAGTTTATTTCAAAAGCAGTTGTGTATTACCAAAGGGCTTAAAAAAATATAAACTTAAGTAAAGAATGCATATGATAACCTCTTTGTTGGTAATTAGTACAAGTCGACTGACAACATAGTTCAGCTTTATCTTTCCTATAGAGTTATCGTGAAACGATGCAGCTACCTAACAGAAAAAAAAGAGAAGACGTTTCATTAGGTATTTTATCACTGTTATCGTTGTTACAATCACGATTAAAATCGATGCGTTTGTTTAGAACTTAACGGCAAATACAAAATGTTACATGAATTTCAATCCTGAATTTCATTTGATCCTACTGATCCTGAAGTTGACTCCGTTTTCTTAATGCAAACCATCGAAAAGAACGAAAAAAATCTGATCCCCGGCAGTAAACAGACCCATGACCTCGCGCACATGGGCCGTAGTCTCTAGCCACTGAACTAGAGGCAGACTCAAGGCAGCACGCGAGTGACAGGTGGGTTAGACAAGGCCACTACATGGTCCTTCTGTAGCGTGAAACAAACTAGGAGTATTGCTATTCCCCCCGAATGGGATGCTAGTTCATCACAGGATTACCCCTAGCATTATGACTGCACTGATGCCAATTTATACATCTGGTGGGGAGGGACAATGTAGATTCAAGTTTCCTGCCTATGGAAGCAGGGGCACGGATCAGTCCTACAACTATCGACCATCAGCTCCAAGTCCAACACGCTAGTCACTACACCAACACAAGACTCATGAGGCGCTTAGTCCTGCTAACAAGGCTACAGACAGAAACTTTATTCAAGTGTCAAACCTTATAGCCTGTGAAAGACCCATAGTAATGTGGGGACTCAAATAAAATACAAATGATTAACAATAACTATCAATAAAATCTATGATTAAGAAATATTTAGAAATTTATGATTGAGTATTACAAAGGGCACAGCCCTTGCAGCCATCATCTAACAGTGTAATTATATTTCGCGTACGCATAGTGTTTTTGAAAAGGCCAGCGATTTAACTGATCTATCTGCCGTTAATAGTTTACCCAAAAATTTAGGGCCTAAATAACGTAACGAATGTATTCCATTGTCTTGTGTTTTTCATGGTATTGCATTGTGTTTTCCATTGTATTGTGTTATATCTAGGTATGGAAGAATCCGACTGCCTTAAGTTATACGATGAATTATGTTTCTTGACAGGTTCATGTGTCCTGAATGCTGCTAGCATTAGCTGTCTATGTGGAGATAAAGAGAACTGAGGGTGGTATTCTATTGTAGATTATTAAATTCGCAGTCTTAGATATTGAATTTCTAGGCTTTTCATTGGTCCAGCGCACACAGGTTACCAGCGAATCATCCTGTTGCAGATAAAGAAATTAGATACCATGCCACTGCCTTCACAATTTTTGTCGCGCTGCCAAAGGTTTGTCTAGAAATATGGCAAAAAGTTTAGCAGTGATTACTGCACCACTCACAATATTTCCTAAAAGTAACAAGAAGTCTGCAGTGCTGTTTCCTTACTCAGCTGCGACATTCTCATCAGCTACAAGCGCTGCCTGTAAGTACTTGTGTATAACCGCATCATCGCCGCTGCTACTGATCTTATCTTTGTTTACCACGCTTCCATGGCTCGGAGCTATAGACACAAAAGTACTGTTTCAATACGCAGACTAACGCTAAAGATGAAGAAGCACAGGAAACCCGTAAACATTCAGTTAATTATAACAAATTTGCTTGTTTGTTGTCTTTAATCGACTTACAAGATTGGCATCTCAACAATCATTCTAAAAATTGATTAGAAACATTAGGCCCCAGACAAACTGACTTTACATTTCCATTCAACACCTTTCAACATTGTTGAATTCGGTGAGTGAATGCTTTCGAGCGCCCTTTTTAAAACAAGAAAAGCCCCAGGGGCATTAGACCCCGCCGTTGTTCTCCTCACCCCGGGGTGTAAAATATGTTACGGTCACTCAAGATAAAAGCCCTTGCCTGTGTAGCGAAAGACACGACGAGTATTTGTTTGGCCGAGCGAAAACCGGAGGTCTGGGGCAAGTGACCACCAAA